>Ga0310694_10002271_pt1 | contig 20004 bp, 18 predicted proteins | sample 174DNAGHGhighgp2_FD_203884 | JGI IMG/M metagenome (GOLD analysis project Ga0310694, IMG submission 203884) | Sheep rumen microbial communities from Palmerston North, Manawatu-Wanganui, New Zealand - 1742 DNA GHGhigh gp2 (v2) (version 2) | ecosystem: Host-associated > Mammals > Digestive system... | reverse complement strand
AACAATCCCGTGGACATAGACGAGTACACCAATGAATTCATCGCACTCCAGAAGAAGGTGCAGGACAAAGCCTTGGAAGCACCGCTGAAAAACTATTTCGAGGGCGATGAAGCCATCATCAGAATCGACTCCATCGACCACTCCGGGACGATGCATGTCTCAACCATCGACCCTGCTTATCAAACCGTCATAGGTTACATCAAGTTTGAGAAACCAAGCATCGTTTATTACTACACAAGCACCATCCATCAGTATTTCCATACCGGGGAATGCATGAAAGCCACCATCAAGGATGCTGTAAAAGGGGTGTTCAACATCGAGAACCAGTTGGTGGACTTCTTCGTGCAGGACACCAAGAAGTCTGTGGAAGAAGAGAACTCGTTCCTCTGCAAACTGATTGACGAACGACCTGACTTCTGCGGATGGATCAATGAACTCGGCATCGCATTCTCCACACCGGCACAAGCAGGAAAGTACAGCCGTGGCGACTTTGCATACCTCTCCGTGAAAAGCTATGGCAAGGATGCCAAATATGGCAAGATCTACGCAAAGGTGATGGGGAGTGCCGAAGAAACTTTCGACGAGCAGTCCGTCCGCCATGACTGCATCCACGCCTTTGCCACCAACACTGTCATTCCCAGCTACAAGAAGGAAGAAGAAGAAACCGGCAAACTCAGCCCCACCATCCTCCGGTTGCTTGCAAGACAGATGTTCGAGCACCAGAAATCACTGCTCAAACCTTCCGACCGCATCCGCTTGCTGGCCAACGCCAACGTGATGGTGGAATTGGTTGGCGACAGCGCATCCTCATCCTATCTTCGCTTCGCCAGAACCTATCTCAGAGCACTCGTGCAGTTCGTCCGCAAGGAAGACATGGGAGCCATACAACTAAGGCCGGAAAAGGAATATGAAGAAGCCATCCCAACACTCATCCGACTGTCGGTCATCGAAATACTAAAAGAATACGGGAAGAAAGAGGATTCCGAGAAATTGTCCGACGCCATACACTCTTTCAAGGACAAGCTGCCCATGCTCTCCCGACTCGCCCGGCTCGTACAGACAGCCAATGCCATGCAGGGAACACTCTCCAAGGCCACACTCAACGTGATACACCGCGAAATCATCAAAACCCTGTCGATAGAAACGGAAAACGATGCAGACCTCGAGGCAGACGGTGGCATCTACCTCGGCATCGAAAGCGGTACGCAGGAATTCAAGACCTCCATGGTCTATCCATCCAACAACCAAATGCAGCCAGACGAGTACACCCAGAACATGAACGTGCTGAAAGGCGTGTGCGCATTCCTCAACTCAACGACAGGCGGGACACTCTACCTCGGCGTGAACGACCAAGGAACGGTGGTAGGCATAGAAAACGACATGAAATACTTGAACCATCACACGATGGATTCTTACATGCGCTATGTGCAGGACACGGCAAAGAAACATTTCGGCATCGACACCCTGCCCTATCTGCGAATCGAACCTCTTTACGACAACATGGTGGTGGCCATCCACGTGGAGCCACATCCCTACCGGGTGGTGGAACTCAACAACGTGGCATACCTCAGGGTGAATGCAGAGTCGAGAGAGATGCCCGAACAAGTGCGCAAGGAACTGCTGGCACGCAAGGTGTTTACCAACGAGGACAAGGCGGCTGCACTGTCATTGCTGCAACATGCACAGACTCAGAAGAAATGTGTCGTGCTGCACGACTATGCCTCGTCGAACAGCGGAAAGGTTTCCGACCGCCTCGTGGAAGCCTACGACGTGCGACCGGAAGACGGCCTGGTGATTTGCTTTGACAGGAAGAGATTCACCACCAGGGTGTTCAACATCAACAGGATAGGATATGTGGAAATTCTGGAAGACGAGCCTTGGAAATACCCCAACTCTCACAAAAAGGTGGAGGTGGACGTTTTCCATATGACGGGAGAAAAACCCTTCCACGTCTCCCTTCAGCTGGACTTGATGGCGAAGAACCTGCTGATAGAGGAATTCCCATCGGCCAAGAACCATATCAAACCTCACAAGGGGGATGACAACATCTGGTATTTCGACACGGTCGTCTATCAGCTGGAAGGGGTCGGACGGTTCTACATGGGACTGGCCAACCGCATCAAGATCCTTGAGGCCCCGGAACTGAAAGCCTACGTCTCCGACTTCAGCAAGCAATACCTGATATGAAACCTTTGCGAGACATCTGCTTGAACATATTGAATCTTACTAACCCAAAAATCATATGAAAATGAAAAAAGCGTTTATACTGACATGTTGGTGCATGCTGTTGTTGACGGCATGCAACCCGCCAAAGAACGAGACGGCAGCATTCAAGTTGCCGGAGATTGCCGACATCGCCATGTACCAGGTCAACCCGCGTGTGTTCGCTGCCGACCATTCACTCAACGCCGTGGCGGCACGAGTGGACTCCATCCGGGCTTTGGGAGTGAACGTGATGTGGGTGATGCCCATCTACCCCATCGGCGTGAAGAAAGGCAAGAACTCCCCCTACTGCATCAGCGACTACAAGGCCATCGCACCTGAGTTCGGCACCATCGACGACTTCAAGAACCTTGTGAAGGTGTGCCATGAACACCAGATGGGCATCATACTCGACTGGGTGGCCAACCACACGGCATGGGACCATCCGTGGTTGAAGGCACACCCTGAATGGTACACGCACGACGAGAAGACCGACACCATCATCCACCCAAGACCCTGGGAATGGTATGACGTGGCCGACCTGAACTACGACAACCGTGAGATGCGCGAGGCGATGATCGACGCCATGCTCTTCTGGGTGGTGGAATGTGGCATCGACGGCTTCCGCTGCGACGTGGCCGACGGCGTGCCTGCCGACTTCTGGAAAGAAGCCATCGACCGACTGAGGAAGGCTGCCGGAGAACGACAAATCGTGATGCTCGCTGAAGGAAAGCATGTGGACAACTTCACCGTCGGAGGCTTTGACATGAACTATGGATGGGACTACAAGGACTCGTTGGTCAATGTGTTCTGCAAGGGACGCAGCGCTGAGGACCTGATTGCCGCCGACAAGGCGGAATACGACAGCCTGCCGGCAGGGAAGGTGAAACTGCGCTTCACCACCAACCACGACCATTCCACTGAGGTCACGCCAGTGAAGGAATTCACCAACGAGCGTGGCTCGATGGCTGCATACGTGGCTTCCGTCTTCCCGCATGGCGGAGCACTCATCTATGGCTCTCAGGAAGTGGGTTATGAGAAACCCATCAACTTCTTCCACTACGTGCCGGTGGACTGGACGGCTCACGCCGACCTGTACAAGGAATACCAGCACCTCATCGGCCTCTACAACGACAACCCTGCCTTGCGCAAGGCCCAACCGAAATTCTTCCCCGACCGCGACATCCTGATGTTTGAAAAAACCGATGATGCCGACACTTTCCTCATCGCCGTGAACGTGCGGAACCAAGAGAAGGAAATAGCCGTGCCCGAGGAGTGGCGGGGCAAGTCGCTCGTCAATATGGAGGACGAGAAAGATGTCACCCTCGCCGAGAACGTCAAACTGCAACCTTTCGAGTACAAGATACTCAAAATGAAGAAAAAATGAGCCTTTCAGGTCGATTTTTCAATATTACGCAAATAGGCTGCATAACGGTCCACTATCTTTGCACACAGAAACAAACAAGTGTTCATTGAAAGTAGTAGATTGTACCTAAAAACAAGCAAGTGCCGTAGATAAGACTTACTTCGTCAAGCCGAGGATGCTGGTTCGATTCCAGCCGGGACAGCCCAAAACACCACAAACCATTGTCCTGTCGTCTAAAGGTTAGGACATCGGAAATAATAGTCCTTTCGCTTGTTGCCTTGCTTTTCAACATACATACGCTGCTGCCGCAAAAAACGTCAAACATGGGAGTCAAAGACCGTCAAATGTCTTTGACTCCCTTTTTTAACCTGAATATTTCATACTCGGATTGAATCATTGGTGTTACCAACTATATACTATAGTAACAAGCGGAAACAACGTATGTTCGACGTGATTTTTCTGCGCAAATGTTTCAGGTCGTTTTTTGGACACGCCATCCATCAGGGATTGGATTTCTTACCGCATGTTTCCATAGCTTAAAATAAACATCAAATAATTTGTGGTTTCGGCTGATTTGAAGTAACTTTGCACCCAAATTGAAATTCACAAATCAAAGACATTTATGGCTTACACAAAACTAACCGCTGCTGAAGCAGCCTCATTAATCAAGAATGGTGAACATCTCGCTCTTAGTGGCTTCACACCAGCCGGTGTGGCCAAGGCCGTGACCAAGGAACTTGCCAAAATCGCCCTTGCCGAGCACGAGGCAGGAAGGGAGTTCAAGGTGGCAATCTTCACCGGAGCCTCCACGGGACAGAGCACCGATGGCGACCTGGCCAACGCCCAAGCCATCAAGTATCGCGCTCCCTACACCACCAACAACGACTTCCGCAAGCATGTGAACGCTGGTGAAATCCCCTACAACGACCTTCACCTGAGCCATATGGCACAAGAGTTGCGCTATGGTTTCTATGGCGATGTGGACTGGGCGATTCTCGAGGTGTGCGACATCGAGGAAGCCGATGGCTACTACAAGGCTTACCTCACCGCTGCCGGTGGCATCAGCCCCACAGCCGCCCGCTTGGCAAAGCACATCATTTTGGAGCTCAACTCCTTCCACAACCCCAATGCGAAGTTCATCCACGACGTGTATGAGCCGCTCGACCCACCCTATCGCAAGCCCATCCCCATTTTCAAAGTAGGCGACCGCATCGGAAAACCATACGTGGAGATTCCGAAGGACAAACTCGTGGGCGTGGTGGAATGCAACATCCCCGACGAGGCCCGTGCCTTCAAGGACAGCGACCCCGTCACCGAACGCATCGGCTTCCTCACAGCGGAATTCCTTGTTGAAGAGCTGCATGCCGGCCGCATGCCAAAAGAGTTCCTCCCGCTGCAGAGCGGCGTAGGCTCCACCGCCAATGCCATCCTCGGCGCACTGGGTGCCGACAAGCATGTGCCCGACTTCAACATCTACACAGAGGTGATTCAGAATTCCGTCATCGACATGATGCTTTCCGGCCGCGTGAAAGACGCCTCCGCTTGCTCGCTCACCGTGAGCAACGAATGCTTGATGCAGGTGTATGACAACATGGACTACTTCAAAGACCACCTCACACTGCGCCAAAGCGAAATCTCCAACCACCCGGCCGTCATCCGCCGACTCGGCGTCATCGCCATCAACACCGCCATCGAGTGCGACCTCTACGGAAACGTCAACTCCACACACATCAGCGGCGTGAAGATGATGAACGGCATCGGTGGTTCCGGCGACTTCGAGCGCAACGCCTACCTGAGCATCTTCACCTGCCCATCAACAGCCAAGGGTGGACTCATCAGCAGCATCGTGCCATTCGTCAGCCACCAAGACCATTCGGAGCACGACGTCAACGTCATCGTCACCGAGCAAGGCGTGGCCGACCTGCGCGCCAAAGGCCCCATGCAGCGTGCACAACTCATCATCGAGAAATGCGTGCATCCCGACTACAAGCAACTCCTCTGGGACTATCTCAAACTCGGCACAGGAGGCCACACCCGTCATTGCCTGCCAGCAGCATTCGCCATGCACGACACGCTGCGCCGCAAAGGCGACATGCGCCTCACCGACTTCGCCGAATACGTCAAAGACTAACAATAGAAAGCCCTCCTGGAACTTCCTAGAATTTCCTAGAACTTCCTAGAACTTCCTAGAGCCTCCTATTATATCCTAAGAAAGAAGCCTATGGGCAAATGCTCATAGGCTTCTTCCTTTTTATCTCACTCCGCCGCCGGAGCCGCCGCCGCTGAAGCCGCCGCCACCGCCGAAGGAGCCACTGCCGCCACCACCGGAGTCACGTGATTTCACCACCGACGACACATCGTGACAGAAGCCAGAAGCAAACACGGGCACCAACGTCTCATTGGTCATATTGCGGATTTCGATGTCCATGTTCATAAACTCCGGGTTGACTTTCTTCATATCGGCTTTCACCTGGTCGGCAATGCCAAAGAGCGTGGCATAGACCAGATAGTCCTTCCATAGCGACACTTCGGTGAGATGGCGCTCGTTGGCCAAGGTGAAGTCCTCCAGAAATTTCTTCAAGCCGAAGACCTTCTGCACGTCATCGATGCTGCGCTTGGCTTCCTTGAGTTTCATGGAACCCTTGTCCAAGGACTTGACAAATTCCATCACCTCTGTCTGATGCCTGTTTATCCATTTCTTCAATTCCTTAGGTTGGAGGATGCCATCCTCTCCTGCCGCAGACTTGATGATGTCATACAATTCCTTCAATGAGGGGTCGGACAGTAGACGGTTGGAGAAGTCGAAATCACCAATAACGATGCATTCCTGATCCTTCCCCTGCCCTCCAAACACTTTTTTCAAACCAGTGGCATCCACATGATGCACTTCTATGCGAAGGGTGTTGGAGCGTATGAGCTGAAGCAACATCGCACTGATGAGATTGTTTCTGGAAATGGGATTGGTTACATAGAACGCACCCATCAAATTCTTGGCACGGCGTAAGTTACCATTTGCGGGAACCTGTCGGTACCACTCCAAGTTGTTCAACAACTTATTGCGCTCACGCTTCAGTTTCACGGACTCATAAATCATAAATGCTACAAAGAGCAATAAAAACAGACCACCAAAGATATAACTGATATTGGTCTTAATGTAATTCCAAGCCTTTTTCAACCCAGACTCTTCCTTATAGTCACTTCCCTCAAATGCGTTCTTGCGCACCTCCTTGAACGTGCGGTTGTCGCTCTTCGCGGGATGGAGCAATCCCTTCTGAAGTTCCATCATCACGATGACCGACTCATCAGACTCCATACTTGTTACCTTAGCCTCCACCGAGTTGTCCAACTTCTCGATGTTGCCATTCCGGTTGCCGAAAAGCCATATGTTGATGGAGTCTTCGGGTAGTCCGGCCTTGAGGCACGATGCCTGGATGTTGATGTCGACAAACTGTGGAGAAGGAGACATTTCACGGGTGACAAACATCCAGTTGAAGCCGTCGCTCTCCTTATAGCTGAGCACCAAGTTGGTGACAACATAATGGGCGATGTAGATTCTTTCGCCACTTTGCCCAAGGCCCCAGCACAGTTCATAGCCATTGCTTTTGCGCACGATGCCACACTTTCCTGCCTTCCATTCACGAGACTGTTTCACTTTCCAGTCGCCGACATTGGTGTACTTCTTCCCTGTCCCATCGGTCACATAGAAATCGGTGATGTCTCGCCCGTTGAGGTTGTCGATAACGATGTAACATTCCGTCCCCTCGCTGTCAATGGACATCTGCCGGGTTTCGATGATTTCAGCATCGCCATTGTCACGCAAGTCAACCTGGATGTCGAGTTTGCGCAAAGACGGGCTTGCCGACACCATCGTGGTGACAGCAAGCATTATTGTCAAGAGCCAAAGTCGCTTATTTGCCAAATGCTTCATCGAGGTTGGGGTAATTGGATTTCTTCTCTTCGTCAACTTTCAAGTATTCCTTCTCACGGAAATTGAGCATGGATGCCACGAAGGACGAGGGCCACATGCGCACCAAGCGGTTCATCTTCGTTGCGGTGTCGTTGTAAACCATACGGCTCATGCGCACATTCTCCTCATAAGAGTTGACGCTATCCATCGCCTTGGCAAAAAGGTCGTTGGCCTTCAAGTCAGGGTATGCCTCACCGATGGCGAGCAGGCGTCCCAGCACCTGAGAGAGTTCTCCCTGCTGCTGTTGTACTTCTCCGGCGGTTGTCGCCGTCGCCCCGCGACGGGCATTGATGACATTGATGAGAGTTTCCGACTCATGCTTGGAATATTGTGCCGCCAATTTGGCTGCAGCGAGCAAGGCATCCCAACGGGAGTTGAGTTGCACGGCAATCTGGCTCAACGCATTCTTGCACAACTCATCGATGCTGACGAGTTTGCGCTGGGTATTGTAAATATACAACAAAACGACGACGACCAAAACGATGATCAATCCTAATAATACTGCAATTCCAGTCATAATACAATTGTTTTAAGTGAAAAATCAATAGTTGCTATACGGAGCAAAGTTAGTGAAATTTTTTGATTAATGGTGCAGAAAGCTAATAAAATCTTTCAATATTTTGCTCTCAAACTCATTTCCCATATCACAATGCCGGCTGTGACCGCCACATTCATGCTATGTTTCGTCCCATATTGGGGGATTTCAAGACAACCGTCGCACAAGTCCACCACCTCTTGGTGGACACCCTTCACCTCGTTGCCGAAGACGACGGCATACCGCTGTGCCGAGGCCGGTGCCAAATCCTGCAGCATGGTGCTACCCTCCACCTGTTCCACGGCATAGACAAAACAGCCCTCTTGGTGAAGAGCATCCACCGCCTCCTGTGCGGTGGGGAAATAACGCCAGTCGACACTGTCCTCACCTCCCAACGCCGTCTTGTGGATTTCCGGATGTGGCGGGCAAGCTGTGATGCCGCAAAGATAGACGGCCTCCACGCGGAAAGCATCACAAGTGCGGAAGATGCTTCCCACGTTGTAAAGACTGCGCACATCGTCAAGCACCACGACGAGTGGCAGTTTTTCAGACGCCTTGAACTCCTCCACGGTGAGGCGCTGCATCTCGATGGTCCTCAGTTTACGCATTCTCCTTGGTGTGATAGGCTAAAGCATACGCCCGTATCTGCTTCACCATGGCGAGCAGTCCGTTGCTGCGTGTGGGACTGAGATGGTCTCTCAACCCTATGCTGTCGATGAAAAAGAGGTTGGCGTCGATTATTTCCTGCGGAGTATGCCCGCTGAGCACACGCAAGAGAAGGGCTATCAGCCCCTTCACGATGAGAGCGTCACTCTCCGCTTTGAAAGTGAGCAGCCCGTCTTGGTAGTCGGCATGTATCCACACACGGCTTTGGCAACCGTTGATGAGGTTGTCCTCCGTCTTGTATTTTTCCTCCAATGGCTCCATGTCGGAACCAAGGTCGATGAGCAACTGATATTTGTCCATCCAGTCGGTGAAGTCGGAGAATTCCTCCACCACTTCGTTTTGCAATTCGTCTATGGTCATTATTTTGTCAAGTTTTACTTTCAGAAGTTAAAAGGAAGTTCTCCCTCGCCCCCGGCCTGCGGCCACCCCCTCTCAGGCAGAGGGGGATGAGTTAAAGGGACATATGTTCACTTTTTCTATTATTTATGAAGGCAATGATGCTATGCATTCTTCTTTTAAGTCTTCTTCGCACCTCTATTTTTCCTACTTGCGACAGTTGAGTTATTTTGATGTCTGTAACGTTTGTGAGTCGGCAACACTGCCAGAAACTGAAAGTCGGGATGAGGCGGGGTCTTCCACGAGGAGGAAGAGTTTGTCGCTTGGCCTTACCTTTGCCGGTACGGGTATGGAAATGTGCGTCCCTTTCCTTGCTGTCTTCACCGGTTGCAGTTCGTAGCGTATCTCCTTTGCCTCAAGATACATCACCCCCGTGGTGGGTCCGGTGATGAGCAGTTGGTCGCCCACGCTGAATTCCGCGGCATCGCATGTGAACTCCGCCACTCCGAGGCGTGAGTAGTATTTCACACCCCTTCCCACGTACACCTTTCGTATGGTGGCGTTGCTGCCATAGTTCTTGTTCCATTCGCCAAGGCGCTGTCCAAGGTAATAACCATCCCAGAAACCACGGTTGAAAACACTTGCGAGCCGTTGGTCCCATTCGTCTTTCTTCTCTTCGGTGAAGGTGCCTTCAAGAACGCTGGCAATGGCCTCCTTGTAGCATTTCACCACAGTATATACATACTCTGGTCCACGCGCCCTGCCTTCGATTTTGAACACACGGACGCCGGCCTCCATCATCTGGTCGATGAAACGGATGGTCTTCAAATCCTTCGGACTCATCACATACTTGTTGTCTATCTCCAGCTGGGTGCCTGTCTCGTTGTCGGTGACGGTATAGGAACGTCGGCAGAGCTGCATGCATTCACCGCGGTTGGCCGAACGGGCGGCATTGTCAAGACTGAGATAGCATTTGCCACTGATGGCCATGCACAAGGCACCATGGCAGAACATCTCTATGCGCACAGGGTGGCCGCTTGGTCCCAGTATGTCGCCATCGACAATCTGCTGATGGATGCCTGCCACCTGGCGGAGGTTGAGTTCGCGAGCGAGGACGACCACGTCGGCGAAATGCGCATAGAATCGCAGGGCCTCGCCGTTGCTGATGTTGAGTTGTGTGGAGAGGTGCACCTCTTGTCCTATGGACTGGCAATAGGTCATCACTGCCACGTCGCTGGCGATGATGGCGGTGATTCCGGCTTCGTGTGCTGCATCTATGATGGTGTGCATCGTGGCGATGTCCTCATCGTAGATGATGGTGTTGACCGTGAGATAGGTTTTGATGCCTCGTTGCTGGCATTCTTCGGCAATATGCTTCAGGTCGGCCAAACCGAAAGCGTTGGCGGAATGTGCACGCATATTGAGTTGGCCGATGCCGAAATAGACAGAGTCGGCTCCAGCCTGGATGGCCGCAACCAACGACTCCCTCGAACCCACCGGTGCCATCACTTCGAAGTCGCTGAGGGCATAAGAAGTATGTTCGTTTGCTTTCATGCCGCGAAGATAAGCATTATTTACGATATTGAAGAATACAGACAACTCATTTTTTACCGAATTAACCTACATTATTCACTTGAATTGGCAATAAAACAGCGGAAATGATTCTTAAACATATAATTATAATCAAAAATATTATAACCCCAACATCCCTGATGATGTCACCGTGATTTCAAGGTGCACTTTTGCCGGCTGCACCTCACTCCGGTCTGTCAGACTCCCTGACGGTCTGACCACCATTGGCAAGAGTGCCTTCGAGCAATGCACCTCGCTTGAATCCCTCTCCATCCCTGACGGTGTGACCGAAATAGAGGAAGATGCTTTTAGGAATTGCGCTTATCAACCGGAGTGTTAGGCATTGCCTTGTTTCAAGGAAACGGCCTGCATAACAACAATATCGCCCAACCTGTTGTCAGATTGGGCGATACAATAGTTTGGAACCACAGTGGTTATTCCTCCGGGCTGAAATCTTCCTTGCCTACTCCGCAGATGGGGCAGACCCAATCCTCGGGGATGTCCTCAAAAGCTGTTCCTGGCTCAATGCCGTTGTCGGGATCTCCCTCTGCCGGGTCGTAAACATACCCGCAAGTTTCACAAATGTACTTCATTGTCTTTCGTGTTTTAATTTTAGTGAATAATATAATAAGGTTGAATATCTTTTAGCACACACTTCAAGGTCGCTTGTTCTTGTGCTCAAGCACCAACTCCACCTTTTCCACCACCTGCCGGGTGGTGATGCTCTCCATGCAAGCCTTGTCTCCCCTCATGCACGGTTTGCTGCCATAGACGCTGCATGGCCTGCAAGGCATGTCCACCTGCACCTGCGTGTCGTAACCCTGCCTCCATCCCATGAAACCGGCATAGGGATGGGTGGCGCCCCATAGGCACACCACAGGAACATTTACCATGGATGCCAGATGAGCATTGGCACTATCCATAGACACCATCACATCGAGATGGCTCATCACCACCAGCTCATTCCCCAAACCATTGGCCAATGCCAAAACATTGATGCATTTAGGATATTTGCCACACCACTGTTCGAAACATTGGTGCTCTCTCTGGCCTGCTCCGAAAAGAAGGATTCTCACATTGGGATGCAAGTGCATCAGTTCCACCAACACCGCCTCCATCTTCTCCACCGGATATTCCTTGTTCTCATGGGCAGCGAAGGGTGCCACGCCAATCCATTGCTGGAAAGATTTCTTCTCAGCCAGCACATCGATGCCTGCGAGTCGCAGATTGCCACCCTTTTGAGGGAAGATGGAATCAAAGTGCAAAGTTACAGGATAGCCCAACTTCGCCAATACGTCGGCATAGTTTTGGAAAGCCGTGGGTTGCTGCACCAACCTGCGGTGATTGGGTGAAAGCAACCTGCGTTTTCCAGCCCTGTGCTTGTCGATGTGAGCCACCTTGTAACGGTCGAGCATGAATCTTGTACGCAGGTACTGGGTGCGCAGCACGCCATGCATGTCGGCAATGACCGTGAAATGCTTCGCCTTCAACCTACGATAAAGTGCATTCAGTCCCTTCACGCCACGATATTCATTGGAAAGGTCGGCTTCCATGAAACCCACATTGGGAGCCAGCCCTTCAAAGAACACCTTGGCGAATTTGCGACTGAGCACCGTGATGCGCAAGTCGGGATATTGTTTGGCCAAAGAATATACCACGGGTACGAGCATCGCCACGTCGCCCATGGCAGAAAATCTCATGACCAGCAAATGATTGTTTCGCGCCATGCAAGTCTGTCAGTTCTTTTTATATAATACAGGGTTGGTGGAAGGGTCATTGTACATCTTCATCTGCCTATAGGTCTTCATATATTTGTCACCTGAGGCGATGTCCTCCAGCAACTGGTCGATGGCAGTGGAAAGGTCACGCTGCTGCTCAAGCAACACAGCCAATTTGCCACTACACCGCTCACGATGAGCCATATCGGCATCCTCGCGCTCCACCTGTTCACGCATATGGTATATCTTCAATGCGAGGATGGAAAGCCTGTCGATGGCCCATGCAGGACTTTCCGTATTGATGCGCGCCTCAGGTTTCACGACGACATCACTGTATTGGTGAAGGAAGAAAGAGTCGATTTGCTCCACCAGGTCTGTCCTGTCCTGATTGCTCCTATCAATCCTTCTTTTCAGCGAAAGAGCTTCCAAAGGGTTGATGTGAGGGTCGCGGATGAGGTCTTCCAAATGCCACTGCACCGTGTCAATCCAGCACTTCAAGTAGAGACGATTTTCCAACGACTCCCTTTCATAAGGATTATTGATAGGTGTGTCAACATCATCAATGATATGATAGTCACTAATGGCCTTGTTGAAAACTTTGTTGTATATTTCCGTGTTTGACATATGAATTCTTTTTTTCAATAGCAATAAAGATAAGTGCAAATATAGCAAAAACCACAAAACATAACAAATAATTGACGTGAATTTTTCATATCAGCCTCATTTTTTGCACAATTGACTACAGTTTGTGCATATTGACTTCCTTTTTTTTGGAAATAATTTGCAAACTTAAATAAAAATTTGCACCTTTGCACCCGAATTTGATAATAGAATATTTATATCACCATTTTAATTTAGAGTATCATGTCAGAAATCGAGAAAAGAGTAAGAGAAATCATCGTTGATAAACTCTGCGTCAGTGAAAGCGAAATCAAGCTTGAGTCAAGTTTCCAAAACGACCTCGGCGCTGACTCGCTGGACACAGTGGAGTTGATCATGGAATTCGAAAAAGTTTTTGATGTGTCTATCTCTGACGACAAGGCTGAGAAAATTCAGACCGTGGGCGATGCCGTCAAGTATATTGAGGACAACATTAAACAATAAATAAGTCGTTCCGACTTCCTTTTTATGGTTTATAGTCCCGGCTGCCCATAACCAATGAGCCGTGGCTATAAGCCATATTTCATTTTTAGCAAAAACGGGGGTGCTCCCATCCTACATGACACCTTTGTCATGACATACGCGACACATCCCCAGCATCATACAGAACATTTTTTCAATGGAATTAAAAAGAGTAGTAGTGACAGGCCTTGGTGCTGTAACCCCTTTGGGCAATACAGCAGAAGAGACTTGGAACAATATCCTGGCCGGGGTGAGTGGTGCCGCTGAAATCAAGGCTTGCGACACGTCAAAATTCAAGACACATTTCGCATGTGAAATAAAAGACTTGAAAATCACCGATTATATAGACGGCAAGGAAGCAAGAAAAATGGACAGGTACACACAGTTGGCGCTGATTTCAGCCATACAGGCCGTCAGCGACAGCAAGATGGACCTTGACACGGTGAACAAAGACCGCATCGGCGTGATTTACGGTGTGGGAATAGGAGGTATCAACACCTTTGAGACAGAAGTGAAATATTATGGAGTGCATGAGGCAGAAGGCCCCCGATTCAGTCCATTCTTCATTCCAAAGATGATTGCCGACATCGCTTCAGGACATATCTCCATCCATTTCGGCTTCCATGGCCCCAACTACACCACAACCTCTGCCTGTGCATCATCAAGCCACGCTTTGGCAGATGCTTTCAACCTCATCCGACTGGGAAAGGCCGACGCCATTCTCGCAGGAGGTGCAGAGTCGGCCATCTGCGCTTGTGGCGTGGGAGGATTCAACTCCATGAAAGCCCTCTCGACCCGCAACGACGACCCGGCACGTGCATCACGTCCGTTTAGCAAAAGCCGTGACGGATTCGTGATGGCAGAGGGTTCCGGATGCCTCATCCTCGAGGAATTGGAACATGCCAAGGCTCGTGGTGCCAAGATCTACGCCGAAATGGTGGGTGAGGGAATGAGCGCCGACGCCTATCACATCACAGCATCCCATCCTGAAGGCCTGGGAGCCCGCCTTGTGATGGAAAGTGCTCTGGAGGATGCAGGCATGCAACCTGGCGACATCGATTACATCAACGTGCATGGCACGTCAACCCATGTGGGCGATATCTCTGAAGTGAAAGCCATCAAGGATGTCTTTGGAGAATCGGCATACAAACTCAACATCAGCAGCACCAAGTCGATGACCGGGCACTTGCTGGGTGCCGCAGGTGCCGTGGAGGCAATGATCACCCTGCTTTCTGTTCAAAACGACATCGTGCCTCCCACCATCAACCACGACGAGGAAGACAAGGATGAGGAAATAGACTACAACCTCAATTTCACCTTCAACAAGGCACAGAAGCGCACCGTACGTGCCGGACTGAGCAACACTTTCGGATTCGGCGGACACAACGCTTGTGTCATTTTCAAGAAATATGCTGAATAATCTCATTGGACGCATAAAGTTCTTTTTCCGCAAAGAAGACAAAGAGCTTTATGCGTCTTTGTATGACATCCTGGGGTTCTTTCCTGATGACATCAAATATTACAAACAGGCGCTGATGCACAAAAGCATCATGCATCGGGAAAAAGGAAAACCCATCAACAACGAGCGACTGGAATTTCTCGGCGACGCCATTCTAGGTGCCGTGGTGGGACATATTGTCTACAAACATTTCGAAGGCAAAAGAGAAGGATTCCTCACCAACACCAGGAGCAAAATCGTACAACGCGACACACTCAACAAACTTGCACGCGAACTGGGCATCACCAATCTCATCGTCACTTCAGGAAACTCCGGTTCTCACAACAGTTACCTTGGTGGCAACGCTTTTGAGGCCTTGGTGGGAGCCATCTATTTGGACAAAGGTTACGAAGCGTGCATGCGATTCATCAAGAAACGCATCCTGGGACAGTTGATCAACATCGACAAAGTGGCTTACAAGGAGGTGAATTTCAAGAGCAAACTCATCGAATGGAGCCAGAAAAACCGCGTCAACATCGACTTCGTACTCATTGAGCAAAAGAAAGACAACAGCGGCAGTCCGATGTTTCAATACCAAGTGACCATCGAGGGCGTGGAGGGTTGCACGGGAAAGGGATACTCGAAGAAGGAAAGCCAGCAGCAGGCCTCCAAACTCACCTTGGAACGGCTGCGCAAGGAGCCGCAATACATCGAAGCCATTTTCGCTGCCAAAGGCAACCGCACGAAAATGGAGGAGGAACCGGTGGAGATAGTTCCAGACACTGAGCAGAAAGACGATTTCATCATCATACAAAACAAAGAGGTGGCACCAAAGAAGACTGCCAAAGCCAGCAAGAAAGGCAACGCCTCGAAAACAACCCCTGCCAACGTAGAAAAGACGGAGGAAGAAGATGAGTTCGACCTCAGCGACATCTCTGCCACTCCCACGCAAGCCACTCGTGAGGAAATCATCGCCGCTGCCGAGGAAGCCGCATTTGCAGAACAGGAAGGTTGAAAGCACCAAAGACGCTGATAGAAAGTGTATGGCTTATACACTTTCTATCAACTTGATATTTAAAGTTTTATTCTTCTTTTTTACAAATAGCAGACCACAAGATGCATCTCTCTGTATCCAGGGGGTGCACGCGACCCTGAAAGGGTCGCCCAACCTTGCTGATGGGGCACTCTTAAAGAGTGCAGTCCATCCCCTCAGACTTTCCGCAGTTCCTACGGACACTACGGTTATTGAAAAGGTGACGCTTTCAGCGTCAATGTATCAAATTCCCTGCTCTCGTGGTACAATCAGAGAAACGTATCAAAATCTCCGTCCCCGTAAAACTACATCATAACTACTATTTCTTTTTCCATAATCTACCATCTGTACCTGTCTGTTTGGGAGAATCATGTCTTTTATCGTTGTAACTGTGGAATCAAATACCTGTCCCCATGATTCCATATTCAAGGAAAAACGAATGAAAATCCCCGTGTCCCCTTTACTCTTGAAGGTAATTCATTCTAAGCCACGACTTGATACATAAGCTTTTCCATCTATTTTTAAGTAATGTCCATTACTATTGATTAGAATCGATATGTCTTTTTTTCTTTTGTATTTTAATATCATTTCTTTTTTAGGATAAAAAATGCAGAACTCTTTCTTGCAGGAATTGACGGTTGCAACAATTCTGTTCAACGAATCTTTATCTATGATTGATTGTACCAACCCCGTTTCTCTATCTTCTATGATTATTTTCACCACGTCAGGGTCTACGATAGTGTTATTACAACTAATATTAATACCCAAAAGAAATAATAATGCCATGGATATAATAATGATTCTTTTTTTGCTTTTATACATAACTGTCTTATTCCTCAAGTGTCTTATTCACCTTCCATTCTTTCATACTACCACCAGAAGCACCGTGAACAAATCCATTATTCACCTTTTCCTTAGGATCTACTATCACTTTACTTCCTGTTATAGTTTTTGATGCATTGTATAATTGATTTGGTGTCGTTGCGGTAATATTGGATGTAATTTTTTCATCGACAGGCAATTGCTTACCAACAACAGTCTCCAAGGCTTCCTCTGCGTAGTCTGAACAATTATTGGTTAAAGTATTATAATAGGGGTGATTACTTTCATAAGTATTAAGTGCTTCTTGGACATTCCGATCAATATCGAAATTTGTCGGGATTTTCACAACACCATCAGCGGGGCCGCCTTCAGACCTTGAAACATCTTTATTCAAGATATCATTATATGACACCTTGAAATTATGGTAACTTGCTGATATATTTTGATCATAATTATTCTTACCCACTCCTTCTCCTCCAGGCCATAAGTCTCTATATGTATAAGTTCCATCTGGTACCATTCTTGTTGTCCATTGCCCATTAACTTTTATTCTTTCTTGTTTATAATTTGATATTGCAACACCTGCGTGTCCGAATCGTCCGTTATTGGTAGCCCAAATTATTAGATAAACGTCTTTCCCATCTGGATCAATATACCTCACTGGGTTGTTCCCACAATACGCATACGGACTCACGTTGTAGTATTTCTCGCACAGCGGGTCCATCCTGTCCCACCTTCCAAGTATCGGGTCGTACTGGCGTGCGCCATAGTCGTAGGTGTCCAGGCCGTGCATCCTGTCCAGCTCCTTGCCGTTGACCTTCGGTCGATTTTTCTCACGCTCTGAAGAGCAAGCAAGCTTTCTCTTCTCTCGCTCAATCGAAAAATTGTACTTGTGTGATTGGAAGTTGCTGTCATAGGAGCCACCGCACAGCTGCGCCCTGAACTTTTTCGTTAAGCCAAATGAGCAGAGAGAAACTTGTTTCTGCTCTGCCATGGCGAGAAAAAGTCGCCGTAAGGCAACAGGATAGTAGTCCATCTTTTGGACGACGGTCCCCTTGTTGCTGCCTGTCGCAGTGGTCACCTGGCGGACGTTGCCGAGATGGTCGCAGTCGTAATAATAGAAGGTGATGTTGTCCTTGTCGGCGTTGTAGGCGTACCTTTCCGCCTGGCAGTAGCCCTCCTCGAACTGCAGCTTGTCGATGCGCCCGTTGGATTTCATCCGACCATTTTCCGCCATGGCAAAGCTCGAACAAGTTCGACTCTGCTCATTTGGCTTAATCAAATGGTTCCTCAGCGTGAGGCTGCCCCCGAGGAGGTAGTCCGTGGAGTCCGCACTCAGTATCTCCGAGGGGGAGAGCTCCCTGGTGCCGCCGATGGGAACAGTGATGTTCGGGACCGCCGTCTGGTGGACGACGCGCAGTTTCTCGCCCGTCGCGCTGTAGATGTACTTCGCCACGCTGCCGTCGGTGAACTGGATGCGGACGGGGTTGTTCAGACGGTCGTAGCCTATGTGCGCTATCCCGCGCCCGGCATCGCTCACGAGGGAGCCGGAGCCGTTGTAAATATACAGAATGAGTTTTTTCGCATCGTAACTTCATATTGCTCATAATGATGTATACTCCATATTATTGTGCTTTGTTGTTGGAGTCAAAAACCTATCCCCGTGATTCTCTGATTTTCCCCATGATTCTCCGAATCAAATTCCCGATCCTATGTTTCACCTAATATTGTTTTGTGTGGCTTTAAACCTGCGTATATCCTCACACCAACCAGGAAAAGCATACGTGTAATCAATGAAAGAATAATCCATATTGACTACACAATCCCAAATTCTGGATATTTTGAGATCCTTGGAATCAATAACTTGAAAATCTCCAATAGGAATAAAGGCATGACACCATCCCTGACGTTCTGAGCCACTACCATGTTTATAGCAAAAATCACCTTCTGCAAAGATGCCAGAAATTAAAGTGGCATACACTTTAACTTTGATAGGATACCGCTTGGCAACATCTATCATTCCTTTGGCCCGGACATCCAATTTGTAAGTCCAACTGATTTTGTACGTCTGAATCATTTTTTTCTCTTGCTGGACAATACTTTCAAATCCTCTATAGATTTTTCGAGTTTGTCATTGTCGGATATTTGTCCTTCTTTTGCATCATTGTCTTTTTGTTTGTCAAATATGAAGAACATAGGTTCAGTGCATAAGGGTACAAGGTCGATTCTGCTTAAATCGATAGAATCACATGGCACTATCCAATGGAATAAATATTTGTCCCATTCATTGTATTTTTCCTTATGCTCGAACGAAATTATTACATATTCTGATTTCGATAGATTTTGAGCATACAATCTGCAAAAATATAGCAGAAAAATGATGAATATAACATAAAATTTTTTCATATTGTTTTTTTAACTCTTTTTACAGTTTGTAATATGTATCTAAAGGAGGATCAATTATAAAAAACATCATAAGCATTATTCCACATTTCGTCTACTTCCTGTGGTGTTAAAGAAGAAGGAGGGTAGTTCATTAAACCATTTTGATAATTTGGATAATAATCATTCAAATACAATGTATGCCCAATCTCATGTGAAAAAGTCATCGCTGACATATCATTTGTTCTTACTAATATTCTACCATTTGTAATTCCAAGATTGGCTCCTGACCCACTTTGAGAATAGACGGCAGCAAATGCTATTCCATATCCATATGATTTGGGAAGTCTATTAGTAGTTACAGCAGAAAGACCATTTTCAAAACCTATTTTATATATTTCTTTATTGTTTTTAGTATTAAGATTAGGATTACTTGTGTTAAATCTAATTAAGTTAAATTTAAAAACAATATGTTCGCCACTAGAATTATATGCATTAGAAAAAACTTCATTTAAAAAATTATTTACCATTTCGATGCGTCTATTGTTACGTTTTTTTATTTTTTCATTCTTTCTTTGGATTCTTGCGATTTTTTTATCAGATGCCATCGAAGGAATTTCTAATTCTTTTTCTAATAATATAACAATATTTTCTTCTATTACTTTTTCTCCATTTTCATTTGTATATCTTATACCTTCTTTTCCGTTTTTGTCTTTATATAAAATAGGATTCCCACAATACGCGTAAGGACTCACACTGTAGTACTTCTCGCACAGCGGGTCCACCCTGTCCCAGCGTGCGGTGACGGGGTTGTACTGCCTTGCGCCGTAGTCGTAGGTGTTCAG
>Ga0310694_10002270_pt1 | contig 20015 bp, 19 predicted proteins | sample 174DNAGHGhighgp2_FD_203884 | JGI IMG/M metagenome (GOLD analysis project Ga0310694, IMG submission 203884) | Sheep rumen microbial communities from Palmerston North, Manawatu-Wanganui, New Zealand - 1742 DNA GHGhigh gp2 (v2) (version 2) | ecosystem: Host-associated > Mammals > Digestive system... | reverse complement strand
AAATACTTACTCCGGAGATCATGGAGATGGTGAACAGGACTGTGCCGCTGGAATCGGAGAAAAAGGACGGATATGAAAGTGCGGAATGGAGTTTTGCCCATTATTATCTCGGAATGCGTGTGACTGCAAATGAGAGGGAACATATTCTCAAGGCTCTCTCGGAGCGATATGATGTGGCGTTATACACGGGAGAGGAGACACCCTACCTGCCCAAGGTGCGGAATATGGGTTTGGCGGATTATTACAGCGTGGCACCTCTTGTGATGAAATGTGCAAAGATCAATCTGAATACCTCATGCCGCAGCATTCATACAGGAATCCCGCAGCGGGTGATGGATATCATGGCTTGTGGAGGGTTCTGCCTGTCAAATTATCAGGCGGATCTTGCGGAAGAGTTTGCGGACGGAGAGGATTACGTATGCTATGAGAGTATAGATCATGCGGTAGAACTTACAGATTATTATCTGGAGCATGAAGTGGAGCGTAGGGAGATTGCGCGGAATGGCTGTGAAAAGGTAAGGAAGTACCATGATTACAGGGAAAAATGCCGACAGATGCTGAAATGCTGTGAAAACGGGGCTTGAAGCGATGCTGGCAGGATTATTCCGAGACAGGATGTATGTCTGAGATTGAGATGGAAATATACGTTTTATGTGGCGCGAAAGCTAGGTCCGGTGGAGCGGAACTTACGCATCAATTTTGCAGTGCAGTAAACAGGCTGACTTCGATACAAGCCAGGATGTGTTATGTGGATGTAAAGGCAAGCGTAGCGGATTGTCTTCCTGTTGATACAGAAGCCATACAGGAGTATGAAGAGTACCGGACGGAACATGCGAAAAGTCTGGAAGAGATGGACCGGAAAGGAAACGTGATCATTATTCCGGAAGGACTGACACTGGCTGCATCATGTATTTCTAAAGCGACAGTAATTATCTGGTGGATGAGTGTCGACAATTATATCCGTGCAACAAACGAGTCTGATCTGGGTGAATTGAGAAAGCGTTGCATACTTCATTTGGTTCAGTCTTTTTATGCAAAGGAGTACGTTGAAAACAAGTTCACCGCTCCGATCATGTGGCTTACCGATTACATCAATCTGAAGCACGGGACATTTCTGTACCCATCGGAGTATCGGCAGGACATTGCACTGTATAACCCGGCCAAAGGAATTTCAAACATTCAGCCGTTGATCGAAAAGGCAAACTGGCTCCAGTGGATTCCGATCGTGGGCCTTAGTACAGAGGCGGCGATCGTCGTTATGCAGAATGCAAAAATATACGTTGATTTCGGGAATCATCCGGGGAAGGACCGTATTCCGAGAGAGGCAGCAGTCAACGGTTGTTGCGTGATCACAAACAAAGCCGGAAGCGCGGCGTATTATGAAGATGTTCCGATCCCGGATACATATAAGTTTGAAGATACGATGGGAAGTATAGATGAGATCAATGACCTGATGCATGACATATGCGAGCATTTTCAGGAACATCAGGACCGGTTTGCGGATTACCGCACTTGGATCCATGAAGAAAAGGACCGTTTTGAATGTGAGGTGATTCAAACGGTCAACGGCTTTTTGGAAATCGCGAAGCGATGATACAAGGTGAATGAGGCATAAGTGCTATTCGATTTCAATGTGGTGGGGGAGATGGCGACGAGTAGTATGGAAACAATCCAAGGTGTAATAGAAGAATATTTTGGCTGTGACAGCGATAATATAGAGAACATTTGTCTCCTGAAAAAAGGAATGACGAATCATAATTATTCCTTTGAAATCTCGGGGGATCGTGCGGGGAAATATTTATTGCGCGTACCGGGCGAGGGGACCGAAAGATTGATCGACCGGAGACATGAGGCAGATGCGTATAAAGCTATTGAAGGAAAAGGAATTTGTGATGCTCCGCTAATGATCGATCCGGATACGGGTTATAAGATCTCCGGATATATCGGAAACGGGAGATGCTGTGATCCAGCGAAAGAGGATGATGTCAGACGCTGTATCGGATTCCTGAAGGGTTTTCATGCATTGGATCTGTCTGTGGATCACGAGTTTGATCTGTATGGACAGTTGGAATATTACGAGTTGTTGGAGTGTGTGACACAACTTTGGACAATGGCGGCTGATCGAAATATGAAATTTGAAAAAAGATGGTATGATGATGCGGTGTATGCTCCGTTTGAACAGATTCAGGTTCCGGTTCCGACCGGATATCATGAAATCCTGACAAAGTGGTATGGAGATTATATGAAGGCAGTCAAGTTCGAAGCCGGGCATGATTATCCGTTCTATAAAAAATATGAGCCAGAATTGGAACGATTATTTGCACAAAGAAACCAGATGATTCCGGAGTGTTTTCGGAAATAAGTGAGGTGCGAACTTTGAAAAAAGTATTTTATATCGGCGGAACAAATCGACTGGCGCAATTTGCACAGGATTTACTGGGAACTGATAAAGTCAACATAAAAGGTTATGTTTCTGCAAAAGACGTATATGAAAAAGAACGGTTTCGTGGCTATCCTTTGATATCCGCAGAGAAACTAAAACATGAAGAATATGATTTTTTTCTGATCTGTGAGGAGATGGAATATGACCGTTCCGATAAAAGAAATATAGCCCTTCTTGAATGTCTGTCGATAATGTCTATGGTGATCAGTCCGGAATATTACTTATTGAGAAAAACGATGCTTCGGGAGATGAAGATGGATACCATGGGCGTGAACACGGGAATGTCCTATGTACAAAGAGGATTGATCTATGAAAACATATCAGTTCCTTTTTGCATGTGTGCCGCACCAACGCAGGATTTATTCTATGATTTTTACACACTCGCTGATGCTTCGGCGAAAATGGCGGGAAGATTAAAATATGTAATTATGGGACTGGCTCCGTATTCTCTACGTTATGATCTATCGCTGAGTAAAGCAAATCAAAATCGGAGTCTGTATTACTTTCGCGAGTTTAAAGAATGGCATAATTTGAAAATGGAACAGAGCGAAACAGATCGGATGACGTACTATGATGAAGTGATGGATGAGTATGCGACTTCATTATGGAGGGATATCTGCTTTGATATTTTAACTGATGATCCTTATCATCGGGTAAAAGACGTGTTTGTTTTCGACAAATGTGATGAGCGGAAAAAGGAAGAGTCGTTAAGGACGGTACACGACCTGGCGAATAAGCCTTATGAGGCATCATTGGAAGAAAATAAGGTGATATTTGAGATGTACTTGAAATTGTGCAAAAAGATGGACATCAGACTAATTGTTTTGCTTCCGCCATTTTCGATTTTTTTTCGTGAGCATTTCCCGAAGAATTACATCGAGGAAATGCGCAGTATAGTTCGAGGCTTTCAAAAGGATTACAATTTTGTTTTTGCGGATATGTATGAGGATCCGGACTTTGCAGAGGATAAATGCTATGCGGATGTTGATCATCTTAACGCATATGGTGCTGAATTGCTGACACGTAAGGTGGACGCGTTGGTTGAGGTCGCGTGACGGAATCAGCACCCACAAGTTGAAACATCGCCGTGTAAATGCTAAAATATTAACGTTTCAGACACGATACAGGCGGGAAAAATGCATTTCGAACCGGAGTACTTTAAAGAAGAAATCAGAGACGGTTTTCGCATCTCCTCTTTGATGAAACGCTGCTGGGCGGCGCAGACGGAGGTGCTGGAGACATTTGACCGGATCTGCGGAGAATGCGGGATCCGGTATTTCCTTGCGGACGGGACACTGCTCGGAGCCGTGCGTCATAAGGGTTTCATCCCCTGGGATGATGATATCGATATCTGGATGTTCCGTTTCGACCTAAACCGTCTGATCGATAGCTGCGGGGAAGTACTTTCCCGGGAGGGACTGGAACTGGTCACTCCGCATTCGGACAAAAACTACAACAATCTGGCATTTCGCCTGATCAATACCCGGGTGATCCGTCTGGAAGAGGACTTCCTGAAAAAATACTGGCTGTTTCCGTTTATGGCCGGACTGGATATCTTTCCCCTGGATTATATCCCGCGGGATGAGGAAAAACTGCAGCTTATGAAAACACTGGCGGTTTCCGCGAACGTCCTCGGTGGGGTCTGGGATGATCCGGCGGTCGACCCTGCGGAAAAGAGGGACACCTTTTTGCAGTTGGCAGAGCTGGTCGGATATCGTGCGGATCCGGAAAAGATCAGCGCGAACGATCTGTGGAAACTTACGGACCGCATCTGCAGCATCTTTGGGGAAGAAGATGCGGACCAACTGTCGAACTTCCCGGAATACGTCGGGAATCCGAAAAAGATCTTTGATAAGGAGTGGTTTTCGGAGACGACGGATCTTACATTTGAGGGGCTGAGTCTGCCGTGTCCGGCAGAATACGAGAAAGTGCTGACCGCTTCCTTCGGAGAGGATTACATGATCCCGCAGCAGGTCGCCGGTGCGCATGAGTATCCTTATTACAGAAATTATCATAGGGATCTGATGGAACTCTTCCGGCGGGAGGGGGTACCGTGCCCGTCTATTTATGCCGAACTGTAGACGGTGCCGGAAAAACTTGAGAGGTAGCGGAATTGCAAAGCAGGACATATATCATAGCGGAAGCAGGAGTCAATCATAACGGCAGTTTTGATCTGGCGTGCCGCCTGGTCGATGCGGCAAAGGAAGCCGGCGCCGACTGTGTGAAGTTTCAGACATTTAAAACAGAGAAACTGGTCTCGCGCTTTGCAGGAAAAGCGGAGTATCAGAAGGAAACGACAGGAGACGGCTCCCAGGAAGAGATGCTGAAAAAACTGGAGCTTTCTTACGACGAGTTTGTGAAACTCAAGCAGTATTGTGACGAAAAGGAAATCTGCTTTCTTTCGACTCCTTTCGACGGGGAAAGCATTGCGTTTCTGGAAACCCTTGATCTTCCGTTCTGGAAGATCCCTTCCGGTGAAGTGACGAACTATCCGTACCTGGCGGCGCTGGCAAAAACCGGAAAGCCTGTCATCATGTCCACCGGGATGTGTGACCTGAAAGACATCGAGGCGGCGATCCGTGTGCTTCGGGAAAACGGAACGAAAGAGATCCGGCTGCTTCACTGCAATACGGAGTATCCGACCCCGTATGAGGATGTCAACCTGAAGGCAATGCAGACGATGCGGGATGCTTTCGGTCTTGAAGTGGGGTACTCCGATCATACACGCGGGATCGAGATTCCGATCGCAGCAGCGGCGCTCGGTGCAACGGTCATAGAAAAGCACTTCACGCTGGACCGGAATATGGAAGGACCGGATCACAAGTCCAGTCTGGAACCGGATGAGTTTGCGAGGATGGTCTCCTCGATCCGCAACATCGAAAAAGCGATGGGAAGCGGAGAAAAGACTCCTTCTGCTTCGGAGAGCAAAAACATCACCGTGGCGAGAAAGAGCATCGTTGCAAAACGAAAGATCAGGTCCGGAGAGTTTCTTTCGGAAGAGAATATTACCGTCAAACGTCCGGGAAGCGGGATCAGTCCCATGGAGTGGACGAAAGTGATCGGAACCAGGGCAGTAAGGGATTTTGAAGAGGACGAACTGATCGAGATATGAAGAAGATTGCAGTCGTAACAGCAGCAAGATCGGAATACGGTCTCCTGAAATGGTTGATGAAGGCGGTGGAGGAGTCGCCGGATTTCGAATTGCAGCTGATCGTGACGGGCGCTCATCTTAGCAGGTCCCAGGGATATACGGTCGATGCGATCCGGGGGGACGGTTTTTCAATTGCCGCAGAGGTGGATGCACAGCTGGATGATTCGTCGGAGGAAGCGATCGCTGCTTCCATGGGAAGAATGGCGGAGGGCATGGCGCATGTGTTCGCGGATCTTAAGCCGGACTGCGTGGTAGTACTCGGAGACCGGTATGAACTGTTGCCAATCTGCAATACGGCCTTTGTGATGCAGATCCCTATCGTACATATTTCCGGAGGAGATGTCACGGAGGGAGCAATCGATGACGGGATCCGCAATGCGATTACGATGCTTGCGGAATACCATTTCCCCGCGACGGAGGAAAGCGCGGAGAATATCCGGAGGATGCGCGGATCGGACAGGAATGTTACGGTGGCGGGAGAGCCCGGTCTGGAAGCATTTCGGAAAGAAGCGTTTCTTACCCGTTCGGAACTGGCGGCGGATCTCGGACTGGATGATTCCAAAGCATGGGTATTGATGACCTATCATGCGGAGACCAGAAGGACGTTTGAGGAAAACATGGCATCTGTGAAAAATCTCATGGATGCATTATTGGAGGAAGAAGCCATACAGATCGTTGCAACCTATTCCAATGCGGATTTCGGCGGCAGGGCGATCAATGAATATCTCGTTAGACTTGCATCGGAACGGACGGACCGTCTGAAAGTGATACCGTCGCTGGGGACAAAGCGGTATTTAAGTCTCCTGAAAGAAGCAAAGTTCGTGATCGGTAACTCCAGCAGCGGGATCCTGGAGGCACCGGCCATGAAAAAAGCAGTGATCAATATCGGCGACCGGCAGAAGGGGCGTTATCTGTGCAGCAACGTGATATCCTGCGACGCGGCAACTGCGTCGATCCGGAGTGCGATCCGGAAAGCAATGACCGAAGCTGTGGATCTTTCGGACGTCGATCATTGGGGAGACGGACACACTTCCGACAGGATCATGGCAGTACTGAAAGAGAAACTTTTGTAAGAGCATCTTTTGCAGACGTATGGATGACATCCGTCAAAAGGAGAAACGCATATGGAAGATCTGGAAAAATTCATAGCAGGACCTGACATCACTCTGGTCGAGGCGATGCGGCGTATCGACAAAAACGTGAGGGGGATCCTGTTTATCGTGGATGAACAGCGTCGTCTCATCGGCTCTCTGACCGACGGCGATATCCGCCGCTGCATCATCCGGACCGGAAGTGTGGAGCACATGGTTTCCGAAGCGATGCTGACGAGGACCAGGTTTTTTACGATCGGGGAGTCAGAAGATCCGTACCGTTATATGGAGCGGATGACGATCAGTGCGCTGCCTCTTCTTGACACAGAGGGAAAGATCATTGATATCTATTTCCGTGAACGGCTTGAGGACGACGAGATCGACCGCAAAGCGCTGGCGGACGTACCTGTAGTGATCATGGCCGGTGGACAGGGGACCAGATTGTATCCGTATACGCAGATCCTGCCGAAAGCATTGATCCCGATCCGGGAGAAGACGATCTCGGAACACATCATTGATTCGTTCCGGAAATTCGGCAGTGATCGTTTCTGTTTTATCCTGAATCATAAAAAGAATATGATCAAGGCATATTTCAATGAACTGTCGCGTGACTATACAGTCGACTATGTGGAGGAGGAAAAGGTGCTCGGCACCGGCGGCGGAGTGGCACTGCTCCGGGGAAAGATTGATAAACCCTTTATCCTCACCAACTGCGATATCCTGATCAACGAGGATCTCGGAAAGATCTACCGTTATCATAAAGAAAAAGAAAACCTCATTACCATGGTCTGTTCGGTCAAGGATTACATCCTTCCCTACGGTGTCGTGCATATCGAGGAAAACGGAGGGATCCAGTCCATGGAGGAAAAGCCGAAGTTCTCTTTCCTCGTAAATACCGGCTGCTATGTCGTAGAGCCTGAAGTGATCGAACGCATTCCGCAGGATACCTGTATCGGTTTTCCGGATGTGATAGAAGAGTGCAGAAAGTCCGGAGAAAAGGTCGGGATCTATCCGATCAGCGAGAATGCATGGACCGATATCGGGACGATGGACCTCCTGGAAGAAGCGATCACGCGAAACGAAAATGTCTGAGAAGGGATGGCTTAAATGAAGAGTATTGCGATCATACCGGCGAGGAGCGGATCCAAGGGACTTCCGGATAAAAACATCCGTCCGATGAACGGGAAACCCCTGATGGCATATACGATAGAGGCGGCGCTGGACAGCGGCGTATTTGACGAGGTGATGGTTTCTACGGATTCCGAACACTATGCGGAGATCGCGAAACGATCCGGTGCCAATGTTCCGTTTCTTCGAAGCTCAGAGACAGCTTCTGACGGTGCCACGACATGGGATACAGTTTCCGAAGTGCTGGAGCGATATCGCGAAAACGGAAAAGAGTTTGACGCCTTCTGTGTCCTTCAGCCGACGTCTCCGCTCAGAACTGCGGAGGATATCCGGAATGCATATGATCTCTACAGGGAAAAAGCGGAGTTCGCCGTGATCTCCGTCTGCCCTGCGGAGCATTCGCCACTTTGGTGCGGGCGGCTGGACGAGACCTGCAGTCTGGACGGATTCATTCCGGAGGAGCAGATGGCGCAGCGTCAGAAGGGCGGAACGTTTTACCGCTTAAACGGTGCGATCTACATCATCGATGTGAAGCGTTTTCGTACAGACCGGTACTTTTATAAAAAAGGCAGCTATGCCTATGTGATGAACAGCAGGAGCAGTATCGACATTGATACGGAGACGGATTTTAAAATCGCGGAGTTCCTGATGCGGGAAGGATAAAGGGAGCGCCCGGGATCTGACGGCAAGTGTATTGCGGCAGACACGGCAGATGACAGAGGCTGTGACGAGAGAGGACAGTGTGCGATGGAAAAGAAAAAGATCATATTCCTGGACCTGTTAGGGCAGGGGCCCGACCGGCTGGATGATTACTTTGCGGAAGAGAAAGCGGAACTCTGCGAGATCGCATCGATTGACGGGGAGACCGGGATCGATATCATGACGGTTAACGAATATGAGGGATGGGATTATCTGGTGATCCCGTCTACCGACCGGAATGAGGAACTGCGGGGACTGCTGGAGCGGCTGGGGATCGGCAGCGAACGCATCGTGTTTTTCTCCGAGACGGAATTGCTCTGCGGGAATGAAGAGGAAGTCGAAGAGATCTTGAAGCCGGATTACCGGAAGCAGATCACGCTGATCCGCATGGTGGCAAAGTATGAGGAGCATATCATCGGTGACTATACGGCCGTAACGGCGGAAGGCTGCTCCTATCTTCACAATTCTTCCGACCGTCTGATCATGGGCTCGATGTACTGTAACAAAGAAAACTGGGCCCGGGATGACATGCTGAGATTTTACCGGCTTGCGCAGAAGTATTATCATTTCACGGAGAAACAGAAACTCTTCTGCGATATCGGCGCAAATATCGGAACGACAAGCATCTACTTCAAAAAGAAGATCGATCCGGATATCAGGATCCTTGCATTCGAACCGTCTCCCGAGAATTATAAGATGCTTCGGATCAACATGATCCTGAACGATATCCCGGAGGAGGATCAGCTTCTGGTGAACATGGGCGTATCCGACCGGGAGGAGGAAGTGTCTTTCCGTTATGATGCATTTAATTCCGGAGGAAGCCGTATCCTACGGGGAGAGGAAACGGGAGACCGGATCCGTACGATCCCCTTTGATGTCTATATGAAAAACGAACAGCTGGATCCTTTGGCGATCAAATACATCTGGGTGGATGTCGAGGGATTTGAGCCGTATTTCGTAAAAGGCGGAATGGAAACCTTAAAGCAGATCGATGTGCCGACGGTGATCGAGTTTTCGCCGGCTAAATATATCGAGAACGGCTGCTACAGGGAGTATATGGATACGTTAAAGGAGATTTACGGCAGATATATCTGTATGCAGGATGATGAGGAAAAGGTCCGGGAGATCGGTGAGCTCTGCCGCTACGAACACGCCGAAACGCTTCCGCTGTATGATCTTTTCCTGCTGAAGTGAGGGACGATCTTTTTATAGAGCAGAGAAGATCTCATTCAGTGCTTCTTCGTAAGTAAATCTTTCTTTTACGATACGCAGACCGTTTCGTGCGATTCGTGCCCGTTCTTCTTCATGTTCCAGATACCAGCCGCATTTGTCGATCAGATCCTCCATGCTTTCGTAGATCTCCATATCCTCGCCCGGCGTGAAGTGCTCTAACAGTTCCGGCTGGTAATTGCTCAGCAGGAAACCGCCGCAGGCCATGATATCCAGCGCTCGCAGAGGGATACCGGTACGGATCGCGCGGAGCGTGGTATTGAGATTGATCCTGCTGAAGGCGAACGCAAGCGGCATTTCGGTCTCATAATCGGCATAGCCGGCATAGCGGACACCGGAAAGCGGGAAATCATCTTTGTGGGAGTACAGCGTGAGTCCCATTTGTTCCGCGACGGTGGTGATCATTTCTTTGCGCTCCAGGACGCTGACTCTTTTGTCCAGAGCGGTCTCGGCGATCAGGGATTCCGGCAGGTCATAGGTTTCCGGTCTTCGCAGATCGCAGGCTTTCATGAGCAGCTCCACCTTCGGATCCGGGAGCGTATCGTGATAAAGCGATGCTCCGTATACGGACAGCTGGGCACGGATCAGACCGTCGAAATAGCCTTTCTCATAATCACTGAGTCCATCCTGTTTGGCAAAATAATCATGCTCATTTTGATAGGAAGATCCGAGAAAACTGATATCGGAAGAATATTTGGTGCGCTTATTCTCCGGGGCCGAAGCGATCACCGATCTGAAAAAGTCCGGATCACCTGCCAGAGGTTGGTGAAATACATGCGGACGCCCCAGTGCGGTCAGCCGTTCAGCTTCCGCAAGATCGAAATGAAAAATATAACTCTCATCATAGCACGAGGTCGGGGAATACAGGGTGTAGTGCGGTGCGTCAATGATCCAGGAGAGGTAGGGGATCCCTGCCGTATGGGCGACCTCTGCCAGGATCGGATAGTAATCCACGGAAAAGAGAGCGTCTGCCTTCTTTTCGTGGACGAGCAGGAACGCTTTCTGTGCGAGCTCCGCATCCAGATCAAAGTTCTTGCAGGGATGTATGAGCTCCGAAATCTCCGGGATCAGTTTTTTCAGGTTCTGCAGGACGCGCTGTTCATTGCAGGAGCCGCCCCGGTAGAAGATGACGTGTTTTGCTTTCATGCGTTTCATTTTGCACGATTCGCGGATATGTGTCAAGGGCGGAAGCGGGAAAAGCAATGGCATTGTGCTTTTGCGAAAAACGCTTTATAATACTTTTATCCATAAAGCGAGGACCTGGGTTATGGGAGAAAACAGCGAAAAAAGAAAGATCCTGCTGATCGGCGGCGGCGGACATTGCCGTTCGGTCTGTGACAGCATCCGGGCTCTAAAGATCTATGATGAGATCGGCATCGTGCGAAAAGATGATGAGCCCGGGACGGAGAGTATGACGGTCGGATCGGATGCGGATCTTCCGCGCTTAAAGGCAGAAGGGTGGACGGAGGCAGTGATCACGGTCGGAAGCGTTGGGGATGTGAGTATCCGCCGACGGCTTTATGAATTGGTGAAGGGATACGGTTTTCACCTGCCGGTCGTTGCAGATCCGTCGGCTGTGATCGCAGCGGATGCTAAGATCGCTGAGGGCTGCTATATCGGGAAAAAGGCGGTCGTCAACGCGGGCTCGAAGATCGGATGCAACGTCATCATCAATACCGGTGCGCTCGTCGAGCATGACTGCTGCATCGGAGATCACGCTCACGTCAGTACGGGAGCGATCCTGTGCGGCGGAGTATCGGTAGGGCCGGGCGCCCATATCGGAGCGGGGAGCATCGTGCGGCAGGGGCTTTCCGTCGGAGAAAATGCGCTGACCGGGATCGGCAGTGTGGTCGTCAGTGATGTCCCGGGGCATGTCGTGGCATACGGGAATCCCTGCAGGATCAGGGAATAAGTCAGATGCGGATCGGCAATGATGTTCCGGCGAAAAGGTGAGTGAGGCGTGAAAATACTGTTCATGGACTGGCCGGCCTTCGGCAGCAAAACGGTAAAAAGGGTATTGGCGGAACTGGGACATGAGGTCTCGGTCTTTGATTTCCCGCAGCAGTCGGATGAAACGAGGCACGGAGAAGAACTGGGAGTCCGTATCGCAGAGACGATCCTTGCGACAGGAGCAGAGATCGTTTTTTCGTTTAATTTTTTCCCGGTGATCGCAACGGCGGTTCATGCCTGCAGACGGAAGTATATCAGCTGGGTCTATGACAGTCCGGCGGTTCATCTGTACTCGATGACCGTTTTTTTTCCGGAGAATTATATTTTTCACTTTGATTCCGCCGAGGTCGAACGGATACGCCGGGACGGAGCGGAACAGGTATGGTATCTCCCGCTTTCGGCAGATACCGACAGCTATGATGCGCTGATCCCGTCGGATACGGATCGTTCAAAGTACCGGGCGGATGTGACGATGATCGGCTCGATGTACCGGGAAAAGTTTGCTTTCTTTGAAAAGTATACGGGCTTTGACGATCATCTGAAGGGCTATCTGGATGCGGTAGTGGCTGCACAGGAGCAGATCTACGGGGACAACTTCCTGGAAAGGGTCCTGACGCCGGAGATCATGGATCAGGTGGTAAAGACCGTTCCTCTCGCGGGGGAAAAGGGGGACTCCTACGACACGGCAGAGTGGAACTTTGCGAACTATTATCTCGGGATGCTTGTTACGGCAAACGAGCGCGAGCATCTGCTGGGGCAGCTGTCCGAATGCTGCGATGTGGCTCTGTATACAACGGGGAAGACGCCGGAACTGAAGAAAGTGCGAAATCTCGGAACGCTGGATTATTACCGCGAGGCTCCTCTGGCGATCAAATGCGCAAAGATCAACCTGAACATCACACTGCGCAGCATCAAAAACGGCATCCCGCAGAGGGCCATGGATATCATGGGATGTGGCGGTTTTCTGCTTTCGAATTACCAGGCGGATCTGTGTGATGCGTTTGCGCCGGATGAGGATTTTGTCTTTTACGAAAGCGCGGAGGATGCGGTGGAAAAAGTCAGATACTATCTGGCGCATGAGGGGGAGCGGCAGCGGATCGCGGAGAGCGGATACCGCAAAGTGAAGGCGCAGCACGGATTCCGGGAGAAATGCGAAGAAATGCTGCGGATCGCAAACTCATAGAGGATATAAGGACGGAGCGGTTTATGAGTCAGCCAAACTACAATACCTATGTGATCATCACGGCAAAGGATTTCCGAAGGGTAAGCCGGCAGTACCCGGTGCTGTTAAGATACCTTCCGGCCGGGAAGCTGATCTTCGTGGGAAATGACGAGGTCGGATCCCTGGTCCGCGAGGCGGATCTCGGGGAGCGGGCCGGGTTTCTGAACGAGGAGGAGATCCTGCCTTTTCGCGAGGTACAGGATGTGATGAATGATCACATGCGGGAACTCCTGCAGGGAGACGCCGTACCGCGCGGCGGCGTGGGATGGTATTACCAGCAGTTTTTGAAATATCTGCTGGCAGATCATTGCGGGGATGAGTACTACATGACCTGGGACGGGGATACGATCCCCTGCCGTGAGGTGAAGATGTTTGCTGAGGACGGCAGACCTTATATGGACAATAAAAGCGAGTATCATGAGCTGTATTTCACGACGATGGGAAAGCTTCTGCCCGGTCTGCATAAACTGATCCGCAGCTCCTTTATCTCCGAGCATATGATCTTCCACGCTCCGACGGTGAAGCAGTTGATCAAAACAATCGAGGCAAATGCGGATATCTCCGGAGATACGTTCTGGGAGAAGGTGATACGCTCCATTGATCCGATGCAGGTTCATCAAAGCGCGTTCAGCGAGTTTGAGACTTACGGGACTTATGTGGCCCTGAACGATCCCGGGCGCTACCGGATCCGGGAGTGGCATTCTTTCCGCCTCGGCGGGGAGTTTTTTGACCCGGAGACGATCTGTGACAGGGACTATGAATGGCTCGGGAAAGATTTCGACGCGATCTCCTTTGAAAAGAACCATACGATCAAAGAAGGGAACGGAAGTCTCTTTGATAATCCGAAATATCAGGAAAAACTCTCCGCTAAGCAGATGCTTCAGATCGCACAGGAAGGCGCCGGCGGCGGATATATCGAAAGCTGGGACGGAAACGGTACGGATCCGCTGGCATAATGCTTGTAATTATCCCCTGAAAATCATATAATATAAGGGTTGCAGAGGTAGCAGCCGGCAGACGCGGATGCGGTCGGGCGAGGGGCTCGCCGGCGGGAGCTGTGTCGGACATAAAACCATGGATCCGGTGTGGAAAAACACCGGAGGATCATTGCGCGCCACGTTCCGGAAAGCGGTCATACAAAGGCTTGCAGCCGGCCGCAGGCGGGCACGATTATGGGAGAAGATGTGATGTGGTATGCGGTACAGATGAAGAGCGGCGAAGAGGAACGGATCGGCAAGCTTCTTGAGACCGACCCGAGGAAACCCTTTCAGGGGAAGATTGTTCTTCCGCTCTATGAGGAAGTCAGACGATCGAGAGGAATGTGCAGGATCCTTTTTCGCAGGCTTTTTCCCGGATACTTTTTCGTGGAAACGGAAGCGCCGGGGGAACTTTCGGATGCACTGCGCCGTGTACCCGATTTTACGCGTCTTCTCGGACGGGAAGTCGGGGCAGGGGATCCCTTTTTCATCCCCATCCGCCCGGAGGAGGAGGCTTTCCTGAAAACGATCCTCGATGACGGGGTCATGCATGTCAGCTATGTCCGGATGTCCGCAGGAAACCGCCGTATCGAAAAGATCGTAGGACCGCTCGCCGGATACAGCAATCATATCACGAAACTCGAGATCCGGAACCGGGAAGCGGTGGTCGATACCGAGATCTTCGGGCGCAGACAGCATATCCGTTTCGGACTGTGGCTGGATGGGGATCCGAGGCTCCCCTGGCTGGAGGCACAGAAGATGCTGGAACAGGCTCCGGCTCTGGATGTGGGAGCGGAGATCGATATCGGCTTAAAGCCCGGAGACCGGGTCATGGATGAGAACGGAGTCTACGGAGATCAGGTTTTTACCGTAGACAGCGTGGACGTAAAGCACCGGACGATCATGACCACCATGCAGATGGGTGGCAGTTTCGCCAGGGTACGGATGTACGCGGACAGCGTGAGAAAAGTGTAGCGGAACTGAGGCGGGAAACGCCTTCTGCAGAAGTAGGGGGGTCGTAAGGTGGAGTTTTCGGTAGATTTCTTCCGGGATGAGGTCAGAAACGGATTTTATGTCCCGACGGCGATCAAACAGGCATGGGCGGCGGAATTAAATGTTCTGTCAGAGATCGACCGGATCTGTAAAAAGCACGGGATCCGGTATTTCGCGATCTACGGAACGTTCCTCGGAGTCGTGCGTCACGGCGGATTCATTCCCTGGGACGATGACCTGGATATCTTCATGCTGCGGGATGATTATACGAAGTTCCGGGAGGTGGCGGACCGCGAACTCCCGGAGGAGTACGCGATCCACGATTACGAGCGGCAGGAGGATCACTGGCTCTTCCTGGCACGTGTGGCTGACCGGAAGCGGATCAGTTTCGATCCGGAGGATCTGAACCGGAATCACAACTTCCCCTATATCTCGGGGGTCGATATTTTCCTGAAAGATTATATCTACGAGGATGAGGCGCTGGAAAAAGCGCGGGATGAAGAGATCATGTACATCCTCGCGGTCGCGGAGGGCGTCATCGAAGGAACCCTCGAAAGTGAGCCTCTCGAAGAAGGCCTGAAAAAGATCGAGGAACGCTATCATATCACGCTGGACCGGAAGCTTGATGCGAGACATATGGGGATCGAACTCTATCGTCTGGCGGAGCAGCAGATGGCAAGGGTCGCGCCGGAGGAGACAAGTCTCGTCGGGCAGATCTTTCCCGAGCTTCTTCGTCCGAACGGCCGGAAAGCGCACAGCAAGGAGATCTACGAGCGGAGTATCCGTCTGCCCTTTGAAAATACGACGATCCCGGTACCGGCCTCTTACAACGGCATGGTACGCTTTATCTACGGAGATATCCTGCAGCTTCAGAAGGTTGCTCTGTTTCATGATTATCCCTATTTCGAATCACAGCGTGCCGAGCTGCAGTCCCATGCGGATTTTGAACTGCCGTCCTACCGCTTTGACCGCAGCGTCCTGCAGGCGCGGGATGTGAGCTCGTGGGATGCGACACATAAACGGAAAGTCCTTTTCCTCGCGGCGGGACCGATGTGGTGGGACAGCCTTGCTGAGTACTACCGGAAGGAGTGTGAGGAGCCGGAGACCGAAGTCTATGTCTCGGCGATCCCGATGCTCTTTAAAAACTGCTGCGGGGAGGTCGTTGCTACGGATGAGGAACTGGCAGCGGCGGCACGGGAAGAGGAGTATCCGGAGGATCTCAACATGATCCCGTGGTACGATCTGGACGTGGAGGAGCTCCATCCGGACCGGATCTACTTTCAGGATGTTTATGACGGTGAGAATCCCTGCCTTACCGTACCGGAGCCGTTCTATGCGGCAAATGTCCGGAACAGTACAAAGGAACTGATCTTCATCCCTCCGCTTTCGGCGGCAGATTTCATGCCGGAAGACGGGAAGGATGTGTATGTAACAAAGCACTACGTGACGGCTCCCGGCGTGGTCTATGCGGACCGCGTACTCTTAAGGACGGCCTGCATCCGCGACCGTTACCTGGATGCGCTGAAAGCCTGGGCCGGAGAGGATACCGCATCCTACTGGGAAAAGAAACTGGAGGCTTCTGTTGCTACGGAGAAAAAGCGCCTCCTCTTTATGATCGGTGCCAATGAAACACAGGAGCACCCGGAGGATGCTCCGGAGTTTGTGGAGCGGCAGCTGGAGCGCTTCCGAGCGATGTCGGACCGGATCGAGACGACGATCAGTATCTATCCGCCGGATCCGGATGTCTGGACGGAGTCGCTGGGAGATGCTGCGGATGCGGTCCTGAAAAAGATCGAGGCGGCACTGGATCAGGGCTGGTGTGATTACTGTGATTATGCGGCGGCTACGACGGAAGAACTGACGGAGGCATTTGATGCCTATTACGGCAGTGTTTCGCCGCTTTGTGTGGAATACAGGAGACTGGGGAAACCGATGACTCTGATGGGAGAAACGTTTGATCTGACATGAAAAAGGTGATCACTTACGGTTCTTTTGATCTCTTTCATGAGGGCCACTACAATATACTGAAACGGGCGAAGGCACTGGGAGATCATCTCATCGTCGGCGTGACGACGGAACATTATGACCGGAGCCGCGGAAAACTGAACCTGGTCGATCCGATCATGACCCGGATCGAAAACGTGCGCAAGACAGGGTTTGCCGATGAGATCATCGTCGAAGACCACGAGGGGCAGAAGGTTGAGGACATCCAGAAATACGGGATCAGCACCTTTGTGCTCGGAAGTGACTGGGCCGGAAAGTTTGATTATCTCTCGGAGTATTGCGATGTCGTATATCTCGAGCGGACACCGGATATTTCTTCAAGTGCACTTCGAAACGACAGGAACCGTCTGGTAAAGATCGGTATCGTCGGAACGGGCCGGGTCGCGAGACGGTTTCAGGCAGAGACGGTCTATGTCTCCGGTGTTGAGGCGGTGGCGGCATATAATCCGGAAAAGGAAAGTCTGGATGCTTATGCGGCGGAGTTTACCGTGACGCCGTATTCAGGAGACTATGCGGAGTTTCTCGACGCGATCGATGCGGTTTATGTCGCATCACCGAATGAGACGCATGCGGAGTATGTCAGACAGGCGCTTCGTGCGGGCAAACATGTATTATGCGAAAAACCGATGACCTTTACCTATGCGGAATCATCGGAACTCTATGAACTTGCGAAGCAGAAGCAGGTGGTGCTCATGGAGGGCATCCGTGCAGCTTATCTGCCAGGCTTCCAGCAGCTGATCACGGTGGCGCGGGACGGGACGATCGGAGAGCTCTGCGATATCGAGGCCTGCTTTACCAGGATCGGTGTCCCGGGGACGCCGGAGATGTCGGATGCCAGATACGGCGGTGCGTTTATGGAGTACGGAAGCTATACGCTGCTTCCGATCTTTAAACTGCTCGGGACCGATTATGAAGAGATCACCATGGATTCGATCCTCGGAGAGGGCGGGATTGATCGCTTTACCAAGGTGCAGTTCCGATACAAAAACGCGCTGGCCACATCGAAGACCGGAGCCGGAGTCAAATCGGAAGGTCAGCTTGTGATCGCGGGAACGAAGGGATATATCCTGGCACAGTCGCCGTGGTGGCTGATCCGGAGCTTTGATGTACGATACGAGGATCCGACAAAAGTCGATCATCATGAAGCGCCCTTTGCGGGGCAGGACGGGTTCCGCTATGAGATCGCGGAGTTCCTGGATAAGATCAACGGGAACGGTGGGCATGATTACAAGCTGACGGCCGGTGAGTCCATGGCAATGGCAAAGGTCGTGGAAAAATTCATGGGGATCCGGAGGGAGCAGCAGGGCTCATGAGCATCCGCCTTGGGATGATCGGAACCGGAAGGATTGCGGCACGGGCCGCGACGGAGATCCGGGAAGTAAAAGAACTGGAACTGACAGCGGTCATGAATCCGAATCGGGAACATGCCGCTGTATTTGCATCCGGACACGGGATACCGGAAGTATACGATGAGATATCGGAGCTCGCCCGTAAAGTTGATGCGGTCTATATCGCATCGCCTCACGCGACACATTATGACTATGCGCGGGAACTCCTGACTGCAGGGGTTCCTGTTTTATGCGAGAAACCGTTGGCGTTCCGGCGTTCGGAAGCAGAGGAACTCTATGACCTTGCGGCTTCGAAAGAAGCGGTTTTTATGGAGGCCGTAAAGACTGCGTATTGTCCGGGCTTCCGGAAGATAGAAGAGGTGATCGCAGGCGGCGCAGTCGGTGATGTGGTCGATGTGGAAGCCGCGTTTACAAGGCTTACGGCACCGGGAGGAAGAGAGTATACGGATATCCGGTATGGAGGGGCGTATACGGAGTTCGGGACATATCCGATGCTGCCGATCTTCCGCTTTTTGGGGACAGAGTATCGGGACGTAAAGTTTTCATCCCAAAAGTCCGGGGACGTGGACGGATACACCAAGGCCTTTTTTGATTACGGAAGTTGCTTTGGATGTGCCCAAACAGGCCTTACGGTAAAGAGCGAGGGGCAGCTTCTCATCAGCGGGACGAAGGGGTATCTCATTGCACCGTCGCCGTGGTGGCTGACGAAATATTTCGAAGTAAGATACGAGGATCCCGGAAAGATTGACCGCTATGAATGTGAGTTCGCCGGAGACGGGCTACGCTATGAATTCGCAGAGTTCGCGGCTCGGATCGAAGGAATGATCCCGGAGGACTTGCTGCGCAGGGAAAGAACTGAGGCGGTTGCACGTGCGGGCGTCTATGAAAGGTTTTTAGGAAGGAATCATGATCGTTGAACGGAAAATGGAGTTAAAGGAAATACGTGATATGGAACCCTGTTACTTTGATGACATGGTAAAGATCGTGATCGATAAGGAATTGCACAAAATAGCGCTACATGCGGAAATGTATTCGGACCTGCAGATCGAACTGTACGATCACGGCTCAAATGAAAAGGATCTGTATGGCGCGAATATTTACTGGGACGGAAGTATCGAGTGGACATCGACGATCAATGTGGCCAGAAACAGAGAATTGCAAAGCGGTGTATACGGACGAGAGATAAAGGATCCTGACACAATTGCTGAATTAACTGATATAGTAAATGAGTGGATATATAGGTAGGTGATCGTATGAGCAAAGAAAGATGGGAGCAGATGAGTATCAGCGAACAGATGATGAATATCGGAGGGGAGCTGGAACGGGCTGTGGCGTGGAAGAACAAGAACGATACCGAAAAAATGAATCATTTCCTGGATAAAGTCAGAGAGTGGATGGGGCTGACGATGGCAGACCCGAAAAACCGCGGACGCATAGGCGAACTAGTGATCGTACAGGAGGAATATGAGGATTTTTTTGGGGAGAATCTCTGGAAGAACAGGGATGATACAATGATGAGCTACTGGAATTCATTCCTGAGTGCCAGGATATCATGATGTTACGGTTTGAAAAAGGAATAGTTAAATGAAAATCTGGGCGCACAGGGGATGCAGTCAGTGCTATCCCGAAAATACGATCACCTCGTTTGAAAAGGCAATGGCGGTCCCCGGGCTTGCCGGGATCGAACTCGATATCCAGCTTACTTCGGACGGAGAACTTGTAGTCATTCACGATGAACGGGTCGACCGGACGACAGACGGGATCGGTTTTGTGAGGGA
>Ga0310694_10002269_pt1 | contig 20021 bp, 11 predicted proteins | sample 174DNAGHGhighgp2_FD_203884 | JGI IMG/M metagenome (GOLD analysis project Ga0310694, IMG submission 203884) | Sheep rumen microbial communities from Palmerston North, Manawatu-Wanganui, New Zealand - 1742 DNA GHGhigh gp2 (v2) (version 2) | ecosystem: Host-associated > Mammals > Digestive system... | reverse complement strand
TTTAACGACCTTTTAACGAGGTTTTTAGAGGGTTTAGGATGTTTTTTTTGGGGGGGAGGAGGCTTATTGTGAGGATTTAGAATGCTTTTTTTGTAACTTTTTAACGTCTTTTCTTGCGTATGTCAAAAAAATGTTGTACCTTTGCACGCTCATTAATTTTAGAAACAATGAACCGCGTATCATTCATAGTACTTTACTTGTTTTGTGTACGGGTTCTTTGTGCGCAGACTTCGCTTGTCCTGCCTTATGATGCTACCGGTCTAACCGAGGAGCAGAAAGCCTCCAATCCCGAACGCCTTGCATATCCCACAGAACTGAAAGAGACCATCAAAAGCCAGGTCAGTTTTGAATGTAATACCGAGATACTCGATTTGGGTCCGTTCTCCGTGAGCGAGAAAAAGACAGTGTTTTTCTCTCCAGGTAATTTGCAATACCAACCCAGTACCAAAACATGGCGCTTTGCAGAGCATCAGTGGGAAGTAATAGGTGAAGGTAATAACCTAAATATACCCATTCCTTCCGCAAGCTGGATAGATTTATTTGGTTGGGGCACAGGCAACAATCCGACACTTTCAAGTACTGATGTTAACGACTTCTCCACTTTTACGGACTGGGGCGTAAATGCCATCAGCAACGGCGGTAACGAAGCCAACATGTGGCGCACGCTGACCAATGAAGAGTGGGAGTTCTTGATTAAAGAAAGACCCAATGCAAAGGCCCTCTATGGTTTGGGGCATGCCAATGAAAGGTTTGGTCTTATCCTTTTGCCGGACGACTGGACACTACCTGCCGGTTTGTCTTTTACCGGCAAAAATGACACTTATACCTCGGATGAATGGTCAGTTATGGAAGCAGCGGGTGCTGTTTTTCTGCCCGCAGCGGGCTACCGCTATTGCGACGGCGGTGTGGACTACGTGGGTTCGATCGGTTACTATTGGTCGTCCACGCCTTATAGTTCGGAGAGCGCGTGGCGCCTGTACTTCGTTTCGGGTAAAGTGAGCATGAACCGCAACAATCGTTGCTACGGTTACTCCGTTCGCTTAGTCCGTTAGTAAGTGTTGTTTAGGAATTCGTAATTACGGGATTACGTTATTCGTGAATTTTTAGGTTGTTAGTCCAAAATGACTTAAAATTTATTTAGGCAAAATGGAATATTTGCTATCCGAAGCAAAGCAGGTTAAAACCTCGTTAAAAGGTCGTTCGAGTCTCGTAGAGCTCTCGTCGGGAAAATTGGATATTTGAGATTGTGATTTGACATTTGATAAAAGACAATTTTTTGTTCGTCCCCAATTATCCAAAATTAACAAAAAAATCCTTTTAAAGTCCAAATAATGAACGATTGAAACAATGAAAATAAAGCGAATCATATTATTTTTTGTACTTGCTATTCTCTGTGGGCAGGTAATCAGCGCGCAGACCACGGAGGGCACGGAGTTCTGGGCGACGTTCATGAATAATGTGGACATGCCCTCCGGATTAACACTCAAACTCATTGCTTCATCCCGCCAAGACGCCACCGTAACGGTAGCTAATCCACAGACCGGTTACAGCCAGAACTTCACTGTTCAAGCGGACCAAGTGGCAGAGTTTATAGTTCCTCAGGAACAGGGTTATACCTTCGCTTCCGGTAGTGCCCAGAAACGCGGACTCAAAATAACGAGTACCGCTCCCATATCGCTTTATGCCTCCAATTTTTATGAATTTACCTACGATGCCACGATTGTACTTCCCGTAACGGCTCTTGGGACGGACTATGTGGCACAGATCTTTGAGAACACTCTGATGGCGAAAGAGTTGGCAGTAGTGGCAACGCAGAACAACACAACCCTCACCATCACTCCTCATGCACGCACAACGAACGGAAAAGTAAAAAACATCCCCTTCTCCCTTACCCTCAATGCAGGCGAAACGTACCTGTTGATGTCGCAAGACGAGGGAAACGATTTCTCCGGTACACGAGTGCAAACCAACTATCCCGTAGCAGTCTTTTCAGGACACCAGTGCATCAATGTGCCAACCAATAACTACGCCTGTGACCATATAGTCGAGCAGCAAATGCCGACTCCTATGTGGGGCAAACAGTTCGCGTTGACCAAAACGAAAGGGCAGAACGGAGACAGGGTTATTATCACCGCACGTGACGCCAATACGGACGTCAAACTGAACGGCACGAAGATAGCCACCTTGCAAGCTATGCAGTCCTATCAGTTCCGTCTCACGGACAATAGTGCTTTTGTTGAAACGTCAGGACCTGCCGCTTGTTACCAGTATCTGGAGGGCGGAGAATCTAACCGTAATATCGGCGACCCGTCCAGCGTACATATATCGCCTGTAGAGCAGAAAGTGAAGCAAATAACGTTCGCCACTTTCCAGACATCCAAGTCCCGGACGCATTATGTGAACGTGGTCACAACTGTTTCCGGAGCGGAAGGGATGATGTTGGACGGGAAGAGCGTCGCGAATGAATTCTCACCTCTCATCGGCAATAATGCCCTTCGTTTTGCGCAGATACCTATTCCTCACGGCACACATACTCTGAAAACAAGCAAAGACGGTTTTACCGGACATGTCTATGGACTGGGAGACTGGGAGAGTTATGCCTATACGATGGGCTCTGCCACGATCCTCTTGGACGGACAGATTCTGGTGGACGGTACGCCTCGTGCGAACATGGAGTACAGTGACATACGTTGCTACAAAACACCAATCACTTTTGCTCCACACGCTACGGTAAATATCAGTACCATCGAATGGGACTTCGGAGACGGACAGAAATCCACCCAGAAAACAGTCAGCCACACTTACTCTTCGCCAGGAACCTATCATGTGGAAATGCGTATCGCCAATGAGGACGGAAAAGACACTGCCCGAACGACATTGACCCTCGTGGAGACTTTGCGTGACACCGTACGCGCCTCTATCTGCGACGGCGAAGAATACTCCTTAGCAGGACAGACCTTTACTACTGCCGGAAAACACGAAATAACACTCAGTTCAGCCGGCGGTTGTGACAGTATAGTGACACTCTTCCTGTCCGTCGGACAAACATATGAAAAGAATGAGACTGCCACGTTCCGGCAGGGCTCGTCCTATCGTTGGCATAACAGATGGTTCCGCGAGGCAGGAGTCTATCGGGACACACTCCCAACGGTCAACGGATGTGACAGTATTTTCATCCTTACGCTGACGGCAATAGAGGCGGCGACGGAAATGAAAGATACGATCTGTTGGCAGGAAAAATACAATTTCCGGGGATACGATTATATCCTTCCTCCGGTGGATAAATACCGGAATAGGGAATATATCAATTATACACTCGAATATTTCGACAAAGACGAATGTGAACACTATCGCATGGATCTTGCCATCATTCCCAAAGAGAGCGGTTCCTATGAACTGTTTGTGGACCTGCAGGATGGCGAGGCGTACGATTTCTTCGGAGAACTTCTTACGACTACGGGCGTTTATACCAAAACCATCGAAAGCGCTTGTAACTGCGAGCAACAATACACATTGTACCTCTATGTGCATAGTTACAAAATAAATCGAACAGAGGCCTCTCTCTGTAACGGAGACAGCTATACGTTCAACGATAAGGAATACACGGAACCCGGTAAATACCGTGACACCGTTTACACGGACGCCGGTGTTACCGAAGTGCAGGAACTGACCCTGACAGACAGCCGTTCGCATACCGAAATAGACGTATCGAATGTGTCTTCCTATGACTTCAACGGAACGGTACTGACTACTTCCGGCACTTATACCACCAAACTAAAGAACGAGGCAGGCTGTGACAGTATCGTCACGCTCCACTTGGGAATCAACGAGAAGTGCAAAATTACAGCGGAAGAAAACAGAAGTCTGTGCGAAGGAAAGACCCTGACCTGGAATAAAATGACCTGTATTCCGGGGAATGATTACTCCGTGACATTGACCTCCGTAGGTGGGTGCGACAGTACCGTGACTCTCCATCTCGCCAAACTGGAGAAGAAAGCGGAAACCATTACTGCCTCGGTGTGCAAAGGAGACTATTACTGTGTGGGAGAAGAACGGTTTAGCGAGGAAGGCACACATACTGTACACCTTGATTCATCCAACGGCTGCGACTCCGTGGTCACGCTCAACTTGACATACAAAAAAGCATTTACGAACACCACAGACGCTACCATCAAACCCGGAGAGGAATATCCGTGGCAAGGCGAGACATTCAATCAGGAAGGGGTCTATACCAAAGGTTTTGTCTCCAAAACCAACGGCTGTGACAGTATAGAAGTGCTGAGGCTCATGGTAAAACCGGACGAACCGATAGAGTGTCATCTGACGAAAGACAGTGTCGTTAAAATATGTAACAACGAGGCACCTTTCATTATTGGTGGACAGTCTTTCTATATCTCCACAAAAACAACGGTTGAGATAACCGGCATCGACTGTGATACAACAGTCAACCTCGACCTCACCGTCAAGCCCACTTACAACAAACCGATAACCGACATGGTGGCGAAGGACGAGCCTTACGTTTGGGGCGATGAAACGATAGACACCTCTGTGCCCGGCGTTTACACCTATACACATTACCTCACTTCGGCAGACGGGTGTGACAGTACGGTGGTACTGACGCTCACCGTAGCAGAGAAAACAATCATCAGGAGGGATAGTACACGCGCCATCTGTGAGGGGGAGAGCTACAACTGGTTCGGCACGCTATACGACAAAACAGGCGATTATGAGTTCTACAAAAACGATGTCGCCTCTAAACGCAAGTTCTCCATTGATGCCAACGGTACACAGGTAGTCTTTGCGCCCGCCAACCTTCAGTATCAGGCCTCTACCAACACTTGGCGATTTGCACAAAACCAATGGGACTTTGTGGGAGAGGACAACAAAAACATGGCGGAAACATATGAGGGCTGGATGGATCTGTTCGGATGGGGTACCAGCGGTTATAACAAGAGCAAACCCTACATCACTGACAATGATAACACCCTTTACGGAGACGGAGTGAATGACATCGCAGGCACCAATTTCGACTGGGGTCTGTATAACACCATCGGCTCCGACCCGGCAGGCACGTGGCGGTGCATGAGTTATGAAGAATGGGACTATTTGCTGGAAAGCCGTACCAACGCCGCCAACCTACGCAGTGTGGCGTCCGTGAACGGAATACACGGTTTTGTTTTCCTTCCAGACGATTGGCAGCAACCGGCGGAGACCTCCTTCACACCCAACGCGGATAGTTATACCACCAACAAATATGATATCCACCAATGGGCGCTCATGGAAGCGGAAGGCGCTATTTTCCTTCCCGCCGGCGGATGGCGAGATCAAGCCGTTATCAAACAGGCAGGGTCGGAAGGCTATTACTGGACCACCACTGTGCTTAATAACAAGGACGCTTGGGAGTTCAAGTTCGGCACAAATGCGTCGTTCAGCGGAACCAATCCCAAATACAAAATGAACCAGTACCGTCGCTATAGCGGCAATACGGTGCGGTTGGTACGGGACTACGAGGAAAAGAGTTTCGTGGATAGTGTCTATATCTTGCATCTTAAGGTCAATCCCGTCTATGACATTCCCGAGGAGCACACGATTTATATTGGAGAGAGTTTTACTTGGAACGGGGTGGATTATTCCTCTTATCCGGCGGGAGACTATACCGACATGTTTACAACCACCTCCTCGCAGAATTGTGACAGTACCCGCCGCCTGACGCTGCATATCTCGGACCGAATAATCAAACGGAATGAGTTCACGGAATATATATGCCCCAACGGCGAATATACATGGGAGAATGTAGGTACGTTCTCCGAAGAGAAAGACTATGAGCATACCTTCCCTATTGAGAATGGAGATAGTATAGTCACGCTGCATCTAAAGTATTATCCGCATTATGAAGATATCATAGAAGAGCGTGAGATATGCGAAGGAAAATCTTGTACCTGGGAGGGAGATACATATACCGAGGCGGGAGATTACCCGAAGACCTTGACGACCGTAGATGGCTGCGATAGTGTGGTAACATTGCGTCTAACTGTCTGGCCGGCGCAAACTACAGATATATACGATACGATTCTCGTGGGCGGCAAATATACCTTCGATGGAAACACCTACGAGGCGTCAGGAGATTACAAGATAACCAAAACCACCGTCCACGACTGCGACAGCACGGTTATTTTACATTTGGCTACCAATCAGTTGAATATACTGTCTGTGGAGTCAGGCGAGCAATGTGCCGGTGATGAGTTTCTGGATATAGTGCTTCATTATACCGGTGCAGCGCATGAGGCGCGTATAACCCTTCGCGACCAAGACCAAGGATTGCGCGATACGACGGTAACAATCGGAGAGGATGGGGGAGTGAGACTGCATAGTCCCGAGAAGGCGGGGCATTATACAGGCTCACTGGAACTGCTTTTCCGAGGACAAATGGGAGCGGCAGTCAATATAGAACTGACTATTCTTTATCCCTCAACCGTCATGGAGCAGGCTTGGGATGATGTCATCGCCGTGCTCACGCATGACTATAACGGCGGCTATGATTTTACGGCGTTCCAATGGTATGAGAATGGCGAAGCACTTTCCGGAGAAACACGTTCGTACCTATACAAACCACTGATAACGGGCGGTGAATACAGCGTACTGCTCACCGAGAAAGATGGTACGCAACTTATGACATGCCCCCTTATAGCGGAAAAGAAAATAGAATTAACCCTCTATCCAACGGTTGCTGCGCCTCGCCAGCAAATACATTGTTATATGTCCCAACCCGGGGAAATAACGCTTTATGATGCGATGGGAAGACAAGTCTCGCATTCCATAATGACATCCGGCGACAATGTCTTTGAGGCACCCTTTGCGGCTGGAATGTACACCGTTTTGGTAAGACAGAAAAGTACAGATAAAATGAAATCTTACAAGCTGATAATACAATGAGAAAAATACACCACATCTTTACGTTTCTGATGTTTGTAGCCCTTGGCTGCATGAACGCATCGCTCCGGGCTCAGAGTTATGTGGGCTTTTCTGTGTCGGGAGATGTTCCGCTGACCTTTGATAAAGAGCCTATCACCCATATGCAACCCGCTTACGGCGGAGACATAGGCTTTGTGTACGAATGGCGAAAAAAACATTTCTTCCTCCAAACGGGATTGCATTATGCGATAGATTTTCCGACACTCCGTGTGGATAGTCAGCATATAGAGCAGGACATGATTGATACCCGCGGAATCGCTTTCCTTTATCGCGGAACGCTGGACAAACGTACGGACCGTATCATAGTCGGACAGGCGTCTGTGCCTTTCTATGTGGGAGGAGAATGGAGCGGAGTGTATTTCATGGTGGGGGCAAAAGCCGTGTTGAATGTGCATGCCACCAGCAAACAGAAGGCACAACTAATGACCGTCGGGGACTATATTGACCGATATTACGAGTGGTTGGAAGATATGCCGAACCACGGCTATCATGACTATGTACCTACACAAACCTCCAAATCGATTCAGCTTCGTAAATATGATGTGCGTGTCGGTGGGGAATTGGGCTATTCGTTCGCCTTGTCGTCCAATAGGAGAGCCACACCTCCGATGATGAGGGTAGGTCTGTTCGGCGAATACGGACTAATGACGATGGTTGACAAAACAACGGACATGTCCCGTACAATGCCGGATTATTCACAGTACATGAATGTGGATATGACACATATGTATGCCGCCTGCGAAGGAGCAAACGCCAAACCCCATATGTTTGTCTGCGGAATACGACTAACAGTACTCTTCCCCACCAGTTCGGATGAGTTCAAAGGCATGCCCGTCCGCAGAACATTCATGACCAACAAAGGACGCAAATGTAACTGTGAGTAGGGATTTGACAGGCTGAAATGCCAATTTGAAGAAATTTTTTAAAAAATCCCTGCAATATTTGCACATTTGCAAAAAAAGCAGTAATTTTGTACCCGATTAAGTATGCCGACAATTTCATACGTCGCATAAGCGACTTCAAACATATCAAACAACATCAAACTAAATAATCAAAATGAAACAATTAGATCTTACCAAGTATGGTATTCAGGGCGCAACTGTTATCGCCCACAACCCCTCCTACGAGTATCTGTTCGCTGAGGAGACCAAGCCCGAGTTGACCGGTTATGCTAAAGGTCAGAACACCGAGCTCAACGCGGTAAACGTAATGACCGGTATCTATACCGGACGTTCGCCGAAGGACAAATACATCGTGATGGACGAGAACTCCAAGGACACCGTTTGGTGGACATCCGAGGGCTACAAGAACGACAACCACCCCATGTCCGAGGACGTATGGGCAAAAGTGAAAGAGCTGGCTATCAAAGAGCTGAGCGGCAAGAACCTCTATGTAGTAGATGCATTCTGCGGCGCTAACAAAGACACCCGTATGGCTGTTCGCTTTATCGTGGAGGTAGCTTGGCAGGCACACTTTGTGAAGAACATGTTCATCCAGCCTTCCGAAGAAGAACTCGCTAACTTCGAGCCGGATTTCGTCATCTACAACGCTTCGCTCGCAAAAGTGGAGAACTACAAAGAGCTCGGTCTGAACAGCGAGACTTGTGTAGCATTCAATACCACCAGCCGTGAGCAGGTTATCCTCAACACCTGGTATGGCGGTGAGATGAAGAAAGGTATGTTCTCCATGATGAACTACTACCTGCCGCTGAAAGGCATCGCATCCATGCACTGCTCTGCTAACACCGATATGGAGGGCAAGAACACCGCTATCTTCTTCGGTCTCTCCGGTACCGGTAAGACCACTCTCTCCACCGACCCGAAACGTCTCCTCATCGGTGACGACGAGCACGGATGGGACGATCAGGGCGTGTTTAACTTCGAGGGTGGTTGCTATGCAAAAGTAATCAACCTGGACAAAGAGTCCGAGCCGGACATCTACGCTGCTATCCGTCGTAACGCACTCCTTGAGAACGTTACCGTGGACGAGAACGGCAAGATCGATTTTGCGGACAAGAGTGTAACCGAGAACACCCGTGTTTCCTATCCGATCAACCACATTGAGAAGATCGTTAAACCAATCTCTGCAGGTCCTGCTGCTAAGAACGTAATCTTCCTCTCCGCTGACGCATTCGGCGTACTGCCTCCTGTTTCTATCCTGACTCCGGAGCAGACGAAGTACTACTTCCTGAGCGGCTTCACCGCTAAGTTGGCAGGTACCGAGCGTGGTATCACAGAGCCGACTCCGACCTTCTCTGCTTGTTTCGGACAGGCATTCCTGGAGCTCCATCCGACTAAATACGCAGAGGAGCTCGTTAAGAAGATGGAGAAGAGCGGTGCGAAGGCTTACCTCGTGAACACCGGCTGGAACGGTACCGGCAAACGTATCTCGATCCGCGATACCCGTGGTATCATCGACGCTATCCTCGGTGGCGATATCCTGACCGCTCCGACGAAGAAGATCCCGTACTTCAACTTCGAAGTACCGACCGCTCTGCCGGGCGTTGATCCTGCTATCCTTGATCCGCGTGACACCTACGCTGACGCTGCTCAGTGGGAAGAGAAAGCAAAAGACCTCGCTGCTCGCTTTATCAAGAACTTCGACAAATATACGTCGAACGAAGCAGGCAAAGCACTCGTTGCTGCAGGTCCGCAACTCTAAAAAAGAGTTATTTGCGAACATTTGATAGCTAAAATAAGTAAAAAAACGTCCAAATGGGCGTTTTTTTTTGGATATATGAAAAAAATGTTGTACCTTTGCGCCGGGTTTGTATATTTGTCTCTTGTGCGAATAAATAAATCAATATAGTATTAACCCAAATTGATAATGTTATGAGAAAAAGATTTCTTACATTATGTGTACTTCTGCTGGCGATGGTGAATATCCGAATCGCTGTAGCAGACCCGAAGTTGTTGGTCACCACTTGGGCGGTTGATGACTCGGGACTATTTAACGTCAAATGTGATTATTTTGACGATGAAACAACCAAGATTACGTTGGCGTACATCGCCGATTACTCCAAACCGGAGGTAAAAGACCTTGTCTTCCCCGCCAAGGTGCACGCTAAATTCGAGAGTTACAACAAGTATTACGGAGGAGATGACCTTGAGGACGATTTCTCTTACGAAATAGGTAGTAACTTCTTTGACTATCAGGCAAACCAGACGGTAGAGACGATTACTTTTCAAGAAGGAATAACACGTGTACCGGATGAGTTCTATCAGTGCGAAGCAGATATCATGTCGGATATGATGGATTCCTATCTAATGACGGATGCTACTGTTTTGAAAGAGGTCAATTTCCCGGCTTCCATTGAGTATATCGGTTCGGAAGCCTTCAAGGGACACATCAATCTGGAGAAAATAACCTTTGCCGGGGACGGGCTGACCACGATCGGTGATGAAGCCTTCCGAGCTGTCTGCGAGAAATCAATGGGAGGTGGCATGGGATACATGGAGGAAAACACATGGCATTCTGCTCTCCAATCGTTTACTCTGCCCTCTACTGTTTTTTCCATCGGCGCGAGAGCATTCCAGGGAAACGTCGAACTTAAGTCTTTCACTCTTTCGCAAGATTTGGGCTCTATCGGTGACGATGCGTTTGCAAACACAAGTATAGAAGATGTAACACTTGACAAATGTAATAATTTGTCGGTTAGTTCATCGCCATTTACCGGATGCCCGATTAAAAAGGTAACCATTGTTCCGAGACCTGTAACCAATTATGTGATTATTGCTCCGAATAATCTCTTCGCGGGAGTAGGTTCGCAGTTTGACGTGGTTATTGAAGAGGCAGATAAAGATTTCGAAGCAATTAGTTTCGGAGATAAGTGTTTCTATAACTCGGGTATCAAGTCTATTACTCTGCCCAAAAAATTCATACGGAGCGTCGCATACCCCTTCTCTATTTCTTTCGGAAAGCAGGCGTTTGCGAATACCTCATTTTTCAAAAACCTCGACCTCGCTTCGGTAAACTGCGAGGACAGAGTATTGTTTGCACAACAGGCTTTCCAGTATAGCGGGTTGGAAAAACTCACCCTCAATAACAGGACTGCTTCCATCGGACCAAATGCCTTTGAGGGCACCAAAATCGACGAACTCGTTATTCCCCAATACGTGAATCCGAATGGCAAGGAGGATGATTTGTTAATTGAAGAAGAGGCGTTTTTGAACACGCAGAAACTACAGTCTGCACGGATCCTCTCTTCACTGGAAGATAACTCGCTCTATTCTTCTGTGTTTAAGCAAAGTGCTTTGAAGACAGTAGAACTGCCTGCTTCCCTCGAATCTATTAATGCGTACGCCTTTGAAAATAGCGGGCTGACTGAGTTCAACGCAGGAGAGAATTTGACGAATGTGGGAATGTGGACTTTCCATAATTGTAAGGATTTGAAGAAAGTGGACTTCTCCGCTTCCAATGTGAAATTCATTAGAACCGGATTGTTCAGTATGTGCGAGAAACTTGACGACATCAAATTGGCGGCGAACCTCGAATTTTTACAGGATCAATGCTTCGAGCGTACGGCAATCAAGGAGTTCGATGCAGACGCAACACATATCGGACAAGCTTTCTATGATATGCCGAATCTCGAGAAAGTAAGCTTTGTGAACAAGGACTTCAAGTTCCTGCAACCACAAACATTCCAGAACTGTCCGAAACTGAAAGAGATTGACTTCGGATATATCGAAGTAATCTATAATAATATCATCGTTGACTGCCCATTGTACACCGATATAGTAATTTCTCCGGCGGTGAAGAATATTGATAAGGACGCTTTCGCGGCGGTAAAAGACCAGATTAAGACCGTTCACTTCAACTCTTCGGTGATGGAAGACTTGACCAACAAGGCTAATGCTCCTTTTGCCGGAATGACGTTCGATCTCTTTTTCTCGAATAGTTTGGATTTGTCCGGCAAATATTTGTTCTCCTTTGCTACGATCACAAGTATTGATTTAGATAATATTAAATCTTTTGATGAATATGTATTCGAAGACGCTGTTATCCGTAATTTGGTATGGGGACACCAGATTGTGAGTCCGTTCCAGTACGCCCAAATCAATAATCTGTCTTTCCGGGACGGTGTAAAGAAAGTAGGTGAAACAGACATACCGACATTCAAAAATCACAAAATCGACAATATTGACCTCACGGGTATTGAGGAAATTGCGGAGAGCGCCTTTGAAAACGCTACGCTTACCAGCTCTGCCAACAAAAATACACTCGTCATTCCTGCTTCGGTCAAGAAAATCGGCAATAACGCATTCAAGAATAACAAAGTGGAAAGTATCCGCTTTGAGGAGGGAGAAGGACTGGAAATCGGCGAATCTGCGTTCGCTCAAACGGAGGGCGGTTCTTATATGACTATCACTACCCGGTACGGCAAAGACAATATCCCCGCCGCGGGAGACAATGCTTTCGCTGTTTCCGGAGGAAAGATAGACCGCTTTTATGCGGGGTCTTGCGATGACGTTGAAGCATACAAAGCAGCGAACGGATGGAAGGATATTGATGCCAACAACTGGGACGGTATTACCAATTTCAAGTACTCTTTTGAAATCGTCGGCGAGAAAACAAAACGTCCGATAGAGGTCTATGCCGACAATATCTCGCTCAACGGTAGGCATATCAGTCATGAGGGATTCATCGGATGTGACAACAAAGCCTTGATTTCCTATGATATCCCGAGTGTCTGCAACGGAATTGAATTCGACCACTGGCCCGATGGAACCACCGATGCAATGGCTGGTACGACCATGACGCTTACAAGCGATACTGTCATTCGTATCTATGTCAAAGAAACGACCAAAGAAGTCAATCTCGCGCTCAAAAACCCTGCGTTGGCTGACAAAGTAAAATTCCTTATGAAGTTCGAGGATTCCGACGAATGGGTAGAGCAGTCACAGGCGTTCTTCAATGACTGCGCCCTGTCTAAACTACAGGAAATCAAAGTGGAGCTTCTTGATCCGGCACACTATGGATTCTTCGCTTGGCTCAAAAACGATGACAGCAATTATTCATATTCACAGCAGATTCCGGCGCCTTCTACCTCTATTAATCTCTTTGCTGACGTGCGCGCCAATACCTATCCGGTTAGGGTGGAAATGATGCCCGAAGACCCCAACTATGACCTCGTTGACCATATTGAACTCAACGGCGTGGACAAAGGAAAGAACTTCATGGAGGATATTCCTTATGGCGAAGAAGTAACGCTCAACATCGTCGGAGTCAAGAATGAGGACAACCGTTATATTTTGGATTACTGGCAGCACAAGTATGATCTCAAGATCGTTACCTATGACAACCCGTTCGTGTTTACGATGGGAGATAATCCGATGGATTTGACACCCGAAATGAAGGTGGCGGCTAAATATACCATTACGGCCAAGTCCGATGATGAAAAACTCGGCACGGTGAAGTTGACGGTTGATAATGAGGACAAGGCTAAAGACGACAAGATTTACGAGAAGGCAACTATTAGACTCGAAGCTACACCGGCTGGGGAACATATTAATTTCCTCCGTTGGAATGACAACGCCGGGGACCAGAGCACTTTGTCGGTTCGTGACGTAAAAGCGCTCAAAGACTTTGAGTACATTGCTTACTTCGATAAAGACTCCTTCAATATTGATGTGAAGATTGATGGTATGGCGGATCCTTCAAAGGTCGCTGAAGTGAGCGGAGCAGGACGCTACGCATGGGGAGATGATGTTACCCTTTCATTCGTCCTCAAAGACGACCATTACCACTTTGTCGCTTGGATGTACGGCAGTTCGTACAAAACGGATGTAAACTTGAATCTCAAGGTGGAAGAAAACCTGGAAGTAACAGCTCAGTTCGCTGCGAACGAATATACCATTACCACGGCAGCCAAGCCGGCTGAGGGGGGTACTATCACCGGTGGTGGAAAAGCTACGTACGGGAGCCTCATTACCCTCAACGCTGAGCCGAATGAAAACTACAATTTCGTCCGCTGGGAAGATGATGAAGAGGCGGCTGCGGAGCGCAAAGTACTGGTTGAGGGAGACGCTTCATATTCCGCTGTTTTCGCGCTCAAAGAGTACCACGTTCGCTTCGTGGACTGGGATGATAGTGAACTGGGTGGAGAATATGTTCCTCACGGCAAATCCGCTACGGCGCCTGAAGACCCAGTAAGAGAAGGATACGACTTCATCGGATGGAGACTCGGCGAAAATGTATATTCCCCAGAGGATGTCAACAAACTGCCTGTCACAGAGGAACTTACCTTCAACGCAGAGTACAAAATCAAACAGTTTACTGTGAAGTTCCTCAACAAAGACGATGAATTAATCAGCGTACAAAAAGTAAATTGGAATGAGGCTGCTATTGCTCCGGATGCACCCGTTTGGGAAGGACATGTATTCTCTTGCTGGGATACTGACTTCCAACATGTGAAGGCAGATATGACCATCAAACCGGTTTATGACACGCAGACATTCACCGTTCGATTCGTCGATTTCGACGGTAAACTCATCTCCGAGCAGGTCGTTGCTTATGGCAAATCGGCAGTCGCTCCGGATGATCCGGTTCGAGAAGGATTTATCTTCACTGGATGGGATGTACCGTTTGATAATATTATCGAGGACATCACTATCACAGCGCAGTATGAGGAAGTGATCGACTATACGCCGGACAACCTGACTGTAACGCTTGAACCGAAAGAGGGTGATGACGTACTTATTACACTTGCTTGGGATAAAGTCGATGGTGCGGCTTCCTATGAACTGAGCCTCTTCTATGATGAAGTGGAACTGATAACTTTCAATACATACGGGCAGAACAAAATATCGAACTTGCTTTCTGTGCTCCAGAAAGAATTCGGCCTCAAGCCCGGTACTTATGCCATCGACTGGTACGTGCGTTCGCTCGACGGAGAAGCTGAACCCATCAGCATTTGGGCACAGGGTAAGGAGTTCCAAATCACCATTCCGGACACCGGCACTGACATTGACCAAATACAAGGCGAACAGACTAAAGCGAATAGCCAAAAACTGCTCATCAACGGTCAGCTCTTCATCCTTCGCGGAGAACATCTCTTCGATGCGCAAGGCAAAATGATCAAATAGCTAACAGCCAACAGCTAACAGCTAATAGCTAATAGCCAACAGCCAAAAAAAACGCTCTTCGGGGCGTTTTTTTTTGCATATATCAGAAAAAAGCAGTACCTTTGTGCGATTTTTTGAATTATGGGACTTTTATTCGTGTTTTTATTAGGAGCGATGCTCATCAGTTTTCTCTGCTCTGTCTTGGAGTCGGTGCTGATGACTACCTCCATCAGTTATATTAATCTGCGCGAAGAGGAAGGTTACGCTCCGGCTAAACTGATGAGCAGTTACAAAGAGGACACAGGACGGCCTCTCGCGGCTATTTTGTCGCTCAATACCATCGCCAATACCATCGGTGCGGCTGGCGTCGGTATGCAGGCAACGGCAGTCTTTGGCAGTGAGTGGTTCGGACTCGTCAGTGCGATTACTACCATACTCATTCTCGTCTTTGCCGAGATAATACCGAAGGTCATCGGCACAACCTATTGGCGCCAGCTCATGGGCTTTACCGCGCGCACGATACACGCGTTAATATTTATATTGTATCCCTTTGTGCTCTTGGTCGAACTCGTCACACGAATGTTTCCGGACAACGAGGACGAACCTTCTGTCAGCCGTGAAGAGGTACTCTCTATGGTCAACGTCGGGGAAGAGGAAGGAGTCGTCAATGAGGACGAGAACAAGATCTTCTCCAATCTCATGAGACTCGACTCCATTCACGCCTATGATGTCATGACACCCAGAGTGGTGGCAAAGATTGCGCCGGAGAACATGACACTCCGCGCCTACTACGACAACGACGATTATGACCATTTCTCGCGTATCCCGCTCTATAACCCCGCCGCACCGGAGTATATCACAGGTTACGTCCTCCGCAACGATGCCTTGGAGGAACTCACAGAGGACCATTTCCGCAAAACCCTCGGTGGCATCAAACGCTCACTGCCGGCTTTTGACCAGGACCTCACACTCGGCACTATCTTTGACTCCATGCTCAAGCAGAAAAGCCAAATAGCGCAAATAATCGACGAATACGGTATGTTCGTGGGAATACTGACGCTTGAAGACATCATTGAGACCATTTTCGGACTCGAAATAATCGACGAAAGCGATACCGTTATTGACATGCAGCAGTACGCACGAGAGCGTTGGGAACAGAGACAGAAAAAATACAAGAAACTAACGGTCAACAACGACAGTCAACCGGCAGTCGACCGACGGCCGAACGACGGTCAAGAACATGGTGACGGTAAGAATGAAGCAGAAAAGTGACATAAAAATTCTCAATAAACGGGCAAGATTTGAGTATATCATCCTTGACCGATATACGGCGGGCATTGTGCTTTACGGAACGGAAATCAAATCCATCCGGGAGGGCAAAGCTTCGCTCGTCGATTCGTACTGCGCGGTCGAGCACGGGGAGATGTATGTCAAGCAGATGCATATAGCCGAGTACCGTTTCGGTTCCTATGCCAACCATGACGCCAAACGGGACCGCAAACTGCTCCTGCAACGCCGGGAAATACGCAAATTGGAGAAAGCCACCAAAGATAACGGCAAAACCATCATTCCGCTCGAATTGTTCATTAACGACCGTGGTCTGGCGAAAATGGAAATTGCCCTCTGCCAAGGAAAGCACACTTACGACAAGCGTCAGTCTCTCCGCGAGGCCGATGACAAGCGCGAACTCTCCCAAGCCCTCAAATCCCACCGTTGATCCCGCCTCCCGTTCTTCTTTTCTCTGTCTATTTCATTTTGTCGGCATTGTATGTCGGCATTGTATGTCGGCATCCTAAACAGCATACTTTGTGCTATTCCCTTACCTTGCCTTATCTTATCCTCCCTTTTTCCTCCATTCTGCTCAAAAATTAAGAATTATTTACGTTTTTAGCAGAAATATTTGCGTATATGGTATTTTTTCCTTACCTTTGCGCCCAATTATAACCACCACTACGTCACGAAATGTAATTGTTTAATATTTAACCAACTATCCCCAATGAAAAAGTGTATTAATCCGGTATGTAATGCCGAACTGGAAGATTATATGGACCGCTGCCCGGAATGCGGAGTGGCGCAGAAAAGAGTCATTGTAACAGAAAAAGAGCCGGAAATAAGGAATCCTTATAGGCAAGAAAAGGAATCTCTGTCTCCAATGGGAACACAACAGGTTGTGCAAAGACATTGGTTTATAACCGCGTGGCTCATTTTTGTTATTATTGTAAATGTGCTTGCAGGGATAATTCAAATCTTCCCAAAGGAAATGTTCGGCAGAGCATTTAGTGACACATATGGTGGAATTTCCATTTTCTCTGGTGTGATGTGTTTTATAAATGTGTTAGGAGCGGTTCTTTTACTTAATTGGAGGAAATTAGGCTTTTATATTTTCATAATAGTGTCTGTTATCGGGAGCTTTGCTGTTTTGATAACCATGTCTCAATTCCCGTACGGGCTTGTCGGGGTAGTGATATTATGGTTTGTATTACAAATCCGTAAGGACGGTATCTCTTATTGGAAAGCAATGAAATAACGAATACCATACACATTGAAACGGATTTTTCTCATACTACTTTGCGTTGCCTGCATGCAGTTTGTCTGTGCGCAGGAGGTGCTGACTCTGCCTTATGAGGCAAACGGTTTGACGGAGGAACAGAAAGCGATGAATCCCGACCGCCTTGCTTATCCGACGGAACTGAAAGAGACCATCATGAAAGAGGTCAGTTTTGAATGTACACCGCAAGTGGTGGAACTGGGTCCGTTCTCCATGAGTGCTACCAAACAAGTCATCTTCTCTCCTGGCAACTTGCAGTTCAATGCAATGAAAGGCACCCACCAATGTGCAGATGGCACATCCCAGAAAGGCACGTGGCGTTTTGCGGAGCACCAATGGGACTATGTGGGCGATGTGGAGAACGGAACGGTCTATGAGAATGGCACCAAATGCGACAACGCAAAAATCAATGCTACCTATAACGGTTGGATAGACCTGTTCGGATGGGGAACAAGCGGTTGGAAGAGCGGAGCAAATGCCTATAAACCCTACGAAACATCTAAATCGTACGAAGATTATTATCCTGGTGGGTATGATAATACAGACCTCACTGGTGCCTATGCGAACGCGGATTGGGGTATGTATAACCAAATAGGGGATGCTTCTCCGGGTACTTGGCGCACATTGACCAAAGACGAATGGATGTATCTATTCCACGGACGTAAGGACGCAGAGAAACTGTTCGGATTAGGCACCGTAAACGGCGTGCCCGGGACAATTATTCTTCCTGATGATTGGAAAACTCTATCCGGTCTTACTTTCACTCCGAGTACAGAAAAAGGATTGACATGGCAAGACATTTATTACACAAACAGCAACAATGACAATTACTCTCACAATATCTATACGGCTGCTCAGTGGATCAAGATGGAGTCGGGTGGTGCCGTGTTTTTGCCCGCGACGGGCAACCGCGCCGGTACGATGGTGAGCGACGTGTTGATGTTCGGCAGCTACTGGTCCTCTACGCACAACTTGTCGGGCTACGTGTGGGGCCTCTACTTTTATACTGACGGCCTCGGCCCGGCGGGCCAAGACGGTCATCGCGGCCGTGGGTACGCTGTAAGGCTCGTGTCCGATGTGAAATAGGGATTATCTGTTTCCTTTTGCCCTGTTATGGGTTTTGCATAACATTTGACAATTAGAAATATCGGTGCTGCCGCCTTTGCTCCATGCGGTTACGTGGTCGGCATCCATTTCTGAGAACTTGTAAATCTTTGTGCGTACATTCTCGTGACCTTTCGCACACTCGGGGCAATTACTAATGCCCAACTCGCGTGCTTCATTAGTTTGACGGGCATAAACAGTTTTCTTTACATTGTCCTCAAAGATTCGTATATTAAGGAGTTTAGCATCTATTTCTCCACCAAGCACATATTCAAAAATGCCTCGTTTGTTAATCACAAAATCATCAGCATATAATTCGTTTACCCGTTTTTGTAATTGTGCCGGGTTATATGAATTGGAGTGGTAACGCTCATAGAACTCACCCCATTCCAAACCTCGCATATCGTTTTTAGGTTCTCCAAACAAAGTCTTTGCCCATTCAATAACTGTATCAAAGTAAGTCTTTAATTCTTCGATGCTGTTTTCGTAGCGGTGCAAGCTCATGTAGCCCCCGATATTGTCTTCACCTTTAGCAACCCAAGCAAGAGCAGTATGCAGAATATCCTGGCGATTGGCATTGCCGTTAATATAACAACTCCACTTTTGCAAATGCGGGTGACGTGAATTGCTGAATGTGGCTTTTGCCAGTGTGACAAACGGACCGCTATGAGTAGCATTTAATAGTTCTTGTTTGTTTAATGGCACTCCAGCAATGTTGATGGTCTCAAACCACTCTTTAATCTCTTTCTCTGAGCCATTACAAATATATATGAGCAAACGGTAGTTAAGAATCTTTTCTTGTTCCTCATGTGTTAGTCCTGAGAAATATTGCTCCATGCCGAACTTGTCTTTGATGGCGAACTTTCCTGTTACAAAACGCCCGATACTTGTAATACGCTGCTGTCCGTCCAGTATTTCATATTTGCCTTGCTCCGGTTCATTGAAATAGATGAGACCGATAGGATAATCCTTGAGCATACTATCAATAACCGCTATCTCTTTCTTGCCATCATTCTCCAAGTACAGATAGTTGCGTTGATACTCCGGTTGGATAGTCAGTTTCCCTGCCCAACCGAAAAGACCTTTGCCTTCTAATTGATTAAAGACAAACCCCTCACATACTTCTTTAACGGTGAGATCGGTTCGTAATGTCGTTTGCATAGTTTATTGCTTTTTACGGATTATTATTCTTGCATAACTGATTTTTGGTTCTCCTTCAACTATAAGGACAAGATTTCGCATGTTGGCGGTCATGTGTCCTGTTCCGCCGGCTTGTTTGTATCTCTTAATCCAATCCTCGCCAATTGGAGCTATTCCAAGTTCCTCGGAGAAGT
>Ga0310694_10002268_pt1 | contig 20029 bp, 15 predicted proteins | sample 174DNAGHGhighgp2_FD_203884 | JGI IMG/M metagenome (GOLD analysis project Ga0310694, IMG submission 203884) | Sheep rumen microbial communities from Palmerston North, Manawatu-Wanganui, New Zealand - 1742 DNA GHGhigh gp2 (v2) (version 2) | ecosystem: Host-associated > Mammals > Digestive system... | reverse complement strand
GCCGAAAACGGCTTCCCGAGCGTCCGGAAGCGCCTCATCCTCGAACTCAAAATGGTGGCGGACGCCGGGCTCATCGGTTTTCCGAGCGTCGGCAAATCGACATTCTTGAATGTCGTCACCAAAGCCAACGTCCCGACCGCCGATTACCCGTTCACGACCTTATCCCCGAACTTGGGGGTCGCCACCCTCAAGAACGACGACACCTTCGTCCTCGCCGATATGCCGGGGCTCATCGAAGGGGCCCACGAAGGCAAAGGGTTAGGCATTGATTTCCTGCGCCATATCGAAAGAACGCGCGTTCTCATCCATCTCGTCTCGATGGAGGAAGGCCGCGACGCTTACCAAGACTATTTGGCCATCAACGCCGAACTCAAAGGCTATGGGGCCCATCTCGAGGACCGTCCCCAGATCGTCGTCGCTTCGAAGATGGACGAAGAAGGGGCCGAAGAACGCAAGGCCGCCTTTGACAAAGCCCTCGGATTCGAAAGCTATCCGTTATCCAGCCTGACCCATAAGGGTTTGGACGAAATATTATTCGCCGCCAAGAAATTGATCGACGAAACCCCGGCTTTCCCCCTCAAAGGGATGGAAAAAGCCGAAACGATGGTGGTTTATGACGCCCACCAAGAAAAAGAGGATGCCTTCTGGCTCGAACGCGACGAAAGAGGCGTGTTCGTCCTTCGCGGCGACTCCGTCCTTTTCCGGGCCGGCCGCATCAATACCAAGACCGACGAAGGGGTCGCCCGTTTGGTGCGTTACCTCGATTCGATCGGCATCGAAGAGGCGCTCCGCGAAGCGGGCGCCATGGAAGGGGATCTCGTCCGCGTCGGCGATTTCACCTTCGAATACAGCGAATGAGAAAGGAGGCCAGCCGATGAAAGAAGGAAAGACCTTGGCGTTAGCCCTCGCGGCGTTATGCGCGATTGCGATTGCGATACTTTCCATTTTTTCGGTATGATTGAACCATGATTTATTCCTTGAAAGGCATCATCGCCCATCGCCGCGAAGGAGCGGTGGTCATCGATGTGCATGACGTCGGTTACGAATGTCTGGTCTCCCGCCAGGAAGATTTCCCGCTCGGCGAGACGATGACGATCTATGCGTACGAGGTTTTCGGCGAGAACGAGCATTATCTCGCCGGTTTCAGCACCGAGCTCGAGAAAGAGGCCTTCCAGAGCCTCATCTCGGTCAAGGGCATCGGCCCGAAGACGGCGTTGACCGCTTTGGCGGCGACGACCGCGGACGCCTTATTCAAGGCGATCCAGTCGAATAACACGGCTTATCTTAAGAAACTCCCAGGCATCGGCCCCAAAGCGGCCGCCCAGATCATCCTCGATCTCAAAGGCCAGCTCGCCCCCGATGCGGGAAGAGCCGATCCCAAGCAATACGACGAAGTCCGGGCCGCCCTCAAATCGCTCGGCTTCAAAGTCAAAGAGATCGACGAGGCCCTCTCCTCGATCAACGATCCGACCCTCGATAACGAAGGCCTGCTCCGCGCGGCCCTCCGTAAGTTGAAGAAAGGCAAAGCATGAAGCGCCTGATGGATGTCACTCCCGAAGCGGAGGAACTGCAATCGGAGACGACCCTTCGCCCCCAAACCCTCAAAGAATACGTCGGTCAGGAGGAGTTGAAGCGGAATCTTTCGATTTTCATCGGGGCCGCCCGGAAACGCGGCGAAGCCCTCGACCATGTTTTGCTATATGGCCCGCCTGGCCTCGGCAAAACGACGATGGCCTACGTCATCGCCAATGAGATGGGCGGCCAGATCCGCACCATCAACGGGCCGTCGATCGAAAAGCCCGGCGACCTCGCCGCGATCTTAAGTGATCTCGAACCGGGCGACATTCTTTTCATCGACGAAATCCATCGCCTTCCTCGCATCGTTGAGGAAGTGCTTTACGCCGCGATGGAGGACTACAAACTCCAGATCATGATCAACCGGGACGGCGTCTCCAAATCGATGGAGCTTCCCCTCCCGCCTTTCACCCTCGTCGGCGCGACGACGAGAGCGGGGGACCTTTCCAACCCCCTCCGTTCGCGCTTCGGCATCGCGGCGAAGATCGACTTCTATACAGAAGAAGAGCTCGGCAGAATCGTCGATCGGACCGCCAAAGTGCTCGGCATGCCGATCACCGCGGAAGGGAAACGCCTCATCGCCAGCCGTTCCCGTGGCACCCCGCGAATCGCCAACCGCCTTTACAAACGGGTCCGCGATTTCGCCTCGTTCGAAGAAGTCCCGTCCATCGATGCGGCGGTGGCCAAGAAGGCACTCTCCGCGCTTAAGATTGACGAATTGGGACTTGATGAAGTGGACGTCCGATATCTGCGCGCCGTCATCGAAAGATTCCATGGCGGGCCGGTCGGTTTGGAATCGATCGCCTCGGCCATCGGCGAGGAAATCACCAACCTCGAAGACGTCTACGAACCCTATTTGGTGATGATCGGCCTCATCAATCGCACCCCGCGTGGCCGGGTGGCGACGGAGAAGGCTTATCAGCATCTGAAGATCGCTTATCAGACCACTCTCTTTTAGAGCCTTGCAATTTCGCCTTTGATTCCTATGCGCGAGTGCGGTATGCTTATCCATGCAGCCTCGCGCGTTTTTTTCGAGGCGATTCATTCCTTACCATTAATTAGGAGGCATTCCTATGCGTCGCAAACTTGGATACATTCTCTTGACGAGTACCTTGCTCCTCGGAGCGGCCGCCCTCGTGGGCCCGACCCTCTTGAAGCTCAATACCGACATCACGTACGGTGCCGGCAAGGACCTCGTTTTCAAGATCAGCGAAAAAGATTCGACCTATAACGGCGTCTTCCAGGAAAACTACGTCGTGGACGATGGCTCGGCCGTCGCCCTCGTCGGCGAGGAATTCGAAGCCCGTCTGAAAGACTGGGACATCGAAGCCGACGTCATCAAAGAAGGCACGGACACCATCCGCGTCCGCGTCCGTTCGGAAAAAGACGAAATCGAATACCGTTATCTCGAGTCCTACCTGCCGTTCAGCGGCGGCTATATCTCAGTCGGCGCTTCGCTCGATACCAAAGAAGACTACGACTACAAGGATTCCTACGCCAAGATGTTCGACGATCAGGAAGCCCGCATCGAATACATCAAAGTCTCGACCGGCGAGGTGCCGGCCGTCGTCATCCCCGTCAATGAGCCGGGCAAAGACGGCGATTTCGCCTCCCTCATCGAATTCTGCAACCGCAACAACCACGAAGCCGACGAAGAGAACAACATCGAGGCCAGCACCTGCTACCTCGTCCTTTGGTCCCACAAACAGGAAGTCGACACCTATGCCAAAGCCGCCGGCGGCGATGAGAGCGATCCCAACGTCAGCAAGCGACTCATCTTCGCAGAAGATGCTTCCCAGGCTTGGTTCGATGCCGACAAGGACGAGGACGATTACAAAGAGTTCCAGCTCATCCCGAGCTCGAGCGCGCTCACCGAGAAGGGTTTCGATCCTTCCAAGGCCAGCGAAGCCTACATGGCCGCTTTGTATTACAAATCCCTTTTGAATGCCTCGGATTATGCCGATATCGGCGGTGGATATGACGTCACCTTCGCGTTCGAAACCGACGTCGATGCCACGGTCGAGCCGTTCACGGTCGCTGGCGCCTGGTCGCGCCACCCCGCCCTCAAGGCCACGGCGATCGCTTCGCTCATCGCCATCGTCTTCTCGGCGGCCCTCTTAATCGCTTACTATCGCCTCGGGGCGCTCGCGATCCTTTCCTCGATGGCGTTCACCCTTATGGGTGACCTCTTGCTCTTCTCCGTGTTCAACGCCCAGTTCGGCGTCGGCGCGGTGATCGGCATCATGATCTCCTTGCTCGTGTCCGCGTTCGGCGGCATGTATTACTTCACCCGCTTCAAAGAGCAGCTCTATCAGGGCCGCTCGACGAAGAAGGCCCATATCGAAGCCGCCAAGCGCTCGGTGTGGCCGACGGTGGATGCCTCGGTCTTATCGATCATCATCGGCGTCTGCGTCTATGGTTTCGTCCCCAGCGTAGCTGGCAAGATCGGCCTCATGATGGCCATCGGCGGTTTCTTCGCCGGTCTCTACAACCTCATCTTCGTCCGTTTGGCCGGATATTTCCTCGCCAACGACGACAAGGTCGCCAAGGCGCCGGCCCGCGTCTACAACGTGAACGCGGAAAAGATCCCGAACCTCGCCGCCGAAGAGAAACCGACCTTCTTCGGCAACTTCGCCAATAAAGACTTCAAGAAGCCGTTCAAAGGGCTCGGCATCGCCGCCGCGGCCTTGGTGGTCGCTTCGATCATCGGCGTTTCGATCTTCTCTTCTTTGAAGAACACCGATTCCTTCAACTATTCGACCCGTTATGACGACATGACCGTCAGCTACGTCGAATACCGCAGCGAGCAGGGCGAAGTCCTCCCCGTCACCAACGAAACCCAATTCCAAACCGAGATTCTCGACAAGATCATGATCGGCGAGAAAGCCATCGGGGTGGAAAGCATCAAACTCGAGGACAGCACTGTCTATGACAGTGTCGAGGAAAGAACCCGCGATGTCCATTACTACTACATCGAGTGGAGCGACAACTATACCGCGGCCGCGGATTATGATTTCGCGGTGACCGCCGGTGGCGTCACCACCCACTTCAATACCCTCCAGGATGCCTTGACCTTTGCCGTCGGCACCATCCTCCCGGCCGAAGATACCATCGTTTCCGTCGCCCAGGTGACCGGAACCGTCGGCGATCCGTCCTTGGGACGCGTCTGGCTCGGCCTTGGCGTCGGTTTGGCGATCACAACGGCGTATTTGGCGATCCGCCATCGTCTGAGCCGCGGTTTGACCGCAGGCGTGCTTAGCGCCGGCGCCGCCGTGCTCACGACCGGCTTATTCGCCTTGACCCGCATCCAGGTCCCGGCTCTCGCCGCGGTGGGCACCATCGTGACCGCCGTCGTGACCTTATTGGCCGCTCTCTTTATCCTTAACAAGGAAAAAGAGCTATACCGCGACAGCCGCGAGAAAGACAAGGACAACCTCGAATTCCGCACCCGCTGCATCACGGCCGCGAACAGCCAGTCGGTGGAAGACATCGTCATGCTGGCCTTCCTCTCCTTCGGCGGCGCCCTCATCTTCTTCGGCATCGGCCCGCGCGTTTGGAGTCTGGTCCACGTCGGCGCGATGTTCGGCGTCATCTGCGCGGTGGTCCTCGTCCTCTTCATTTTGACCCCGGTTTCCGCCGAGGCGGCGAAGCGGTTCGGACAGCTTGCCCGCACCCTGAAGCCGGCCAAGAAAGAAACTCCGGCCAAGCCGACCGGACGGCGCGGAAGCGAACCGGAAGAAGCGACATTCATCGGAATCAACGACTGATGACATTTCTCGAAAAATTATTAAATTATTATTCCATCTCGGAGGAGGAGCACGCTCGCGAGGCGTCATTCTCCTCCCTTTCTTTTCTGCCGGACATTTCCGGGTGCGATGAGGTGCAAAAAGCCATCGCCAGACTGCGCTTAGCCAAGGACAAAAAAGAACGTGTTCTCATCTATGGCGACTACGACTGCGACGGCATCATGGCGACCAGCATCACCAAGATGGCCTTGTCCCGTTTCGGCATCGCCGCGGACACCTATATCCCCTCCCGTTACTTAGATGGTTACGGCATCAACGCCAAGGCGGTCGAACGGGTCGCTTCCGACTGCGATTTGATCTTCACCGTCGACAATGGGGTCGCCGCGTTGGATGCCATCCAGGCCGCCGCCGAAAAACATATCGATATAATCGTCCTCGATCATCATAGCTACGAAACGGCGCCGGAACCGGTGGTCGCGTTGGTCCATCCGCGGACCGTCGGGCTCGATGATCCGAGCGTCTCGGCCGGGTTCTTATCCTACCTATTCAGCCACGCCCTTCTCGGCGATCGCGATCCGTATTTCGCCGTCCTCGGGGCGATGAGCCTCATCAGCGACGCGATGGAGCTGGAAAACTACAACCGTCTGGCCGTTCGCCTAGCCTTACGTCTCCTTAACCGGATCCGTTATTCGGCGATTTCTTTATTGACGGAAGCGACCTTCATCGACGAGAAAGTCCTCGGTATGGAAATCATCCCGAAGATCAATGCGGTCGGCCGGGTAGAAACCACTTCGAAAATCAACGTTTTGATTAAATATTTCTGTGAGGACGACCCGGTTTTCCGCGCCGAGATCAGCGAGTATCTTTTCGCCGTCAACAGCGAGCGGAAAACCCTGACTCGCGAGGCCGCTGAGCGCTTCCCGACTTGCGAGGAAGCGGCCGCGGTGGTCGTCAGCGATCTGCCGGAAGGCCTCAATGGTTTGCTGGCCTCGCGCCTTCTCGATCAATTCGATCGTCCGGTGGCCGTCCTTTCCCCCGATTCCAAGTCGGAAGGGGTCCTCGTCGGCAGCTTAAGAAGCCGCGAAGGTTTCTCGATCACCGACTTTTTCGCCACTTTGCCGTTCACCCCTCTTGCGGGCGGCGGCCACGCCTACGCCGGCGGGATTTCCATCCGGGCGGAAGACTTCGACGCTTTTAAGTCGGCGTTCATCGCCTTTGCCGAGAATCATCCCCTCCAAAAAGAGACGGTTGAGGCGATTCCGATCGCATTGAGCGACATCACGATGGAAAATTATAAAATCCTTCGGTCCTTTGGACCGTTTGGGCAGGGACACCGCGCCCCGATCTTCGCTTTGACGGTCAATGCGTCCGCTTTGCGGTATAGCTACGACGGCAAACGGCTCCAAACCCCGCTCGGGCAAAATGCCCGTTTGTTCTCTTTCCGATTCGGCCGCGGGAGCCTTCCCGAAATGGGGACGGTGACCCTTTTGGTCGAGTTCAATCTCCACGAATGGCGCGAGAAATTCACCCTCTCGGCCGATGTGGTTGACGCAAAATAGCAATAAAACGCGTACACAACGCGTACAGAAGTGTATAATTGCTTCGTGAACGAAAGCAATTCGAAAACCAAACTGATTCCCAACGGCGGTTACCCGATGCATCGCTTCGTCGATGTCAAAGCGGCCGCCTCTTTGTATATCAGCAAGCCGGAGAGCATGAAACTCATCGAAGACGCCTATCTTTTCGCCAAAGAGAAGCACGAGGGTTTGGTCCGGCGCAGCGGGGAGCCCTATATCCAGCACCCGATCGAAGTCGCTTTCATTTTGGCCCAGCTCCAGACCGGGCCGGAGACGATCGCGGCCGGCTTCCTCCACGACGTGGTGGAAGACACCGATGCCACAATCGAGGACATCCGGAAACGCTTTGGGGCCGACGTCGCCTTCATCGTCGACAGTCTGACCAAAATCCAGAGAATGAAGCTCTCGCATCGTACCGAGAGCGATTTCGAGGCCGAAGACCATCGGAAGATCTTCCTCGGCATGGCCCGCGACATCCGCGTCATCCTCATCAAACTGGCCGACCGTCTGCATAATATGCGGACTTTGGCGGCTTTGAAGCCGGAACGCCAGTTGGCGTTGTCCCGCGAAACCCTCGACGTTTTCACCCCGATCGCCCATCGTTTGGGCATCTATACCATCCAAAGCGAGCTCGAAGATCTTTCTCTGAAATATCTTGAGCCCGAGAAATACGCGACCATCGAGAAACTCTTGAATGAACGGGCCACCCATAGAAAGGACTCCCTGGAGGCCCTGCAGAAGCGCATCGCCGACATCCTCTTTGAGCGGAAGATCCCGTTCCGCATCGAAAGCCGGGTCAAATCGATTTATTCGATTTACCGCAAAATGTTCCTCAAGAACCACGATTTCGATGAAATCTACGACGTTTTGGCGGTCCGCATCATCACGGCGACCGAGTTGAACTGCTATGAGATCCTCGGCATCATCCACTCGACCTATAAGCCGGTCCCCGGCCGTTTCAAAGACTATATCGCCATGCCGAAGCCGAATATGTATCAGTCGCTTCATACGACGATTTTGGCCGGCGACGGCAACATCTACGAAATCCAGATCCGCACCGAGGAAATGGATAGCGTCGCCGAAACCGGCGTAGCCGCCCATTGGAAATACAAGGAAACCGGCTACAACGCCCGCGAAGAGCAGCGGGATATCGAGGAGAAACTCCATTGGTTCCGCGACCTCGTCTCCATCTCCGAGGACGAAGAGGACGCGAAGAGCTACATGACCGCGCTCAGCAACGACATCTTCAACGCGAACGTCTACGTCTTCACCCCGATGGGCAAGGTCATCGAGCTCCCGCAGAAAGCGACGATCCTCGACTTCGCCTACAAGATCCATACCAAAGTCGGCGATCAGGCCGTCGGCGCGGTGGTGAATGGCAACTTCGTGCCGTTAAACACCGAACTCAAGACCGGCGACGTCTGTGAGATCCGCACCGCGAAGACCGCTCCGGGCCCGAACGAACGGTGGTTGGATTATGTCGTCACCAATGGCGCCCGCACCCACATTCGCCGCTTCCTCAATGCAAAGCATGAGGAAATCATGGCGGAGGAGAACATCCGCAAGGGCCGTGAATCGGCGACCGACGCCTTCAAGATGGCCGACATCGACGAGGCGGAGATGGAGCGTCTGCTCAGCCAATCCAAAGTGTTCAACGAATACCACGTCGACTCGCTCGACGAGTTATATAAGGCCATCGCCGCCCGCAAACCGACGGCGGGGGCCGTCCTCGACTTCCTCGGCATCAAACGGAAGCCGACCACCCCGAAGATTCTCAAAAAGAATCCCCAGGTCGAAGACAAGAACCCCGTCTACGTCGAAGGGGTCACCAATATCGCCATCACCCTCGGCAAATGCTGCACCCCGGTTCCCGGCGATCCGATCGTCGGCTTCATCACCCGGGGCAAAGGCATCACGGTCCATCGCGCGGACTGCTCGAACGTCCGCGGCCACGAGGAACGCTTGCTGCCCGTGCATTGGAAAGAAGACCTCGGCGGATCGGCCTACCCGGCCGCCATCTCGGTCCGGGCCGCCGACCGTCCCAATCTGGTCGCTGACATCCTCAATACGATGGCGATGCGCAGCATCCCCGTCAGCGATATGCGCGCCCGCCTCGTCGGCCAGACCGGCGAAGTGCTCGTCACCATGACTTGCTATCTCAAATCGGCTTCGGTGCTCGATGACCTCTATGCCGCGATCAAAGCGGTGAACGGGGTCCGCGAATGCCGCCGTCTCACTCATTAAGGAGGAATCGATATGAATTCCCAACCCGTCAAAGGAACCCATGACCTCATCGGCCTCGAAGCGGCGAAAGCCCGCATGATCGAGGAAGTTTTCCGCGGCATGGCCGAATTATACGGCTTCAAAGAAGCCCGTTTGCCGATTCTCGAGTACACGGAAGTGTTTGCCCGCGGCACCGGCGAGAGCAGCGACATCGTCCGCAAGGAGATGTACACCTTCCTCGACAAGGGCGAGCGCTCGGTCACCATGCGCCCCGAGTTCACGGCGGGGCTTATGCGCGCCATCGTGAGCAACAAGCTCTACGCGACCGAAGATCTGCCTCTCAAACTGTATTACGTCGGACCGGCGTTCCGTTATGAGCGCCCCCAACTCGGCAGATACCGCCAATTCAACCAATTCGGCATCGAAGCGGTGGGCCTCGACAAGGCCGAAGCCGACGCCGAAGCGATCCTTCTTGCTTTGCAAGCCTTCGCGATGCTCGGTTTCGAGCGCCTGCACCTGAAAGTGAATACCCTCGGGGACGCCGAGAGCCGCGCCGCCTACCGCGACGCCCTTCGCGCTTTCTTCTCCGAGCGCATCGACGATATGTGCGCCGATTGCCATGAGCGCCTCCGCCTGAACCCGATGCGCATCCTCGACTGCAAAGTCGAAGCGGACCAGGAAATCGCCAAAGGCGCGCCTCGCATCAAAGATTACCTTTCCGCGGCCAGCGAAAGCCGCTTCTACAAGACCCTTTCGATCCTCAATGACTTCGGGGTCGAATACGAGATCGACGAGAACCTCGTCCGCGGCCTCGACTATTACAGCGAGATCGTCTTCGAAGTCCACGCGACCAGCAAAGACGGCACCGATTACGGCGCCTTATGCGGCGGTGGCCACTATAGTGGCCTCATCGAGCAGTTCGGCGGCCCGGACCTCCCGGGCGTCGGCTTCGCCATCGGGGTCGAGCGCATCGCCGCCCTCATGGAAAAAGAAGGGCTGTTCGACGAACTCGAAGACCGTCTTGACGTCTACGTCATGCCGATCGGCGAGGAAGCGCTCGAGGACGCGTTCGCGATCACGACGCAGATCCGTTGCCTCGGTTACAGCGCCGAAACCCCGTTCGCGGCCCAAAAACTCGGCACCCTGTTCAAGAAGGCGACCAGGCGGAACGCCCGCTTCGCCCTCATCGTCGGCGAGGAAGAGCTCGCCAGAGGCGTCGCCCAGTTGAAGAACCTCGCGACCGCCGAACAGAAAGAAATCCAGCTCGCTTCTTTAGAAGAGGAACTCGACGCAGTCCTCGGCGAAGAGGAAGAACATCATTGCCATTGTGGTGAGGGCGAATGCCATTGCCACGAGGAGGAATAACCATGGAACGAACCCAAGAAAACGGCACGCTCCGCTTAGCGGACGTCGGCAAGAGAGTCCATCTCGTCGGATGGATCGCCAATCGCAGAATCTTAGGCGGCATCGCGTTTTTAGACCTGCGCGACCGCTCAGGGATCGTGCAACTTTTAGTGCGTGACATCAACGCGATCCCCGATGTGCGCAACGAGTACGTTGTCTCCGTGGCCGGCGTCGTCCGCGCCAAAGAGAACCCCAACCCGAAACTCGCGACCGGCGACATCGAGGTGGAGGTCGAACGGCTCGAAGTGCTGTCCAAAGCGATCACGACCCCGTTCATCATCGCCGATGAGACCGACGCCCTCGAAGACACCCGTCTCCAATACCGTTATCTCGATCTGCGGCGCCCCATTTTGCAGAAGCGCCTTCGGACCCGCGCCCAAATCATGCGTATCACCCGCGAGTATTTCGATGGCGAAGGCTTCACCGAAATCGAGACCCCGATCCTCAACCTGGCTACGCCAGAAGGCGCTCGCGACTACCTCGTCCCGAGCCGCGTCAAGAACGGATCGTTCTACGCCTTGCCCCAGTCGCCGCAGCTCTTTAAGCAGTTGCTTATGATCGGTGGCATCGAGCGTTACTATCAAATCGCCAAGTGCTTCCGCGACGAAGACCTCCGGGCCGACCGTCAGCCGGAGTTCACCCAAATCGACGTCGAAACATCCTTCCTCGATCAAGATCAGATCCTCACTTTGTGCGAAGGATTGTTGAAACGGTATTTCAAAGAAATACTCAACATCGAAATAGAGACCCCGCTTCGCCGGTTGAACTACTGGGATGCGATGGAGACCTACGGCAGCGACAAGCCGGACACCCGGTTCGATTTGAAACTCGTCGACGTCGCCGAAACGATGAAGAAATCAAGCTTCGAAGCGTTCCAAAGCACGCCTTATATCCGCGCGTTGGTCGTCCCGCATTATGCGGAGAAGGCCACCCGCAAAGTGCTTGACGAGCTCACCGCCGAGGCGCGCAAATTCCGCCTCCGCGGCCTGACCGCCCTCAAGTACGTGAACGGCGCCCTCGAGGGCTCCTTCCTCAAATTCATGGATGAAGCGGTGCGGCAAGAACTCGTCGCCAAGCTGAATTTGTCCGATGGCGACTACGTTTTGATCGCGGCGCACGCAGAACGCCGGCCCGTCTGCTTCGGCCTCGGCGCGCTCCGTACCCGCCTCGCGAAGGAGCTCAACCTCATCCCCGAGAACAGCTATGACCTCCTTTGGGTCGTCAATTTCCCGATGTTCGATCCGGTGGATGATCAGCCGGGCGTCTACTCGGCCGAACACCATCCGTTCACCCGTCCCCGCGACGAGGATCTCCAGTATCTGGACAGCGATCCCGAACGTGTTTTGGCCTACGCTTATGACATTGTCATAAACGGCTACGAAGCCGGCGGCGGCACCCTCCGTATCTACGACCACGATACCCAGTGGAAGATCTTCCGCTTGCTCGGCCTCAGCGAAGAGGACGTCGCCCGCAAATTCGGCTGGTTCGTCGATGCCTTCCAGTATGGCGTCCCGCCTCACGGCGGATTCGCGCTCGGTCTCGACCGCCTCACGATGATTTTCACCGGCACGGATAACATCCGCGACGTCATCGCCTTCCCGAAGAACCTCCAGGCGACCGACCCGATGTCCCATGCCCCGATGCCGGTGGGCCAAGAGGCATTAGACGCCGTTGGAATCGAAATTAAAAAGAACTGATTATATAACTTGTTATATAAATAACAACCATAAAACTACTAATTCAAAAGGAGATACACCTATGAGCAAGAACCTCAGACTCGACCGCGTGGATCAACTCGCAATCGCCGCATTGCGCGCCCTCGTCATCGATGAGACCAACAAAGCCAACAGCGGACACCCCGGCATGGCCTTGGACGTCGCCCCGTTCCTCTATTTGCTTTACCGCAATCACTTGGTGAGCGATCCGAAGAACCCGAATTGGTTCAATCGCGACCGTTTCGTCCTGTCGAGCGGCCATATCAGCGACGCGCTCTATGCGATTCTCCACCTTGCCGGATATGCCGTTTCGATGGATGACCTCCGTCGATTCCGTCAGTTGGGGTCTTTGACCCCCGGTCACCCCGAATGCGATGTCACGCCGGGCGTCGACGTCAGCGCCGGCCCCCTCGGAATGGGCATCGGCCAAGCGGTGGGCATGGCGATGGCGGAAGCCGCCGTCCGTGGCTCCTACGCCGAAGGCGAGAGACTCTGCTCGCACTATACCTACTGCCTCTGCGGCGATGGCTGCCTCGAAGAAGGCATCAGCCAGGAAGCCATCTCCTTAGCCGGCATCCAGAAACTCAATAAACTCATTCTCGTCTATGACGCCAACGGCAGCACCCTCGACGGCCCGACCTCGATGTCAATGGTCGACGATGTCCACGGCCGCTTCCAGAGCGCCGGTTGGGACGTCCTCGAGGTCCGCGACGGAAACGACGTCGCCGCCTTGGACAAAGCCATCGAAAAAGCAAAGCTTTCATCGGAAAAACCGACGATCGTCATCGTTCATTCCGTCATCGGCTACGGCACCCGTTTGGCCGGCAACAACAAGGCCCACGGCAGCCCGCTCGGAGCCGAGATGGGCGCCGAAGCCAAGATCGCCTATGGCTACGACTATCCGGAATTCACCGTTCCGCAGGAAGTCTATGATCGCCTCGCCGAAACCTTCGGCAAGCGCGGCGAGGAAGCCTTTGCCGCCTATGGCGAAGAACTCAAAGCCTACGAGAAAGAGCATGCGGAGGACTATCGCCGCTTCCAGAGCGCCCTCAATCCCGATTGGGACGCCCTTCTCAAAGACTTCTACCCCGAAACTTACAAGACCGACGCCAGCCGCAACGTTTCCGGCAAGATCGTCGCCGTCTTGAAGGACCACGTCCCGTTCGCGATCGGCGGCAGCGCCGACGTCGCCGCCTCGGTTAAAACCGAGATTGCCGGTGACCCGGGCTTCTCTCCCGCTCATCGGGGGGCCCATAACATCAACTTCGGCATCCGCGAATTCGCGATGGCGGCCGCTCAGAACGGCATGTTGCTCCACGGCGGTCTCCGCACCTACATCGGCTGCTTCCTCATCTTCAGCGATTACATGAAGAGCGCCATCCGCATGTCGGCCATGGAGAAAGTCCCGGCGATCTATCTCTTCAGCCACGACTCCATCGCCGTAGGCGAAGACGGCCCGACCCACGAGCCGATCGAGCAACTCGAGGCCCTTCGCACCATCCCGAACATGAACGTCATCCGTCCGGCCGATGCCCGCGAAACCTACGCGGCTTGGGAAGTCGCTCTCCGGAGCGAAGAGACCCCGACCGCCCTTATCCTTTCCCGCCAGAATCTGCCGCTTCTCGAGAAGAGTTCGGCGGAGGGCGTCAAGAAAGGCGCTTATATTCTCGAAGCCAACCCGAAGGCGAAGATCCAATTCGTCGTCAGCGGTTCCGAAGTCGCCCTCGCCATGGAAGCGAGCGCATTGCTACGCGAGAAAGGCGTCGAAGCGGAGATCGTCTCGATGCCGTCGGTCAATTCCTTCCTCAAACTCGGCAAAGCCGAGCAAGAAGCGGTGCTCCGTCTCCCGAAAGCGAAGCGCTTCGCCGTCGAGATGGGCCATCCGTCCGGCTGGTATCGCTTCGCCGACCACGTCTACGGAATCGAAACATTCGGTGCTTCAGCGCCGGCCAAAGATTTGCTCCGCACCTACGGATTCACGGCCGACAAGGTCGCCGAATGGGTGCTCAGCGAACTGGCGTAAGGAGGTTTTATGAAATCCGGATACGCCCCCATCAATAATTTCCAGCGGCGCGGAGAGCTCGGAATCTCCCACACCGTGTTCGAATCGGTGGCCAGCCGCGCCGTAAGCGGCGTCCCTGGCGCCAAGGTCGGACCCCGTTCCAGACGGTGGATGTTTTTCGTCACCAATCCGATCCGGGCGACGGTCCGTAGTAACGGGCAAGTCGACATCGCGATGGACGTCATCGCCAAGAGCGGCACCGATGTCCAAGCGACCTGCTTGAAGATCCAGCAGGACGTCACCGCGGCCATCGCACTTATGTGCGAAACGATCCCCGTCCAAGTTTCCGTCCGCGTCGTAGGAGTCCAGTGATGCACGAGAGCCGCAAGGAAAAACTCGAGACCTTCGAACGGATGCTGCGCTCCTTCCAGCGCCTTTCGTTCATTTTGGCCTACCCGGCCCTTTTGTCCTTGGTGGCGGCCTCGATGGCCATCACCTATCCCGATTTGACCCCGTCGATGTCCTTGGGGGCGACCGCGGCCTTGAGCGTCTACGTCGCCGCCAATCCGATGACGGCCAAACCGCTTTACGATGGATTGATTCTCGTCGCGATCGGGGTGGCGATCTTAGCCGGCTATGCCTTCCTTTCGATGCGGCTGGTCAAGAACCATGAGAAGGCCTGGCCGATCTACGTTGGGCTCGGCGTTTACGCCGCCGACACGGTTTTCCTCGCGATCTCGGCGATCCCGAACCTGCCGTGGCATTTCCTCGATTGGCGTTATTACCTCAATCTCGGCATCCACGTCATTTTCTTCGTTCTGTATGGTCTTCTTATAAGAAGTCATATAAAATTAACCCGTTACGAAAAGGAGCTGCTCGGCGAATGAAAGAGTATTCCCGGAACAAATTGCAAGAACTGACGGCGAATGCGATCTACGTCGTATTGACCTACCGCCATATGGGCGAGGACGTCGACGTGGAAGGCATCCTCTCGTCGCTTTTCGAATGCGATTATTCCGAGGTGCCCCTCTACGCCAAAGCGGTGGTCGTCGCCACCCTTCGCCATTATGGCGAGGAAGTCGCCTTGCTCGAGAAGAACATGCGGCGCTGGAAGTTCGAGCGCCTCAACCGGGTCGAGCAGGCCATCTTGCTCCTTTCGCTTTCCAATTTCTTCTATAATGAAGAAAAACCCGATAAGAAAGTCGTTATCTCCGTCGCCGTGAATCTGGCGCACCAGTATTTGGACGCCAGCGACTACAAGTTCGTGAACGCCATCCTCGACAAGGTCTTAGTCCGCGATGCATGATCCCAAACGCCCTCTATATACCGTCAGCGAGCTGAACCTCAAGGCGAAAGCCGCCCTCGAGAAAGAGCCCGATCTTTCGTTTGTCTCCGTCCGCGGCGAGATCGCTTCCTATAAGGAATATCCGTCCGCGGTCTATTTCGACATCAAGGACGATAAGTCGATCCTTTCCTGCGTCATGTGGGGGAGGGACACCTTATCGCTTTCTTGGAAGCCGAAAGTCGGCGAGGAAGTGGTGGCCTTCGGGTCCGTCGCCCTCTACCCGGCCAAAGGCCGTTACCAGTTCCAGTGCCTCTCGCTTTCCCTCTTCGGGCAAGGGGACGCCTTGCTGGAACTCCAGAAACGCAAAGAGAAGCTCGAGAAGGAAGGCCTCTTCGATCCGGCCCGGAAGCGGAAGCTGCCCGCCTTCCCGCAGACAATCGGCCTCATCGTCGGCGACGGCAGCGCCGCCGAAGCGGATTTACTTCGTAACTTAAATCGCCGGTGGCCGTTATCCGCCATCGTCGTCTTCCCTTCCCTCGTCCAGGGCAAGAACGCCCCAAAGGAGATCATCAAAGCCCTCGAACGGGCCAACGCCGAAGACCTCGATGTCCTTATCCTCGCCCGCGGCGGCGGTTCGAACGACGACCTCGATGCCTGGAACGACGAGGACTTAGTCCGGGCGGTTGCTAAAAGCAAAGCCCCGACGATCGCCGCGGTCGGCCACGAGATCGACTTCACGTTGGTCGATTATGTCGCCGATAAGCGCGTTTCGACTCCGACCGGGGCGGCCGAATTAGCCACACCCGACCAAAATGATGTTTATCAAGGGCTCATCGAGACCGAGAACGCCCTCAATTATCGCGTAGCGACCTTGCTACGCCGTCTCGAGGAACGGCTTGAGAATTTATCCAACCGACCCTTCTTCGTCCGCCCAGAAGCCCTTTATGAGCGGGGCGAGAGAGAAGTGGAGGCCCTGGCTGGTCGGCTAGACTACGCCTATCAAAACGCGATTAACCGGAAAGAAACGAGCCTCAAACAAGCGGAGGCATCATTAGATGCCTTGAACCCGAGTCACGTTTTGGAGCGCGGTTATTCGATCGCCCGCGACGAGAATGGGGCCGTCATCAGCAGCGCCAAAGCGGTGAAACCCGGCATGAAAGTCAAAACCATCCTAAAGGATGGGTCATTTACCAGCAAAGTGGAAGGAGAATAACCATGGCAGAGAAAATCGATTTCGAGAAAGAACTCGCGGAGCTCAACGCGATCGTCAAACGCTTCGAAACGGAGATGCTTCCTTTGGAAGAATCCATGGCGTTATTTGAAAAGGGCCATAAGATCATCGATCGCCTGAAAGGGGCTCTCGAGGAGGCGAAGGCCAAAGCGGCGGAATATACGGAAGTCCGTGGGGACGCCGACTAATTCAGTGAATAATTAGTAGTTTTTCCGCTTTTATATATACTTTGTATATAGTTTTAGAATGGTAGAAAGTGCGTGCTCAAATATGGCACGCCTTTTCTTTTCCGCTCTTCCGCGAATTTTCTTTCAGATCGAAAGAAACATCGAATTAGTTAACATAATGTTTTACAATATTGGCGTGACCAAGATCATCATGCACATCGATCTCAACGCGTTCTTCGCCACGGCGGAGACTTTGCGCGATCCCTCGACCAAGGGAAAACCTTTGGCCGTCGGCGGACATGGGCCGCGTTCGGTTATTTCGACCGCTAACTACGAAGCGCGGAAATACGGCGTTCATTCGGCGATGCCCGTAGGGCAAGCCCTGCGTTTGTGCCCGGATCTCATCTTGAAGAAACCCGATTTCCATTATTATGAGATCTTATCGAATTCCTTTTTCGGATTTCTGACCCAATATTCCCCGATCATCGAACGGGCCTCGATCGATGAGGGTTATGTCGACATGACCAAACGGCTCGCGAACGACCCCAATCCTTTGAAAACGTTGCAAGGATTGCAGGATGGGCTGCTTAAAGAGCTCGGTTTGCCATGTTCGATCGGCATCGGCCCATGCAAGTTCCTTGCCAAGATGGCAAGCGACATGAAAAAGCCTCTCGGAATCACCGTCTTGCGGCGGAAGGATCTGGAGACGAAGTTGTATCCGCTTCCGATTTCTTCGTTCTTCGGCATCGGCAAGAAGACGGCCCCGCGGTTAGAGAGCCTTGGAATTAAGACAATCGGCGATTTGAAAGCGGCGACGGACCGCGACGATCCTGCTTTGCAGGATATGTTCGGCAAATACTATGATTCGGTCAAACGGCACGTGAACGGCTACGGCGACGATGTCGTCGTCACCGAGCGGCCCGATCCCAAATCGATCGGCAGAAGCCATACCTTCGCCCAAGACACCAATGACTACGAAGAGATTCGCGAAGTGCTCTCATCGATGTGCGAACGGATTTGCTCGGAGGCCCGTCGAGAAAAGAAAGCCGGGACGACGGTCGACGTCATCGTCCGCGACCCTGACTTTGTCACCCACAGCAAATCGCAGACGGTCAAAGAGCCGATCGACGAGGCCGCCGCCTTGTTCGATGTCGGTTGGGCGATTTACCGGGCCAATTTCCTCGGACGGCAGATCCGTTTGGTGGGAATCACCCTCCAAAACCTGATGGATCCTCGGAACGAGGATGTCCAGATGTCCTTATGGAATTACGAAGAATACGAGAAGAAAGACGAAACCCGTCTGCTCATCGCCGAAATGAACCGGAAGATGAGCAAAAAGTACGATAAAGACTTACTGATGCGCGGAAGCGAGGCGAAGAAACATGACGATCGATGAGGCAATGGAACTCTATTACCAATACCTACGGGTCGAGAAGGCCGTGACCGCCCAAACGATGGCGGATTACACCGAAGACCTTCGGATTTTCTTCCGCGCTTTCTCAGACAAAGAGACGACCGACGATCTCGCCGCGGATGATATCCGCGATTTCGTCCGTCTCCAAGCCGAAGAAGGTTTATCGAGCGCGACGATCCTGCGCCGCCTGTCATGCATCCGCGGTTTCTACCTCTTCTTGGCGGGCGAAGGCCTCATTAAGGAAGCCATCCCGAAGATTGAGGGTCCGAAGCTACCGAAGAAACTGCCCGTCGTCATGTCGCCGGAAGAAGTCGACGCCTTGCTAGAGGCTCCGAATATGGAAACCGATTCGGGCATCCGCGACCGCGCGATGCTCGAAACGATGTACGGAGCCGGGCTCCGCGTCAGCGAGCTGGTCGGTTTGTCGCTCCGCAACATCAATTTCCAGCGCGGCGTCATCACCCTGATCGGCAAAGGCAATAAGCAAAGATCCGTCCCCGTCGGCGAGTTCGCGATGGAGTACCTCAATAAATATATTGAGGAAGTCCGCTCGAAGAACCCGGGCAGACGGACCCAATACGTCTTCTTGAACCGGATGGGCAAGCCGTTATCGCGAGTCTATTTCTGGAAGCAAGTCAAACACTACGCGGAAGTGGCCGGAATCGACAAAGAGATCTCGCCCCATACCTTGCGGCATTGCTTCGCCACCCACCTATTGGAGAACGGGGCGGCTCTGCGAGCCGTGCAAGAGATGCTCGGGCACTCGAACATCGCGACAACGCAAATCTACACGCAGGTATCGAGCAAGCGCGTTTTGAGCGCCTATGATCGATATGGCTTGCGCGAGTAAAATGAGAAAAGGATAATAACGTCTTTCGAAACGGAGGGAACTTATGAAATTCAAACGCATCTTCCTCATCATCGCCGACAGCGCCGGCATCGGCGAAGAGCCGGACGCCGATAGATTCGGCGACGTCGGCAGCAACACCTGGGTCCACGCGGCCGAAGCGGTCGGAGGCCTTTACGTCCCGACGATGGAAGCCATGGGCGTCGGTGAACTAGCCGATATTCCTGGCGTGAAAGCCGTCAAAGACCACCCGCATAGTTATGTCATGCGTTGCCGCGAAACCAGCAACGGCAAAGACACGATGACCGGGCACTGGGAAATGATGGGCATCAACACCAAAGAGCCGTTCCAAACCTTCACCGACACCGGTTTTCCAGAGGAACTCATAGATGAGCTCGAGGAAAAGACCGGCCATAAGGTCATCGGCAACTACGCCGCGAGCGGCACCGAGATCCTCAAAGAGCTCGGCGAAGAGCAGATGCGCGACAACAGTCTGATTGTCTATACTTCCTCCGATTCCGTCCTCCAAATCGCCGCCCACGAAGAAGCGACCGGCTTGGAAGAGCTGTATCGCTGCTGCGAGATCGCCCGCGAGATGTGCATGCGTCCCGAATGGCGCGTCGGCCGAGTCATCGCCCGTCCCTACGTCGGAAAAGACGCCGCCTCCTTCAAGCGGACCCCGAATCGCCATGACTACGCGTTGAAGCCGCCGATCCCGACCGATATGAACATCCTTATGGAAAAAGGGTATATGACGAGCTGCGTTGGCAAGATTTCGGATATTTTCGATGGGTTTGGCGTCACCAAGACCGTTCATACCGTCAGCAATGAGGACGGAATGGA
>Ga0310694_10002267_pt1 | contig 20067 bp, 12 predicted proteins | sample 174DNAGHGhighgp2_FD_203884 | JGI IMG/M metagenome (GOLD analysis project Ga0310694, IMG submission 203884) | Sheep rumen microbial communities from Palmerston North, Manawatu-Wanganui, New Zealand - 1742 DNA GHGhigh gp2 (v2) (version 2) | ecosystem: Host-associated > Mammals > Digestive system... | reverse complement strand
AAATCACAAGCAATTATTACACCTTGCAGCACGACTTTTAGGTATTATTAAAATATGAGCAGAGTCAAGTTAGCTTGAGCTCAGCCTTACGCTCGGCTGACTCGGGCTAAGATGATCAGGGGACTCCCGTCCCCTGGTCAAATCCACTTTATTTCGCTATCATTTTCCGGCCGTTCTGGATATAGAGGCCCTTGGCATTAAAAGTTAATCTCCACAACATTGCTCTCCTTGAAGGATATTTCGCCCAAATTCCGACCATCCAACGACAACTGGAACGTGTCGCCCTCCACGTCGTACAATGTGAAATAGATATTCACCCAACAAATACATTGCTCAGCCAAACCTCCCTGATTATTCTTCTGGCGTACATTGATGTCGAGTTTCTTCCCCGTCTGTTTTCTTGAATTTCTGTTCCACAGTCTGATATTATCTCTAAAAATACTCTCTTACAGCAAACTCAAACTGATCGATGAAAATCTGCTTGAAGGCATAGAGATTATTCTGCTCATAGAAGATGAGCATGGCTTTCTTGTAGTCAATGGAATCAACAGAACGAAAGCTTAGAGGACAGTAGCCGTTGGCTATCAAAATGGCATTGCTGGTGATGCGGGCTGTCCGCTTATTACCATCAGAGAATGCCTGGATATATGACAGAAGCACGAGCGTAAGAAGTGCTTTTTCGAAAATGCTTTCCTTGTTGTTTATCAGGTCGCAAGTGTCGTGCATGGCTTCACGAATCTGGAATTCATTATCCAATGGGTGGTAATTGGTACCTGTGATACCTACACGGCGATGACGTATACCACGATCGACTGAGAGCTCCTTAGTAAGCAGCTGATGAATATCTTCAATGTGACTGACGGTCAGCGTCTGCAGATAGTCCGGATGATCGAGAATGAAACGTAAGGCATCCTTGTGGTTAAGCAGCATGACAGCTTCTTCTTTCGTCTTTCCGTCGGCTGTCTTACTCTCTCGGAGCAGACGTTCTGTTTCAAGCAGTGAATAGGTATTGCCTTCTATTTGCGATGATTTCCAACTGAGGTCAATGCCCAAACGTTCCATCTCCTTGCGGTATTCGTTCTCGGTCATCTCGCTGACATGCTGGCGAAACTCTGCCTGTAACTCCTGCAGACGTATACTCTCTTCGTCGGTGAAAAGACTTACGGCAGGGAGTTGCTCACGAATCAGCTCAAAGTTAAAGGATGTCTGCACTTGTCGTTCGTCCACATCCTGTGCGAAATAGGTATCAAGATTAAGTGGCATCAGCAGATGAGCCTGGTCAGAAAGACGATAACGGGTGGCACGAGCCTTACCCTCAACGACAATATCACCATTCTGAACACCTGCCGCAATGAGACGCTTCAAGGTAGCATCACTACCCTCGAAAGCTATGCCCTTTGCTACTTCATCGCGCGAAGAAAGCGGATGATAGTGCAAAAACTGTAGGATCTCTCTATATATATCCATCACCAAAAACTTTAAATCGGTGCAAAATTATGCATTATTTTCCAATTATCGGCTCATTATGAGCTTAAAAATGTATAAATCGAACAAATTTTGAGCCGATTCAGTCAAATGATCAGGGGACGGTTTGATTCTCCTTCGGTGTTGTCAGAAGAGGATAGAGGTAAGCGCTGAATCTGTAATAGCCGATATGACGGAGATAGTTTTCCGTCCGTGTTGCATTCTCGATGAAAAGTCCACGAGATTGCAACAGCGTTACCAGTTGTGCAGGTGACGAATATGTTTTTGAATATCGTGCCATAATAAAATAAAACGACCCGCCGATTTAAGCATTGTGAAGAGGCTTGGCGGGTTCTCGTGGTGCAAAGATACTAATTATTTCTGAATATTCAAAGATTTTGTATGAAAATCTTGAGTGATTCGTCATTTTTTAACTTTTTGCAGCCAGTTGCAGCAACACCAATGCACAACCCAGGCCACGGCATGCGCTCACGCATTAAAGGACGTGACTACCGCCGAAAGGTCTTTCATTCGAAAAAATTCAAATAAAATTTGGTCTTTTGCTCACTTATTCGTACCTTTGCAAGCGTTTTGGTCCCGTAGCTTAGCTGAATAGAGCGTCAGATTCCGGTTCTGAAGGTCTTGGGTTTGAATCCCAACGGGATCACTTTTAGGGAAACAAAGTAAAATATTATGGGAATTATTGGTTCAATTATTATCGGTTGTTTGGCTGGCTTTTGTGCCGGCAAGTTGATGAAGGGTGGTGGATTTGGTTTCATCATGAATCTCGTGCTTGGCCTGTTTGGCGGCGTCCTGGGCGGCTGGTTGTTTGGTCAGCTGGGCATTCAGTGGGGCGGTATCTTAGGCCAGCTTGGCACAGCCATCATCGGTGCTGTTGCCATTCTGTGGATAGCCTCGCTCATCAAGAAATAAAAAACCTGAAAGAGGAGTATAAAAAAAGCGAAGCACTGTCATGGTGTTTCGCTTTTTAATGTTTTATTGTTTGTTAGCCTTTTTGCGTTGGTCGTGGTCGAGAATTGTCTTGCGGATGCGCATAGACTGCGGGGTGACCTCGACGAGTTCGTCTTCCTTGATGTATTCGAGGCATTCTTCGAGGGACATGACGACCTTGGGAATGATGCGCGCCTTGTCGTCGGTACCTGAGGCTCGGACATTGGTGAGCTGCTTGGCCTTGCAAACGTTGATGACGAGGTCGTTGTCGTGAACGTGTTCGCCGACGACCTGACCCATGTAGACGTCCTCACCGGGATCGATGAAGAACTTGCCTCGATCCTGCAGCTTGTCGATGGCGTAGGCATAGGAATTGCCCGTCTCGAGGGCTATCATGGAACCGTTGACGCGACGCTCGATGTCGCCCTTGAAGGGCTGATACTCCTTGAAGCGATGGGCCATGATGGCCTCGCCCTGTGAAGCGGTGAGCACATTGGTGCGCAGTCCGATGATGCCACGTGAGGGGATGTCGAACTCAATGTTGGTTCGCTCGCCCTGCGTCTCCATGCTGGTCATCTCGCCCTTGCGGCGGGTAACCATATCGATCATCTTCGAGGCAAACTCCTCGGGGACGTTGATGGTGAGCTCCTCGATGGGCTCGCACTTGCGGCCGTCGATTTCCTTATAGATGACCTGCGGCTGTCCGACCTGCAGCTCGTAGCCTTCGCGACGCATGGTCTCGATGAGTACGGAGAGGTGGAGCACGCCACGTCCCGAGACGACCCACTTGTCGGTAGCATCCTCGAAGGGCTCTACGCGCAGGGCGAGGTTTTTCTCCAGCTCTTTCTCGAGGCGGTCGTTGATATGGCGCGAGGTGACGAACTTACCCTCCTTGCCGAAGAACGGCGAGTCGTTGATGCAGAAGAGCATCGACATGGTAGGCTCGTCGATGGCGATGGGAGGCAGGGGTTCGGGATTCTCGACGTCGCAGATGGTGTCGCCAATCTCGAATTTCTCGAGGCCGATGACGGCGCAGATGTCGCCGCATTCGATCTTGTCGATGCGCGAATGGCCCATGCCGTCGAAGGTGTGGAGCTCCTTGATCTTCGTCTTCTCGGTGGTGCCATCGCGATGGGCGATGGTGACCTGCTGGCCGTCGAGGAGTTGTCCGCGATGAACGCGCCCCACGGCGATACGGCCCGTATAGGAGCTGTAGTCGAGCGACGTGATGAGCATCTGGGGCGTACCCTCAATCTGCTGGGGAGCAGGGATGACCTCGACAATCTTATCCAACAGATAGGTGATGTCGGTAGTGGGCTTGTTATAGTCCTCGCCCATCCAGCCGTTCTTGGCGGAGCCGTAGACCACGGGGAAATCCAACTGGTCCTCGGTGGCATTGAGCGAGAACATCAGGTCGAACACCATCTCGTAGACCTCCTCGGGGCGACAGTTGGGTTTGTCGACCTTGTTGACAACCACGATGGGCTTGAGACCGATCTGCAGGGCTTTCTGGAGCACGAAGCGCGTCTGGGGCATGGGGCCCTCAAAAGCGTCGACGAGCAACAGACAGCCGTCGGCCATGTTGAGCACGCGCTCGACCTCGCCGCCGAAGTCGGAGTGTCCCGGGGTGTCGATGATATTGATTTTCGTTCCTTTCCAATTAATACTGACATTTTTCGAAAGAATGGTGATGCCTCGTTCGCGTTCCAGGTCGTTAGCGTCCAACACCTGGCTCGACAGGTTCTGTCCCTCACGGAAGAGATTGCCTGCAAGCATCATCTTGTCGACGAGCGTCGTCTTGCCGTGGTCGACGTGTGCAATAATTGCAATGTTTCTGATATCCTGCATAACTAAAATTACGTAATTCTTCTCAATTTCGGGTGCAAAGGTACAACTTTTCTGCGAAATATTTGCGCGTTTCGCAGAAAATTCGTACCTTTGAACTCTGTTCGAAAGTACTTTCGCTCGAAAAAACAAAAAAAATGTGATTTTCTTTGGTTTTTTGCTCGCTTATTCGTACCTTTGCAGCCGCATTTCGGAAAATCCGAAGCATTTGACGACGTAAACCGCCCGTGATTAGGCTGGTCAGAACGTCCGAAAGATGTTATTGCAAACTTTATAATCACAATTAAACATTATGTATTTAGATCAAGCTAAGAAGACTGAGATCTTCGGCCAGTATGGCAAGAACGCCCAGGACACTGGTTCAGTAGAGAGCCAGGTGGCCCTGTTCACTTACCGCATCAAGCACCTGACGGAGCACCTGAAGAAGAATCACAAGGACTTCGGAACCGCTCGTGCACTGACCAAGATGGTAGGTCGTCGTCGTAAGCTCCTGAAGTATCTTTACAACAAAGACATCAACCGCTATCGTGAACTCATCAAGGCTCTCGGCCTGCGTAAGTAATCGAAACGCAAGAGATGTAAAGCATAAAGGCTCGCTGCAAAGCGGGCCTTTATTTTTTCTGTGCATCGGTCTTTACTGAATGGGCTCCTGGAGTTCGATGGGCACCCAGAACCAGAACGTAGACCCCACGCCCACATCGCCGGTAACGCCAATCTGACCGCCACTCTTTTCGACGATGGCCTTACAGATGGAGAGGCCAAGACCAGTGCCCTGCACGTAGTCGTTGAGTTTGACGAAGCGTTGGAAGACGGCCTCCTGCTTCTCCTTGGGGATGCCCGTACCGGTATCCTCGCAATAGAAATAGAGTCCGTCGCGCGAGGTGTTTCCGCCCACGGCCCGCGACTCCTTCCTGTAGCCCACGCGGATATGTCCCTCGTGGGTGTACTTGACGGCATTGGTCACGAAATTGGTGAGCAGCTGCTGCAAACGGCCCTTGTCGAGGTAGGCCTTGCAGGTGGTGTAGGGGTTTTCCTTCTGGAACTCGACACCAGGTTCCTGGACACGCTGGGCGAGCGTCTGACAGATGTCGTCGAACACCTTCGCCAGATCGACAGTCTCGGGTTCTATGGCCAGCGACTGTCCCATCGTAGAGGCTTCGAGGATGTCGTTGATGAGTCGCAACAGCATGTCGCAGTTGTTGCGGATGATGCGGATGAACTCGTGGCGCTCGTCGGCGGTATCGACAGTCTGGAGCAGTCCGCTAAATCCGACGATAGCGTTCAGCGGAGTACGGATTTCGTGGGTCATATTGGCCAAGAAGGCAGCCTTCATGCGGCCAGAATCCTCGGCGTTGGAACGCTCGCGGCGCAACTGTTCCTGAGCCAGCATAAGTGGAGTGACGTCGCGGGCTATGCCGAAATACTCGACCAGCCGTCCCTGGTCGTCGAGGTGCGGAATGCCGCTGATGGCGAACCACAGGGGACCTTGTTGCAGGGGCGTGTAGTTGTAGTGATGAACGGTATGGAAGGGTTTCTTGTCGACAATCTGCTGTCGCAGGAATGCTAACGCCTGTCCGCGTTCCTCGTCGGGAATGCCCATCACGAATTCGTCGAGCTTTTCCAAATACGGAGGCAGATTGGGCGCATGTGAGAAGTGTATTCTATCGGTTTCGGGGTTGTATATCCACACAAACATGTTGCTCTCCTTCAGCAGATAGGTCAGTTGGGCATCGTAATGGCTGATGGTTTCGCTGGCCTGCTGCAACAGCTGTTCATGACGGCGCTGCTGCAGATAGAGGTCGCGCTCGGCAGAGATGTCGCGACTGGTAACGATATAGTAGACCAGGCGGTCGTCATCGTCGATAATGGGTCGGATGCGCGTCTCGGTAAACGTATCAATGCCTAACGTCGGGAAGCGCATGGCTCGGCAGACATGAAGCGATTCGCGGGTTCCTGGGAGATATTCGCCCAAGAAGCCAGGCTCGTCGAACAGCGACATCTTGCGGAAGAACTGCTCGGAGGCATCGTCCATGTGGCACAGCTCGCGCATCTTCTGGTTGAAGTCGAGCAGGTGGCCCGCGGCATCGTAGAACGACATGGCGATGAGGTTCGTGTCGAAGATTTTCTGATAGCGGTTGCCCAGTATGTCGTTGCGACGCTCTTCCTCAAGCTCGCGGGTGATGTCGCGGCCGCTGTAGACGATATGATGAGCCTTACCGCCTTCGCGTTCTATCATGGCACCGCCCAGCAAATCGACCCAGTGGGGTTCCTCGTCAGTGCCCATATTCACATGGAACTGGTACTCGCAGTGGTCAATTTCGCCAGCCTTCATGCTTTCGTTCAGATTGTGAAGTTGCATGCCCTGATTGCCAGCCATACGCTTCAAGAAATCCCGTCCATTCATCGGGAAGGGCAGCAGATGACCATAGCGGTTGTACAGCATATAGTTGCTGAGGTCGAGTTCAATGACGTAGAACTCGCCCATATTGATTGCCTTGTCCATCATCTGGTGCAAGTCGTTGTTTCTGCGCACAGCAGCTTTGACACGCGACACCGTCAGGCGGCTCAGCAGGAAGGCGATGAAGCCCGCAATGACCAGGCCGACGAGGATAATGATGGCCACAGGTGACGCATCGTCGTGGACGCGCTCAGGGTGGAACCATTTGTCGTAGATGGATTGCAGTTCGCCAGCCTGTTCCAAGCGGGTGAATTCGTCGTCGATGATGTCAACAATCTCCTTGTCGTAGCCAATGATGCGCAACTCGCCGGCAGGAATGTCAATGCGGTCGAGCACAAGGCTATCGAAATGATACTCCTGCATCTTGCGCTTGAGGGGTTCCTCGCCCCAGATGAAATAGCGGCTCTGCTTGTTGCGAACGGCCAGAAGCCCCTCCTTCGGAGAGCAATAGCGGATGCCAAAGGCTGAGTCGCAACGCTCCTGAATCTGCCATGCGGCATAGTCGGAACGCTTGACAAGAATGGTGTCGTTCTTGCCTAAATCGGCAATGTGCTGCAGGGGTGGTGTGTCGATGTGACGCACGGTACGCAGATTATAGTAGTTGATGTATTTCTGCGTGGCGACAAACGGACGGCGCTTATAAATGTAGGACAGGGCGTGGATGAGATCGGCATCATGGTGTTCGAACATCATGGTGGCTTCGTGCCACTCCTGCATTACAAACCTGTGGGGAATGTCCAGACGATTGAGTATCAGGTCGAGCACTTCGACATTGTATCCTGAAGGCTGACCGTTGGAATCGAGAAATTCGAAGGGGCGGAAGTCCCAGTCGCAGACGATGGTCAGCGGATTGTTGTTGGTGTAGCCATAGAACTCCTTGGCCTGAACGGAGGCGACAGGTCCGATGCACAACAGGAGGAGCAACAATATGTCGTAGAGTCGTTTGTTCATTGCGTGGTCACATTATGGTTTTCTCACTATCTCGCTACACTTACAGGGTACTGATATCCAAATCATCGTGCCCGCAGCGGCATCGGACTTCATGCGGATTTTGCCGCCCATCTGGCGAATGAGTTCGTTACAGATGCTCATCTCAAGGCCGGTACCATGTTCGCGGGAAAGAATGAAGCGGTCGAAGAGGTGGGGAATGATTTCTTCGGGAACGCCTCCATCAGTAGCATGAAGGGCTATGATAAGGTCTTCGCCGGTATAATCGCAACGGACGCGGACCTGTCCTTCCTTGGTAAAGAAGGCGGCAGTGGACACGAAATGATCGATGACGATGCCCAGATTCTGGGCGTCCACCTCGACAACGAGGTGCTCGTAGGGATTCTCGACGGAATAGTTGACTTCCGGACGCTGATGCTGGAAGAATGCCGACTGACAGCGTGAATCGAAAATAGGCGAGAGATCTGTCATTTGCGGTTTGATTTCAATCATCTGTGCATCGAGACGCGACAGGAAGAGGATGTCGTTGATGAGTGCCAGGAGGTATTCGGAATTGTCGCGGATTTCGCGGATGAAGAGTGCCTCGTCGTCGGAGGAATGCTCCTGCTCGAAGAGGTCGGAGAAGCCCACGACAGAATGAAGCGGGGTGCGGATCTCATAACTCATATTGTGGAGGAAGGCATTCTGCACCGTCTCGACTTCGCGGGCCTTGCTGGTTTCCTCAGCCAAAGCCTCTTCCATAGCTTTCAGTTCGCTGATGTCACGAATCATTCCGAAATAACTGACAACCTGCCCATCATCGTCTAGCGTAGGAACGAACGACAGCAGCAGGCTGAGCGGATAGCCGTCCTTGAGGCGAAGCGTAGTCTTGATGGAGGCATTGATTGGCTGCTGCGAGCGGTTGTCCATCGCGTTGAGCACGCGCTGAGCCGTCTTCTTCGACTCGTCATCGAGCAGCGAGATACAGCGTGTTTGCGTCATGCGATACTGCTCGTGACCAATCTGACTGTAGATGACCAGCATATGGGTATCTGTCGAATAGTCGATGAGACGCACGCCACCATACTGCAACACGAAGTCGATGTTGCGAATGTAGGTGCGCGTCTCTTCGTTGGCCTGTTCAAGCTTGGCCACGTTCTGGCGCAGCTGGTTATAGGCCTTGGCTACTTCCGTCACGTCGCGGCCTGTGCCATAGACAGCCAGCAGCTTCCCGTCATCGGCTCGTACGGGAACGAGTTGGAGTTCGTAGAGCAACTCAGGACGCTTCAGGTATTTGTTCAGGGCACGGTCGTCGTCAGGGGCCTTGAAGAGCTGCGTGAGATAAGTATAGTCGATGTTCTCGATATTGATGTCGTCCATGCCCAACACCTGCTGAAGAGTGATCTTCGACTGGAGAACTTGGTCGAAATTGCCCTTAAATGCGGAGGTAGCCTTTGGATTCATGCCGATGATGACGCCATGCTCGTCGTAAGCCACCGTATCGACCATCGACGATTCGAAGATAGACTGATAGCGCAGCATGGTGTCTTTGACCTCCTGCTGGCGGAGTTTCTCGTCGGTGACGTCAGACAAAGTGCCGATGAGCACTTCGGGATGACCGTTTTTATCGCAATGCAATACAGAGATTTCGAGTGTGAAATAACGGTGTCCCAAGTGGCTGTCTGGTCTCGACTGCACGTCTAGGGTTACCTTTTCCTGCTCTTGGCGGCCTACCTGTTGCAGAGCGTCGATGACGGGGGTATGGTATTCTTCCTTGAGGGGTTGGATGAATACGTAAGGCAAGATACCCTCTGCCTCCAATCGTCCGTTGCTGTCGAAACGGGTGATGGTGCGGTTCTTCAGCGTATAAAGGAAGAAACGCACGTGACTGGTTTTCAGGATGAGCGACAGGCGGTCGTTGCTCTGCCGGATGTCTTTGGTCATCTTCTTTTCGTATCGCCGATAGACGAAATAGTAGCCCAGGAAGAAGAGTGTCAGCAACAGCATGACGAGGATGGCCTGCCAAATCCATGTAGGCACACCGGATTCGGTACGCTCAGGGTAAAACCACTTGTTCTGAATGGCCTGCAGACGTCCCGATGCGTTCAGTCCGGAATATACGCTGTCCATTTTGTGGAGCAGGTTGAGGTCGTGCATCATGAACTTGTATTCTCCGTGAGGCACGTTAACAGGCTTCAACTCCAAATCATCGTACTGGAACTTTTGGATGAGCCACTTCAGACAGATGGTGTTCCACACGATGCGAGTATCGGGATTGTTATGGACAAACTGCACGGCTTCGCGCATATCGTCGTAAATAATAGCGTTGTTGCCCCAGCCGCGCTGCACCATAAACATATGGCTGAAACTACCTCCATGGACAATGACGCGATGGTTAGCCAGATCCTCGTAGGTGTTAATAATCTGGGGGTCATCCTTTCTGCGAAGCACGCTATGGGTGAAAATCTGAATCACCGACTTGCCGTAGGTGGCATAATCGTCGTGAAGATGATCCTCCATACCGATTTTCAGGTCGCAATGGCCGGCCTTGAGGTCCTCCAGCGCCTCCTTGGTGGGTTTCAGTTTGATGACGTAGGGGATGTCGAGCTCCTGGAAGATCATCTTCAGCAGGTCGACGTTATAACCCACCGCCTCGCCGTTCTCGTTCAGGAATACATAGGGCCAAAGGTCCCAGGCATCTTCGTAAACGAGGGGGTGTTCTTCGGTATACACCCTGACAGAATCCTTGCCGGCAGCAGAAAGCGACAGACAGGAACAGGCCAGAAGGCCAAGCACCAGGAGTGCTTTGAACAGAGAGCTGCAGCGGGTGTACTTCATGAGGCTACAGGTTTTTCTTTCACTTCACGCACGTTGACAGGTATCCAGAACCAGAACGTTGACCCTTGTCCGACTTCACTCTGCAAACCTATCTCACCGCCACAGCGTTCGACAATGGCCTTACAGATGGGCAGGCCGAGACCCGTGCCCTGCACGTAGTCGTTGAGTTTGACAAAACGCTCGAAGATGGCAGCATGCTTGTCTTGTGGAATTCCCGAACCGGTGTCTTCGCAATAGGCGTAAATGCCCTGCTGTCCACGACGTTCTTCCAAGTGATAACCCACGCGGATATGTCCCTGATGGGTGTATTTGACGGCATTGGTCACGAAATTGGTCAACACCTGATTGACGCGATCGCTGTCCAGCCGTGTCAGGAACACCTCGTAGGGGTTGTCCGTTTGGAACTCAACGCCTGGCTCCTGCACACGCTGACCTAGCGTCTTGGCCAGTTCCTCGAAGTCCTGTGAGGCATCGACGTCATGGGGAACAATTTCCATCGCATTGGCATCCATGTTGCTGAGCACCAGAATGTCGTTAATGAGTCTGAGCAGCATGTCGCAGTTATTGTGGATGACACGAATCATCTCGCGCTTGTCGTCGGGCGACTCAATGGCCTGCAACAGGTCGGTGAATCCGACGATGGCATTGAGCGGGGTGCGGATCTCGTGGGTCATATTGGCCAAGAAGACAGACTTCAGACGTCCCGAGTCGTTGGCACGCTCCGTCTCGCGCTTCAACTGCTCCTGTTTCTTCATCATGCCCGAGATGTTACGTATCAAGCCAAAGGCACCAGTCAACTGTCCATTGTCGTCGTAAATGGGAATGCTGTTAATCTGGTTCCACTGCGTCTCGCCACTATCGTGGAACACGGGACGCATCTCGGCCGTCAGACTCATCGGGCGCGTATAGTTCTTAAACGGATCTTCGAAACCCAACCGCATGGCTTCCGGTTCGTCGATGAAGTAATCCTCCATCTCCTCGTAGGTCAATTCCTTCTCCAGCGTACCCAGACCCTTGAAGAAGCTGACCTTACGATCCGCGAACGACGAACGCCAAGCTCGCATATCACAGGCTTCCATCATGTAGTGCAGCTCCTCTTCGTAGCGCATGATTTCCTCGTTGACCTTCTGAATCTGGATATCGTTCAGCTTGGCCTGCAAGTACAGCTGGCGTTCTTCGGTGATATTACGCACAGCAATGGCGATATACACCAGTTCACCATCGTCGTCGCAAATGGGATGCAGATGAATCTCCAAATAGTCGTGGATGCCTCGCTCGGGAACGATGCTCTGCGAACAACACCATAGCTCTTCGATATTGCTCTTGTCGAGAAGCTCGTTGAAAGGCATTGCCTCGAAGAGATTCGTATTTGAGAAATACTCGTCGAAAGTTTCCGTGTCGAAATGACAGATGTCACGCATCTCCTTGTTGGCGTCCAACAACCAACCGTCCGGACTATAGAACGACAAGCCAACAATTGAATGTTCGAAAATCAGTCGGTACTTATCCGTCAGTTCTTCCTCACGGAGTTCCTGTTCGCGAAGCTCCGTCTCATCATGCAGCGTACTAATGATACTCTGGGGAATATTCGTACCAGGCGTCATTTCCACCACGCTGACATTATGCATATAGCCCCACTGGGGTTGCTCGCCAGTGAAATCGAAATTCCAGCGATAGAAGAATTCGTCGCGCCGTACCTTGCCGGCTATCATCTGACGGAAATGGTGCACCGTCTCTTCCTTGTCATCAGGGTGGAGGTGGCTTTTCCATTCTTCCGACGTCAAACCTTTGTCAGGAAAGAGATATCCATAGAGCTGGTAGATATATCCTTCGCGGATGACATAGCGCACCACATTGCTAGCGGTAGTCTTGACGGCCTGTTCCATCATTTTTCCCGTAAAGTGGGTTTCTGCCATGCGTTTACGCACACGCCTCACCACGATGATGTTATCGATAAGCATGATGAGAAAAGCGGACGCAATCAGCACAAACAACACCGTGGGGATGAACTGGAACGTCCAAGCAGCTGATATTATATATAGGTATGCGTACGTCATATATGGAATCGGATGATGGATTAAACGTTTAACTCACGGTGCCTCTCTATCACGGAAGCCTCGCAGGGGATGATAACCCAGACGGTAGTACCCTTTTCGGCTTCAGATTGTAACTCGATGGTGCCTCCCATCTGTTCAACAAGTGCCTGCACTATAGGCAGGTCGAGACCCGTTCCGCAGAGCTGGGAGCGCTGGTCGCGTACAAAGCGTTCGAAAACGTGGGGCAGGGTATCCTTATCAATGCCGCGTCCCGTATCCTCGATGACTATCGACAACTGACCCTTTCTGTATTCACACTTGGCAAGGATAGAGCCCTTCTGGGTGAAGCCGGCAGCTGTCGTACAGAGTTTCTCTATCACCTTGCTGACGTGCTCCGTGTCGATATTAATCACAAGGCGCTCGAAGGGATTCTCAACAACGACCTTTACCTCGGGACTGACATTCACCAGTCCTAACTGGCACCAACTCTCAAAGAGCATGGCGAAGTCGACATCCTCGCGTTTATATTCAATCATGTTGGCATCCAGTCGCGACAGGAAGAGAATGTCGTTGACCAGCGACAGCAGGGAATTGGAATTACGGCGAATCTCCTCAACGAACAGCGGTTCGTCAGCCTCGTCGTGATCCGACTCGAACAGTTCTGCAAAACCGACCACTGTGTTCAACGGTGTACGAATCTCATAACTCATATTGGTCAGGAAGGCCTGCTTCAACAACTCCGTCTCCTGGGCCTTCTTGGTCTCAATGGCCAATTTCTGCTCGGTTTCAACCATCTGCGTCATATTGCGGCACATGCCGAAATAGCGCTCTACCCTGCCCTCGGCATCCTTCATAGGCACCATGTTGAACAGGAGCCAGACAGGATGGTGCCGCTTGTCGCGAATCTCGGTTTCGAAAAGTACCTCCACAGGATTCTCCGTCAGGTGGTCCATACGGTTCAACGCGCTGGAGATGGCTCGGCGGAAGCGAGGCGATGCCAAGCGGATACAACGCAACTGCGACAGGCGCAGCTGAGTTTCGTTGATGTTGATAGATATCTCCATCGTATGCGTTTCCGGATAGTAGTTCACCAGTCGCACGTCGCTCACCTGAAGGGCATAATTCACATTCTTGACGTAGGTCTTGATGTCCTTGGTTATCTGGCGCAGCTTCTTGAAGCCTTCCTGCTGATGATGGAACGACTCCACCATTTCCGTCACGTTACGTCCGGCCATGTAGACGCCTTCCAACTCGCCGTTGGTTTTACGAATGGGATTGATGGTCGATTCATAATACATGAAACCATTCAGTCGGAAGTCTTTAACATGGTATATTGGGGCTAATAATTTGCTGAAGTCGATAATCGAAGAACTACGGGTATTTTCCAACTGGTGGAGGTCCACACCACTATAGAACGGGTTGTTCTGCAACAGAAACTGTCCGTTAAGAACGTCTTCACGATGCTCAACGCCAAACTGCCTGCAAGCTTTCTCATTGATATCGTTCAGCACGCCATACTTGTCGTAATAAATCATGTCCATCAACGACGAATTGAACACGGTATGATAGCGCAACAGGAGCTGTTTCACCGTCTCCCGGCGCCGCACCTCGTCAGTCACGTCGTGCAGAATACACAGCAAATCCTCAATCTCCGTACGGCTCCGGCGACGGGCTACAGACACCGAAAAGTCGAATACGTCATGACTTCCGTCATCCTTCATGGCGCCTCTCACACGGACATTGGCAGATTTACTTCGACCTTCACAGATATCGAAGATACACTTGCGCAACTGTTCAAAATCGTCGCGGTCGAATAATGCGGCAAACTCGATAGGGTTGTAGTCTTTCGAAAACTCACCGTTCTCGTTCAGGAACACGTAATGGCGCTTTTGCACGTTGTAGAAGCAGAGCCTCAGATTACTAGTCTGCAGCACCAGCGACAAACGGGCGAACTCACTCAAACCCTGCGTCTTGGCATCTTGTTCGCGATAACGATAGATAAAATTATAGAACAGCAATAGAAAAAAACCGATTAGGAACGCAGCCATCACGTAGACGGTCATGTGCTCAAAATCAAATAGCTTTTCTATAGTTTGTACAACCTGTTCTGACATAGTTTTTAGTCTTCTAGCCGACAAAGATAGGGAAAAATAAGACAATCTCCAAATTTAAATAAAGAAAAATGAGTTTTCCTTTGGTATTTTCCTCTCTAATTTGTACCTTTGACCCCATAAAACTCAAAATAACGACAATTATGATAGACGTAAAAGCAACATTAGCATCAGCTGAAGAGCGCATGGAAATGGCAGCCATGTACTTGGAAGAAGAGCTGAACAGGGTCCGCGCAGGACGTGCCAATGTGGCCATCCTCAGCGGTGTGAGAGTAGAGTCATACGGACAGAAGGTTCCCCTGAACCAGGTGGCAAACATTTCTACCCCCGATGCCCGTACCATTGCCATTAAGCCTTGGGACCGCAAGCAGATTCGCGACATCGAGAAGGCCATCATGGACAGCGATGTGGGTATCACCCCAGAAAACAACGGCGAAATCATCCGTCTGGGCATCCCCCAGCCTACTGAGGAGCGCCGTCGCGACCTGGTAAAGCAGTGCAACAAGATTGCCGAGAAGGCCAAGGTCGAAGTGCGCAACGTGCGTGGCGACATCAAGGACAAGCTGAAGAAAGCCATCAAGGACGGACTTTCTGAGGACAATGAAAAGGACGCCGAACTGGAACTCCAGAAGATTCACGACAAGTACATCAAGAAACTTGACGAGCTGATGGAGGCTAAGAACAAGGAAATCATGACTGTATAATTGACAATTGAAGGGCTTAGTTATTAAGAATACCGGCAGTTGGTACACCGTTCTGACAGACGATGGATCAACTGTCGATTGTAAGATAAAGGGCAATTTCCGAATCAAGGGAATTCGCTCTACTAATCCCGTGGCCGTCGGCGACCGCGTAGAAATCAGCATACTGCCAACAGCCAACAGCCAACAACCAACAGCTTGGATTACTGAGATCGAGGACCGTCGCAACTACATCATCCGCAAGAGCATCAACCTCTCGAAGCAGAGCCACATCCTGGCGGCAAACGTCGATCAGGCCTTATTGGTCATCACCGTCAGCAAACCTGAGACATCGACGACGTTCATCGACCGCTTCCTGGCATCAGCCGAAGCCTATCGCGTGCCCGTCATCCTTGTCTTCAACAAAACCGACCTGCTCAACGACGACGAGCAACGCTACCAGCAGTTGATGATTCAGCTTTACCAGACCATCGGCTACGAGTGTCGCGCCATCTCAGCACAGACGGGCGACGGCGTCGATGCGCTACACGACCTGCTCGAGGGCAAAATCACCCTGCTCAGCGGTAATTCCGGCGTAGGCAAGTCGACGCTCATCAACCGGCTCATCCCCCATGCCAACCTGCGTACGGCCGACATCAGCGATGTCCACCAGATGGGTATGCACACTACCACCTTCAGCGAGATGATCCCTCTCGACGGTCATTCATCATTCCTCACCCCTCATTCCTCATTTCTTATCGACACTCCAGGCATCAAGGGCTTTGGCACCTTTGACATGGAGCGTGAAGAGTTGACCAGCTACTTCAAAGAAATCTTCGAATTTTCGAAGCAGTGCCGTTTTTCCGACTGCACACATACCCATGAGCCAGGTTGCGCCGTGCTGAAAGCCGTCGAAGACCACTACATCGCCCAGAGCCGTTATCAGTCCTACCTGTCGATGCTCGACGACAAGGACGAAAACAAATATCGCGAGGCCTTCTAAGCCCCGCGATATTCTTTAACTTCTTAGCGGTCACAGACCGCGATAACTTCTTCTAACTCCTTTCGAAGTTACATATCCTCATAGGTATCCAGATACGTCACGTGAGTAACCAGGTATTCCTCTACACCGTGCTTGCCATCGGCACCGCCAATACCCGACTTCTTCACACCAGCGTGGAAGCCCTGAATGGCCTCGAAGTGCTCGCGGTTGATGTAGGTCTCGCCGAACTCCAGCTCGCGGCAAGCCTTTACAGCGACGTTCAGATCCTTCGTGAAGATGCTCGATGCCAGACCGTATTCGCAGTCGTTAGCATAGCCGATAACCTCGTCCAACGTCTCGAATTCTACCAACGGAATCACGGGACCAAAGGTCTCCTCGTGGATGATGTCCATATCCTGACGGCAGTTGTCCAACACAGTAGCGGCGTAGAAGTAACCCTTGGTGCCTACACGCTTACCACCACAGAGCAACTTGGCACCCTGCTTGATGGCACGCTCGACCTTCTCGGTTACGCTCTCCAAAGCACGCTGTTCTACCAGCGGACCCATATCCACAGAAGCATCGGCACAGGGGTCGCCCACCTTCACGGCGCTCATCTTCTTAACGAGGATATCCGTAAAGGCCTTCTTCACTTCCTTCTGCACATACACGCGCTCGGCATTGTTACAAATCTGTCCGTTGTTACCAATACGGCTGTCGACAATCCACTGGGCAGCACGCTCCAAATCAGCATCCTTCATGACGATAGCCGGTGCCTTACCACCCAGCTCCAAGCTCACCTTGGTGATGTTCTTCGAAGCAGCAGCCATGATGCTCTCGCCGGCGCTGACGGAACCCGTTACTGAAACAATGTCAATCTTCGGGCTTCCAGCCATCTCGTTACCAATGACGCTGCCCTTACCCGTTACGATATTGATGACACCTGCGGGCAAACCGCTCTCGGCAACAACCTTACCAAATTCGGTACAGTTCTCGGGAGTCAGCTGCGAGGGTTTAATGACGATAGTACAACCGGCAATCAGCGCAGCACCAGCCTTGCGGGCAATCAGGAAGAACGGGAAGTTCCAGGGCAGGATGCCTGCTACGACACCGATAGGCTTCTTCGTCAGCAGAATGGTTTCGTTAGGACGATCAGAGGGAATAATCTCGCCCTCGATATGGCGTGCAAACGTAGCCATATACTCGAAGTAAGCAATCGTCGCGCCCACCTCTATCGAGGCCCACGTACGGGTCTTACCCTGCTCACGCATAATGATTTCCGTAAACTCCTGCTCACGGGCTTTGATGCCGGCAGCAAACTTCAGCAGATACTGGGCACGCTCAATGGCAGGCACCTTGGCCCACGACTTCTGGGCGGCACGTGCTGCGTCCAAAGCACGGTTCACATCCTCAATCGTGCCTTCTGGCTGACGACTGATTACTTCCTCCGTCGAGGGGTTCAACACATCAATCCATTTGCCGTTCGAGCTCTCGCAGAACTGGCCGTTAATGTACATCTGTAACTCTTTCATACGCTTTGTTTTAGTAGTGATAATTAAAAATGGTCCTGCAAAGATAGGAATTATCCTGCAAAAATCAAAACAAATTTTACTTTTTCTTTGTCATTTTCTTGTTTTTTCCGTACCTTTGCACCCGATAAGACAAAAAACTTTATATTTTTAGCTTATGAGAGTTATTATTGAATCTGATTATCAGAAAATGTCGCAGTGGGCAGCCGAGCATGTCATTCGTCGCATCAACGAAGCTCAGCCCACGAAGGAGAAACCATTTGTGTTGGGTCTTCCCACCGGTTCTTCGCCCGAAGGCATGTATGCCTGTCTGGTGAAAGCCAACAAAGAAGGCCGAGTATCATTTAAGAACGTGCTGACATTCAACATGGACGAGTACGTAGGCCTCCCCGAGGAGCATCCAGAAAGCTATCACTCGTTCATGGCCCGCAACCTGTTCGACCATATTGACTGCCCCAAGGAGAACATCCACATCCTGAACGGAAACGCCAAGGACCTGGCCGCCGAGTGCGCTCACTACGAGGAGATGATTAAGGAAGCTGGTGGCATCGACCTGTTCCTGGGCGGTATCGGTCCTGACGGACATATTGCCTTCAATGAGCCCTATTCGAGTCTGACAAGCCGTACACGTGTGAAGACACTGACTACGGACACCATCATAGCAAACAGCCGCTTCTTCGACAACGACGTCAACAAGGTGCCCAAGCTGGCGCTGACCGTTGGCGTAGGTACCGTTATGGATGCCAAAGAAGTAATGATTCTGGTGAACGGTCACCACAAGGCCCGTGCACTGAAGGCAGCCATCGAGGGTGCTGTCACCCACGAGTGGACCATCTCGGCCCTGCAGATGCATCCTCACGGCATCATCGTTGCCGACGAGCCTGCCACCGATGAATTGAAGGTTGCTACCTACAAGTACTTCAAGGACATCGAGAAGGACAATCTGCTATAAAACGAAATGAGAAATGAAAAATGAGAGGTGAGATATATGATTTGTTATAAAACTGAGAACTCTCACCTCTCAGTTTTTTTCCAAACAAACTACTACAAAAACAGATGACTACTAAACTACGAACCCTTTTCACCCTGCTGGCTTGTGTCACACTGACTGCTTATGCAGCAATCGACCGTCAGGCACTGATTACCAGAAACAACCCCACCATCACGAGTGTCGACACGCTGGCGTCGCTGAGTGTCGGTAATGGTGGTTTTGCTTTTACTACCGACATCACCGGCCTGCAGACTTTCCCAGAGCACTATCGCAACGGCGTACCCTTGGGAACCCAGAGCGAATGGGGCTGGCACAGTTTCGACAATCCGGAGCAATACCGCATTGAGGAGTCGTACCAAATGTATGATTTTGGTCACGGCCATCGCGAGCTTTATGCCACCCAGCCCAAAACGGGACGTGCCAAGGGTGCTGCAGACTGGTATCGCAGCAATCCGCACCGTCTGCACTTGGGGTGCATCGGTCTCGAGATTGAGGGCTTGAAGCCTTCAGATATCAAGAAGCCCCATGAGACGCTCGACATGTGGACGGGAACGATTAGTTCACGGTTCATGGTGAATGGTTCAAGGTTTAGTGTTCAAACGGTGTGTCATCCGGAACGCGACCTCATCGCCTCATGCATCACGACTAATCATAAACATCAAACATCCATCAACCTCCGTTTCCCCTACCCTACAGGCGGACACAGCGATAATGCCTGCGACTGGCAGAGCAACGACAAGCACCAGACGACTCTTGTCAGCGCGACCAGCAACAATGCCGTGCTGAAACGGACCATCGGCAACACCGTCTATTACGTTGTGCTCAACTGGGAGGAACAGGCCCAACTGAAAGAAAAAAGCAAAAACTACTGGGTATTGGCAGCCGACGGCAATCAGCTGACATTCACCTGCGAATTCCTGGACAGCATTCCTCGCTCCACACTCCACATTCCACACTCCACTATCCAACAAGCGAGTGCTACGCACTGGAAGCAATTTTGGACGGAGGGCGCAGCAGTAGATTTTTCACATTGCAAGGACAAGCGGGCCAAGGAACTCGAGCGCCGCGTGGTGCTGAGCCAATGGCTGCTGGCCATTCAGTGTGCCGCCAGCACGCCGCCACAGGAGACGGGACTGACTTACAACTCATGGTTCGGCAAGTTCCACATGGAGATGATATGGTGGCACCAAGCCTGGCTGCCCCTATGGAATCACGCTGCGATGCTCGACCGCACGCTGCGCTGGTATGAAAGCGT
>Ga0310694_10002265_pt1 | contig 20083 bp, 13 predicted proteins | sample 174DNAGHGhighgp2_FD_203884 | JGI IMG/M metagenome (GOLD analysis project Ga0310694, IMG submission 203884) | Sheep rumen microbial communities from Palmerston North, Manawatu-Wanganui, New Zealand - 1742 DNA GHGhigh gp2 (v2) (version 2) | ecosystem: Host-associated > Mammals > Digestive system... | reverse complement strand
CGCAGATAGGCGCAATCCTCCACGATCTCGCTCTGTCGCATCGGCGAACGCTCGCTCGTGTCGTGGAAATGGTACACGACCCAACCAGAGATCGCGTCATCTACATTCTCGCCATTCCGACTTTCAGAAACGGCAAATGTCTCGTCCGCCGTAGGCGTCAGCGTGAAGCCATACGATTCTCCGCCAAGATTAAACTCTGCTTCGATGGACTTTGTCGCTTTCAAACCGTTATGCAGAAACGCCGCCGCGCCACCATGCGTGGCGATGAAGTTCTGGAAGTCTTTCCGCACCATTTCCCGCACCATGCGGAACATCTGCACGAAATTGCTTTTCCCCGCGCCGTTCGCGCCAACGACGACATTGATGTCACCAAGCGAAAAGTTGCTCAAATCCCTTATGGACTTGAACCCCTTTATGGTCAATCTGTCAATTTTCTTTCGCATTTCCAAACCTCATGTTGACGGCTTGCACCATCTAGTACGACTTCTGCGGTTTTCTTCCTCATTTTCCTGACGGCGATAGTATATCAAAATACAGGCATCATGTGGGTGTTTCAGGTGTGTTGCTTTTGTCGCAATGCCCTTTTTTCCGTCCGCCCATCGAATGATATTCCTCAATCAGCCTCGCGACTTCCGCTTGCGTGATCTCGCCCCGAATGTTCCGCTTGGCCGTATCAATCAAGAACTGCGACACTCTCAAATGATCGACATCCTGCAGACCGATGGCGACACTCCAATTGCTCGCCCGCTGCCGGACCTCTGGGTCAGGGTCGTCTTTGAACTCGGCAAAGATATCCCTTGCGGCTTTAGGCGCACGTACAGTTTTATCCTGTCTTGCCATACTCAAACTCGTTCCTCCCTTTCAAATGACATACACACACACTTCTGGAAAGTTCCATTCCAGAATGCCGCGCGCAAGGGCGCTATCTGTCGATTTACCTCTCATTCGTCATTCGCTCTCTGGGCGATATTATACCAAAATCTCAGCTGTATGGCGGCCAGAAGTCGGCGGTAACACCACCCCTCACCCGGTCTTATTGCTTGCTCCGTAACCGTCAAGGGCGTTGTTCCGCGCTTTTCTCCTTGACACGGCGTAATAGCTCTTGGGGAAGGCTAGGGCAGTCTTTCAACTTTCCCTGCTGGACATCACTATCAAATACTTGCAATAAGTCCGTCACTTCACTCTCGCCAAGCCAGAGCATCTCTCTGGAAAAATCCTGATTGTATTTCTTGTGCTCGTCCGTCCCGGGCTTTAATCCACAAGCATTAAGAGCTTTCCCGACAGGCGACATTTTAGCTTTCTGAGAAGGCTCGTTTTGCAGAGAATGCACGTTTACCTTCTTCTTCTCAATGCCCATTTCCTTCAATAACTTATCACAATTCAAACCGTTCCCGTCCGGTATTGGTGGTTCCCTTTCTATATTATTTTTATTTTTATTTATATTTATAGTTGGTGGCCATCTGGTGGCCAAGGCGTTGGCCTTCTGGTGGCCTAGGCGTTGGCCTTCTGGTGGCCTAGGCGTTGGCCTCGTGGTGGCCAAGGCGGGGTCCGCCTGGCGGCCTTTGCGCTTCTTCTCCATTTCGGCTTTTACCTTGTCCACTGGCAGTTTTAGCACGTACTCATTGGCCAACATCTGTCCGTACCTACCACGCTTTTTTATTCCACCGGTCTGCCAGTCAATCAAGCCCTTGTCCCGGAGTCCGTTCAACGCGTTCTTCACCGCATTAGTGCTAAAATGGGTCAATTTCGTCAAATCATTCGCTGCCGGGTAACACTTTAGCGATTTAGTGTTGATACGGAATGCAAGCGCCAACAAGACGGCCTGTTCTGTAGGTGACGTGGCTTTTACGTCTAGACTATATGCCGCCATTATATGCAAGAATCCCATGACGTTCAGCCTTTTCCTTTGCGAGTTTTGGCGGATTTGGACTTGCCGTTCTTTTGGGCCTTCCGCCGCGGCGTGAACTTCGGAAGTCTCGCCGCCTCGTAATCAACCCACAGCCACTCCGTTGCGGCCCGTTCGAGATTCACCGTACACAGGGCCTCTTTGGCGATAAGATTCATTGCCATCCCTTCCTGCTCACGCGCCTTTCGCACGATGTCCCACGCACGCAAGTAAAGCCGCATTGGATGGGTTCCCCCGATGGACTTCGCGAACGCCGCAGCCGTATGAAGGTATTTCTCGAATGCCTCGATGAACGCAAACCTGTCTGCAGCCTCTTCCGCATTGCAAATCCACTCCGTCCCGTTGGCGCAGTCTTGCCAGTTGTCGGCCTTTTCAGGGTCCTGCGACGTGTCAAGCTCGTAGCAGTCGCATCTGACGGTTACATCTGCGTTCAGGAGGCGGGCGATGTCGTCGCGGTCGTACCCGCCAAACGCATACGGCGGCTTTCCCTCCATTATGCGCATATAGCGTTTTGCTGTCTCAATGGTAAGATGACGGCTCTGCTCGCGCATTTCCGCGCCGACTTTGCGCGAGAATTCCTCCAGTGCGTCATCCATGGCGAGATTGTTCGCCTCGTCAATTGCTTCTTGGATTTCCTTTTCTGTCATGATTGCTCCTTTGGTTTGTCGGATGGGTAGTATAGCATAAACACCACGAACGCGATAGACCGGAGTGTTGAGCCTTCGTGGACTGGGGTGTACGAGGCTTTTAGACTGGGGTGTACGAGGCTCTTGGACTGGGGTGTAAAGCGCTTTTAGACTGGGGTGTACGATGCCTTTAGACTGGGGTGTACGATGCCTTTAGACTGGGGTGTACGATGCCTTTAGACTGGGGTGTACGACGCCCTTGGACTGGGGTGTAAGTCACTCAAGGACTGGGATGCAACCCCATCGCGCATGACGCGACCCTTCTGGGCGTGCGAGAACACGGGGATCTCGGTGCGTTCGCCGTCGTCGAGTATCAGCCGCCAGAAGTCCTTGTCCTTTGCGGTGTTGCGCGGAAAAGCGAAACGCGCGTTGGAGGCGTCGTCGTCTATTTCAAACACCATATTCGGCGTCTCGATTGCGAACGCCGCCGCCATCATCAAGATTGAGACAATGGAAACCTCTGATTTACGACTCAAAGGCATCATATCTCTTTACCTCAATACTTCGCTTTTAGACGCCGCTGTTTTCTGAACAATGAAGCGATTCTAGACGGCCTATAGCACTGAGTTACGGATGGAAGCAGGCGAAGCGGACGGCACCGCATTCCGTGCTCACCGGCATTTCAGACCGGCAACGGTCGTCGGCCAAAGCGCAACGCGGCGAGAAGGCACATCCGCTCGGCCACTGGTCTGGCGGCGGAACTGTGCCGGGGATGTCCGCAAGCGGCGCGTCACGCGGCGCATCGAGCGCCGGCACGGCCGCAAGGAGTCCGCGCGTGTAGGGATGACGGGGATGGGCGAGCACTTCGAGGACCGGCCCCGATTCCACGATCTGCCCCGCGTACATGACGTTGACGGAATCCATGCGCCCCGCGACGAGGCCGAGGTTGTGCGTGATGAGCAACACCGCCATGCCCGTTTCTGCGGCAAGGGAGTCGATTAGCTCAAGCACCTGCTTCTGCGTAGTCACGTCGAGGGCGGTAGTCGGTTCGTCGGCCACGAGCAGGTCCGGCGACGCCGCGAGCGCCATTGCAATCATCGCGCGTTGCTGCTGTCCGCCGGAAAGTTCGCACGGGTACGCGTGCGCGGCGCGGCGCGGATCGGGAAGGCCCGTGCGCGCAAGCAACTCAACCACCTTCTCCTCGGCGGCGGTCTTGGGCATCCCTTTCGGCAACGCCTCGCGAATCTGCGCGGATATGCGCATCACCGGGTTGAGCGAGTCGGACGGATTCTGGAACACGTAGGATATGCTCTTCCCCGTGAACGTGGTCGTGCCGGAGATGTACGCGCTGTCGGTTGGCGGCAGCTGCGCAAGCGAGAGCGCGGTCAGCGACTTTCCGCAGCCGGACTCGCCCACGAGCGCAACGCGCCCGTGCTCCGGCACCGAGAAACTGACGTCCCGCACCGGCACCGTTTCGTGTCCGCCGCGCCTGAACGCAACCCTGAGATTCTTTACTTCCAACAGCATTGTCAACCTCACTTGAACATCTTGGAAAACTCGCCCGGACCGAGCGTGACCGGCTCTGACCCTGGCGCCTCCAGACGGCACGATGCGCCGTCCGGCACTTTTACGTACACCATCATCTGTCCACCCTTCTGTCTCTCCCAGCTTGCAATGATGCCGTCGTCCGGCGTGTACTCCGTGCCAAGGCGCGGCGTGAGGCAAACGTCGCCCCGCGTCTCCTGGACGAGCATCAAGCCTAAGTACACCGCGAAAAGAACCAGCCACGCAGCGCCGGACAAGCGTCCGATCGTCTTCGCCTCGCGCGGTTTCCTGAAGTTGAGGCCGAACACGGCAATGAGCAGCGTCGCAAACAGCATTACCGGCAAGTCGCGGGTGAGGATGTTGGGGCTGACGTTCTTGAACGGCGAAATCGCCCCGGCGAGCCCCACCACGGCGAGCGTGTTGAAGAAGTTGGAGCCCACGATGTTCCCGAGCACGAACTCGTGCTCACCCTTCCGCGCCGAGGCGATTGCGCTCGCAAGCTCCGGCAGCGACGTGCCGAGGGCGACGACGGTGAGCCCGATCAGCAGTTCGCTCACGCCCATCACGCGGGCCAGGTCCACGCAACCCCACACCAACACGTGCGACGACCCCACGAGCAGTGCCAGCCCGACCAAAAGCAGCAGCCACGCCTTCCACAGCGGTATCGCGGGGGATGTCTCGACCTCGTCTTTCGCGTCCTTCCCGCGCACCTGAGACTGGTCGAACCAGCAGTATAGCGGCATCAGCACCGCGAACACGGCGAGAAGCACGATTCCGTCGAGGCGCGAGAACCCTCCGCCCGCTGCGACTAGCAGACAGGAAAGAAGCGCGATTCCAATCAGCGCAGGAACCGCCGCGAACACGACGGACGGTTTCACCAGGAGCGGCCTTATCAGCGCCGCAACGCCGAGTATCACGGCGATGTTGAACACGCACGATCCGTATGCGTTGCCGAGCGACAGGTCGGAGTGTCCCGTCGCGCCGGACAATGCCGATACGCACAGTTCCGGCGCGGACGTCCCGAACCCGATTATCACCATGCCGATGATGAATCGGCTCACGCCAAACGCCTTTGCCAAGGCGCTCGCGCCGTCAACAAACATATTCGCACTCCACGCCAGCGCGGCAAGTCCGCCGATGACGAATACGATAGAAAGCCATATTGAAATATCTGGATACATGTCGGTTGGGTAGTTTACCATTTAAGCCGGATTTACGCAAGCCCTGCCCGCCGACGGAAAACGCACAGTACTATGAAACATACTCCCCGATTCTGTCGCCGTCAAAAAGAAAACCACAGCTGCCAGGGCGTATTTTGAAGCGCAATGCGTCAGCAATATGCCGCGAGCCGATCACGATCGGCGCAGTGACTGCGATCCACGCATCGACCAGCCCCGCGTCGGCAAGGGACGTGGCCAACTTGAGCCCGCCCTCGCACAAAACGTGCATCGCGCCCATCCGTCCAAGCTCCTCCAGCGCCTCTCGCGCATCCCTGAAAACGAGCGTCTTGTTCGGAGCGCCGTCCGTGAATATCTGCGCGTTCCTCGGCACCTTTCCGGACTTTGAAACAATCACGCGTATCAAATCGTCGTTGCGTTTGCTGTGCGAGAGGAGCGACGGATTGTCCCGCCGCACCGTCTCCGCCCCGACCATGATCGCATCCACGCGCGTGCGCTCCCAGCCGACGGCCTTCCGCGACCTTGCAGACGACACCCACTTCGCGTCACCCCAGTTGTCGTAGATTTTTCCGTCCAGCGACATTGCGAGCTTCACCGTGACGTACGGAAGCCCCGTCGTGACATGCTTTGCGAACGGCGCAATCAGAAGCCGCGCCTCCTCAAGTGCCGATTCCATCCCGCCGCAGCAATCCCATTCGCCCTTTTGCGTATTGGGCCGGCTCGGCATGACGCATTCGATGCCCGCACGTGCGAGGACGCGCCTCGCCCTTCCACGGTTCTTCGGGTTCGGATCGCGCACGGCGAACGCCACGCATCCAATGCCCGCCGCCGCTATCGCATCCGTGCATGCCCCCACGCGCCCCGGCTTGGAACACGGCTCAAGCGTCACGTACATCGTCGCGCCGCGAACCTTTTCACCGCGCCGCGCCGCGTCCTTGATGGCGGCCACTTCCGCATGGTCTCCGCCGCACCGTTTGTGCCAGCCTTCGCCGATGATTCTGCCGCCTCGCACAATCACCGCGCCCACGGGCGGGTTGGGGCGCGTGTGGCCTTCTCCGCGCCGGGCAAGCTCGATTGCCCGCCACATGTACTCCTGCCGGAGGTTCATCCGCGTCACGCCCTCACTGTCCGAGATTAGACACCAGTTCGCGGATGCGGCGCGAAGTGCGCACAGCGCAGAACTCCTTGCCGCACATAGAGCAGTGGTCGTCGGAATGCGCCTCGTCGGTGAACGCGCGCGTCCTGAGCCAGCGGGCCTTGGCGTGTTCGGGGTCGAGCGCGAGCGAGAACTGACGCTCCCAGTCGAACGCCGCGCGAGCGTCGGACATCGCGTCGTCGCGGGCGCGTGCGCCGGGAAGTCCGCGCGCCACGTCGCCGGCGTGCGCCGCGATCTTGTATGCGATGCAGCCGCGGTGTACCTCGTCGCCGTCGGGAAGTCCGAGGTGTTCGGCGGGCGTCACGTAGCAGAGAAGCGATGCGCCGTACGTCGCGGCCGCCGTCGCACCGATCGCGCTTACGATGTGGTCGTAGCCCGGCGCGATGTCAGTGACCACAGGCCCCAGCACGTAGAAAGGCGCTCCCTTGCAAACGGACTGCTCGCGCTCCATGTTCATCTGGATTTGGTTGAACGGCACGTGTCCAGGGCCTTCCACCATCACCTGCACTCCGCGTGCGCGGCAGCGTTCAACCAACTCGCCCAGAACATCAAGCTCTCCGAACTGCGCCGCGTCCGAGGCGTCCGCAAGGCATCCGGGACGCAGTCCGTCGCCGAGCGATACGGTCACGTCATGCTCGGCAAGGATATCCATCACCTCGTCCCAGTGCGTGTAGAGCGGGTTTTCGGTGCGGTTCTCCATCATCCATTCCGCCATGATCGACCCGCCACGGCTCACGATTCCCATCTTGCGCTTCATCGCCAAGGGTATCTGTTTCAGAAGAAGCCCGGCATGGAGCGTCATGAAGTCAACGCCCTGTTCCGCCTGCTCGCGGATTACGCCGATGAGCAGTGAAGGATCCATGTGGGGGATGTCGCCCTTGAGACGGCTGATTGTCTCGTAAACCGGCACGGTGCCGAGCGGCTTTGGACTCGCATCAAGCATCCCCTGGCGAATCGCCTTGACGTCCTCGCCGACGGAAAGGTCCATCACGAAGTCAGCGCCGGCCTTGAGGGCGATGGCGAGCTTATCAAGTTCGTCGCCCTTCCCGGAGTGCGTCACGCTACGCCCGAGGTTCGCGTTTATCTTGGTAGTCACCATGCGCCCGACGCCCACGGGACTGCAATTCGCGTGGTGGTGGTTAAGCGGGATCACGGCGGTGCCATCCGCCACGGCGGCGCGGATAACCTCTACGTCAACGCCCTCGTCCGACGCGACTGTCTTCATCGCGTCCGTCACAATGCCCTTGCGGGCTGATTCAAGCTGTGTCATATTATTTTATCATCCTTTCGAAGCAGCGCACTGCGGCTTCTCGTTCGCCGCCATAATAATGAACCTCTTCGTTTTCACGGCGGGTATTATATCAAAATCACTTTGCCCCGTGTTGCGATTTTTCAATCCACGAACGCATGCGCTTGATGAACTCCGGCTTGAACGTCTTCTCCAGACGCGGCCAGTCCTTCTCGGCAAAGGCTTTCAGTGCGGCTGTGCGCTCGGCAAGCAGCATCTCCGCGTCGGCGGGATGCGCCGCAATGGCGTCGCGCGTCTTCCAGACGATCTGCCACGACGTAGGCAGGTTGGCGGCGGCCTTCGGCCAGCCACGGTCGGCGAGGGCGTGGCGGAAGTCCTCCGTGAGCTCGGCAATGCGCGTGTGCTCGCCCTTCAGGCCGTTGACGGCGGCAAGGCGGCGCACCACTCCACCGTACACCAGCTCCACCACCGTCTCGCGCGTGCCGTCCTGCGGCGGCGTCTTCACGACCACGGCCAAGTCTTCGGCATCGTATTCCCATGCACACTCCTTGTCGTTCACCTTCACGGCACGCGGCACGGCGGCAAGCGGGAACTTCAGCGTGTAAGATCCCTTGCGCGGCGCAATGGTCACGCGGTTCCCCACGCGACGAATCGCCGTGCGGCGGAAGTTCGTCGCGTAGTCGGCGTTGTCGCCGCCGTCCTCATATACCGAAGTTTGGTAGGGCGCGCTCGCCGAGCGCGCCGACGGCGTACAGAATAGCACCAGGTCGTCCGTGCCGGGATTGCCGAGACGATTGACGGAATCGGGATACATCGGAATCACCGCGCCCGCCTTCACGAACCACGGCGTCTCCTCGATCGTATAGCCGCGCTTCAGCTTGCACCCGCCCACCACGAGCTCGCCCCGCGAGACATCATACCACGTGCCCTTCGGCAGCCACACCTCGACCTCCGCCTCCTTCGTCACGGGATCGACGGCCTTCGTGACGGGCGCGACGAGGATGTCGTCGCCGAACATATACTGGTTGATGGAATCGTATGCGACATTCTCCTCCGGCCAGTCATAGTACATCGGACGGCACAGGCACACGCCCGTGTCGTACGCCTGGCGCGCGGCGGTATAGATGTAGGGCGCAAGGCGGTAGCGCAGACGGTACGCCTCGCGGAGGATGAAGAAATGGTCGGCGTACTTCCACGGACGGCGATCGGCAAGCGAATCCTTGGACGGATGGGTGCGGAAGATCGGCGTGAACACGCCGCACTGCATCCAGCGCGTGAGGAGCTCGCCGTTTTCCTCCCGCTTGAACTGCGGACGGTTGTGTCCGCCCAGGTCGTGCCCCCAGTAGCCGTAGCCCACGTTCGACGCGGTGGCGGTGAACCACGGAATCGCCTCGAGCATCCGCCACGAGCTTTCGCCGTCGCCGGAGAAGCCGATCTGGTAGCGGTGCGAGCCGAGTCCTCCCCAGCGGTGGTAGATGATCGGACGCTTCGCGCCGCCGCCCGGCCGCACGCGCGCCGCGTCATGCGTGGCGAAGAGGTGGTTGAGCCAGAACGTGTTGCTCAAGGTGGGCTTGCCCTTCGACATCAGCCACTGCTGCCAGTCGAGCCAGAAGCAGTCCGCGCCGAGCGCCTCCAATGGCTCGATGACGTCCTTGAAATAGACCTCCGCCCAACGCTCCTCGTCACCACGGAACGGAATCACGCCCTTCTCCTTCCAGCCGTAGTCCCTCGCGAAACGCGGATAGACTTCCTCGCACTCCGGGATGCCGCAGGCGGGATGCATGTTGAGCGGCGCGTGCAGCCCCTCGTCATGCAGGAAGCGGAACATTCCCGCCGGATCGGGGAAGTAGCGGCGGTTCCACGTGTAGCCGCCCCAGCCCCACAACTGTCCGCCACGCGGCTGGATCAGGTCGGGACGGTCCCCGATGTCCCAGTTCTCGTGCCAGTACATCTCGATCACGCACACGTCCACCGGGATGCCGACGGAGTTCATCTCGCGCACAACCTGACGGTAGTCGGACTCCGTGTCGTTCCAGAACCGGCTCCACCAGTAACCGAACGCCCACCGTGGCGGCAGCGGAATGCGTCCCGCCACCTTCACGTAGTCGCCCAGGCACCCCTTGTAGTCATGCCCATACGCAAACAACGTAACATCCCGGTACGCGCCCTTCTCGCGAACCGGCCGTTCCTCGACCCATTCTTTCCAGTAGTCGCCGCCCTTCACGAACAACGGCTTCTTCGTATCGTCCACCACGGCCACACCGCGCCGCGAGAGGACACCCTTCTCCATGCGCGGCAGCAGATCCTTGACACTTGAACGTGCGTCGATGGTACGCATCGTGCCAAGGAGGTTTTCCTTGTCCTCCGCAAGCGCCGCCACGCCGTTCACCTTCAGGTTCTCGGCTGTGAATGCACCGCCCGTCCACTCCAACCGCATTCCATCGGTCTCGATCACCGCGCCGTCGCCTTTGCGCTCGAACGTGTGATTGACCGGCGGCTGGACGCGATTGATGAAGGTGAGGCTTGGACGGTCTTCAAACAAGCCGTCCTCGCTCCATTCGCAGCGGACCATGCGGTCCATGAGGAGCGTGAAGCGCGCCTTGCCCGCGAACTCCGTATTGCCGACCACCACGGCGCACGACGCGGCGCATACGCCCTCCGTGCCGTCGATCGCCGCGCCCGCCGTGCCGGAGAACGTGAGCGCACCCGTTCCCGCGTTGGCAAACACCTTGCCCGAGACCGTATCCCACAACACGCCCTCGCCACCTCTTCTCGCGGGGACGAGGTTCACGATCGCCTTCCCGTCCGCGTCGTAGAGACGCGCGGAATACCACTTCGCGTGGCAGTAACGCCCGGAAAGACCGCGATTGCAGTCGTCGTTCCACGAGCAACCGATCAGGATCGTTCCGGCGTCCATGTGGTTGCCGATGGAACCTGCCGGCATGTCCTTCATCACCGCTTTGCCGTCAAGCGTGGCCGTGCGGTTGGCAATGGTGATCGTGTGCGGCACGGAAAGATCGCCCAGCGTGAACATGAGGTCAGGTGTCTTGCCGTCCGCCTTCAACGATTCGCCCTGATAGCGCATGTAGAACTCGCCGTCTTTCCCGTTCGCCTTGCGTCCGATGGTAAAGTCGTCGGTCGGCAGGCTTCCCATCAGCGACGCCCAGGCGTTGCCATTCGCCTTCTGATAGGCGTTTGGAGAATACTGGAACTTGATCGCGAGACCATGGACCTGCGTTGCCTTCACGCCAGTATCGACGTATTGGTTCTTCCCCACATAGACCCATCCACCCTCGTCCAGAATCCGCACCTTACTCGTGGCGATTACGCGAAACACCTGTCCCGATGCGACCTTGCCACGAGCGAAGCGATATTGGGATGGTTGTGCCCCGTCGCGGTCAACATCGCATTTGACGCGGTTCGCCGCCGGCCAGTCGGCGAGGTCCGTGCCATGGTCCGCGTCGTCCCACACGAAATAAAGTGTGGAGGTTTCGTCCAGCGTCCCCGCCGGAACAGACGCCACCACGTCGCTCCCGTCAAAGGCGACGGGGATCGGCATCGCGGCATTCGCCGCAACCGCCGCCATACCAATCATCATGAACAGCTTTTTCATTTTATATTTCTGTTGCCGTTTTCTTGACATGCATCAGCGTTTTGCCTCACAGGGACATTGATGTAAAAGGAAAAATACAGGGGCGTCAATTTTTGTTCATCATGTCCTTCACGTCGGCGTCGAGCTTGACGGCTTTCTCCTTTGGCCCCTTGCGCGTGAGGAACACGTCCGTGAACCACTCCGGCGAGACCTGCCATTTCGGGTTGAAGTCGTCGGAAGCGGCGTAGCGCCAGAGCGTGCGCTTGAAGAGGCGCGCGGACGTGCTGTTCGCGTCGATCTGGAGTCCGCACACGATGAGCCGCCCCTTGCCCACCTTCACCTCGAAGAACGGCGAGATGAAGTACGAATGGTGGAGGTCCGGCACGACCGTGATGATCGGACGGAAGTCGGCGGGCAGTCCTTCGAGGCGGTGCGCCGTCGCGCCGTGCCTGCCCTCGCCGAAGAGCTTGCGCCAGAACTCGTCCATCCAGTAGTCGCAGCCCGTCGGCGCGAGCGCGGGATGGGCTGCGTCCACGACGGCCCCGAAGCCGATGTGCTTGCGATTCGTCTCGAACAGTCCCGTGGACCAGTAGATCGGTTTGAACGTCGTGATGTCGCTCTTCGCGCTCTTGCCCGTGTAGATTACGCGCCCCCCGGCGGCAAGCGCCTTCGCGGCGGCGGCGGGGTCGGACGTAATCAGTACGCCCTCCGGCAGCGGGTCGGGTACCCGGATGCGCGGCAGCACGTAGATGCGCCAGGAGTTGTCGCCGAAGCGGAGCTCTGGACGACTCGGCGCGGCGAAACTGGAAAGCTCCACGGAAATGCCGCCCACGTCCGCAAGCTCGCCCGCGGGAATCGGCTTCTCCGCCACAGCCCATCCACTGTGGATGCCGAACGACCAACGCCAGCGCGTCCCCGCAGGAATCGCGTCCGCAAGCTCGTTCCGCACGAGGAGGCGAGCCGTGAACGTCTCGTTGGAGGTCCAGAGGAACTTCGGGAACTTCGCAAGACACGGCGTGGTGCTCATCAAGATGGAGAACGGCGGCACTTCGCCGAGAGCGGGTTTCGCGTCGAAGAACGCGTCATACCAACCGATGAGCGCTTCGCCCTGTCCGGGATAGTCGCGCATGGAGAGGAAGTTGATGCCGTCGCACGAGGGCGTGCGGAGGAAGCCCTCCGTCTCGAGCTTGTAGAAGTGCCGGCTCGTCTGCATCGACGCGGAGTGGAACTCGCGCGCGAAGCGGAAGGTGTTGTTCGAGATCGCCATCTCGCGCATCGGAAGCCAACGCCAGGGATCGAGAAGACCGTGGAACTTCGGAATCTGCTCGTCCCACATAGGGTACACAGGCCACTGCCCGATCTCGTGGGCGATCACGGGAATCGGCGCCTTGGAATAGACTTTCTCGTAGTCGTAGTCTGCCTCGCCGCCGATAAGGTGGCGCGTACTGCCAAGGCCGGGATAGAAGTGCGTAACCATGAAGTCGTCGCTCGGCGCGACCTTGCGCGCGGTCGAGCACATCGTGAGCCGCCGCGGGTCGTACTTCTTGTGTGCCGACATCCACTTGTCGAGCGCGTCAAAGTTGCAGAACCCGAGCTCGTTGCCGAACGTAGTGGACACCATCGAGGGGTGGTTGCCGTAGGCGTCGGCGACGGCCTTCAGCTCGCGCTGGAGCCAGTCGTCGAGCGCGGCGTTGCCCTTCCCCGCGAAGCTCGACGCGATTCCCTTCTCGTTCCAGTAGCCGAGTTCGCAGAAGATCATCATGCCGAGTTCGTCGGCGGCCTCGAACGCGGCCTCGGGCGGCGTCCACGTGTGGAGCTGGATCGCGTTCATGCCGTTGTTGCGCTGGATCGTGAAAAGCCGCATCCACTCGCGCTTCCCCATGTTCGGGTAGCCGGTGAGGGGAAAGTGGCAGTTGTCGATGTCGGCGCGCACGAAGAGCGGACGCCCGTTGAGCATGAGGCGGTTGCCCTTGCGTCCCGGCGTGCGGAAACCGAAGCGGAGTTTCTTCTCGAAGCCGCCCTTCGCGTCGCGGAACGTGACCGTGTACAGACGCGGGTTGAATTCGTCCCACGCCTGTGGCTCCTCCGCGAGCGTGGCCGTCACCATCACGCGTCCCTGCGCGTAGGGCGACGGTTCCGCCTTGAAACCTGTGAAGGAGAGGTCGTCGGACATCACGCTCTGCGCATCGGCGACGAACCCCTCCGGCAACTCGAAACGGACCTTGCCGTTCGCTGGGTAGTCGGCGAACACGCGCACGACGTCAAGCGGATTCACTTCGCGCAGCTCGATCTTGCCGATCGCGCCATGCCAGACGGACTGCATCCATTCGCCGTACCCGTGCGCCTTCATCGCCACGCCGTACTGACGCGAGTTGTCGATTGCAATCTCAATGCGGTGCTCGCCGGGCACGAGGGAGCCGGCGGGGATGCGGTGGACATGCGGCGTACCGAGCGAGTCGCAGAAGCCGTATTCGCGTCCGTCGATCTTCAGCCGGCTCGTCCACATCACGCGCTCAAGGAACACCTCAAGCGGTTTCGCGGCCTGTTCCGCCGTCAGCGTGATCGTGCGCGAATAGACGGCAACGCCGTGGTACTTGTACTTGAGCGCGAGGGAGGTCTTGGACGTGCGCTCCGTGTATGCGGCGTGGTGGGCGGGCGTCTGGAACTCGCCAAGCCCCGCGTCCGCAAGCGTCCCCGGCAACTTCACCTTGCCCGAGAAGTTCGTCCCCGCGCAGCTCCACTCGCCCGCAAGGTCAATCTTTACCGCTTCGCGCGCCTGTGCGCACAACGCCATCACCACGACGGCGCTAACATTTATCATTCTATTCATTGCCATGTCCTTGGTTGTTACTCTGCGTGAGTGGACGTTCGGTGCCGTCGGCGAGGACGAGCGTGAAATCGTTGGCCGCCGGATCGGAGGAGGCCTTCACGGACTTGATGGGACACTTGCCGTCGCGGTAGGGGTAGAGCACCGTCACCACGCGGTACGCACCGGAGAACGTGCCCTGCACGACGGGCGTGGGAATCGGACGCTGCTCGTGGGGCCCGCCGATCCAAATGGGCATCCACCCTTGGAAGTACGGCTTGTGCTGGCCCTTCATGTCCGTGATCTTCAACGACGGATCGCTCACGCATGCGGCCAGTCCGATGCCGTTCCCGAAGTCGCCCGTAAAAGAGCCTTTGCCGATCTCGAGATTACACTCCTCCAAATGCCATAAGATCTCAAATGTATGCGGACGGTCGTCAGGCGCAGTTAGGCGATCGACGACCACGAAGAACGGCGCAAGCCCCGGCTCCTGTTTCAGGAAGAGCACCGTGCGGGCGTGAACCACTTGCTTCTGCTGCGGACCATAGCCGTTCCGATAAGCTGAACGCGCGCAATCGCGGGCGGCGGAAGTGAAGAACTCGACATCCGCCTTCACGTTGATGTCCTCGTCATGCCAACGGTAGGTGCGGCGGCTGTTCTGCTCGTGTCCGTCGATTCGGATGGTGTTGTGCGCGCGGGTGGAGAGGACGTACTTGCGGCATTCGGAACTGTCATACAGGTAGTTGCCGCCCTCTGTGAGCATCTCTTTTCCGTATGCCGTAAGGAGGAAGTTCAGTTTGTCCTCGTGCTGGTGTGCATGCCCGAACGGCGAACCATCCATGTAGCCCCACACGGCGTCCTTCCCCCATGACGAGCGGAACACGACCGCGCCGGCCCACGGGAACACGGTGGAGAGGTAATCCGGCGGCGTCCCCTTCTTGCCACCCGTCGCGAACCACTGGAAGTCGGATCGCTGCGGGTAGAGCGTCAGCGCCTTGCGGCACCAGCCGGAGACGCTTACTTTTGCACCGTCGTTGAGGGACGGCGTGACGCCGGTTGGCATCGCAAGACGCATGTACATCTCGAACATCTTCTCAAGTCCAGAACGGATGAACTCGGGCTTTTCAAGGCCAAGCATCTCGTACAGCCTGAAAACATCCAGGTAGTTGTGTACCACCACGCCGTGGTAGCCGGTCGAAAGCTCGTACTGGAACCCGTCGTGATAGACCTGCCGCGAAAACTCTTCCTGGAGCCGTTTGAGCGCGTACGCCTTCCATTCGGGCGCGTCGTTCAGGAACGGATAGAGGAGCGAGATGCGCAGGAGACCATGCAGCTCCATCAGCAGCCAGTTGCCATTCGTCGAATTGTTGCGCAGACGCCAGCCGTGTTCCCAGATGGAGATGAAGTAGCGCGTAAGGAACTCGTCCGTCACCTGCGGAGACTTGGCGAACGCGGCGATCTGGCGACTCCAGCCGGTCATGCGGATGCCCGCCTCGATCGTGCGCCAGCAGTGCGTGGCGCCGGGTCTGGCCTTCTCCGGCACAAGCGCCTGGTCGAACCAGCTGGAGATCATGTCGATCCACACGGCAACGGCCTTTTCGTCACCCGTGGCGGTGTAGTACTCGGCGAGCGTCGTCCAGAATGGATGGCGCGAGAGCTGCCACGTCCATTCCTTGTACTTGTTGAAGGTGGGATTCAGGTCCCAGTCCACCTTGTGGTCGGCAAAGTGATGCGGCATGCCGCAGGAGGAGAGTCTGTAGTCCATGATCTCCTCCGCGCGTTGCCTGAGCGCACGCAGCTCCTTGTCCTTGTATTTCCGTTCAAGCCAGTCCTTGTTGAGCACATCGTTCCGCAACGTGGCGCGCACGTGATCGGCGAACGCCTTTTCTGCGCCCGCGAGGTCGCCGGCGGACATCTTCGCGGGAATGGAAGAAAGCGCGGGGACTGAAACATCGAGATGTTTCGTGAGAAATGCCTCGGGCGTCGTACGCGGCCCCGCCAACGCGGCCGCCGCGACCGCTGCGGATGCAATCAGGATTCTACCTTTCATCCTTTCCCTTCATTTAGCTGTGTAGAAAACAACCGATGATTTACGATTTGTTATTTGTGGACAATTGTGGCATTTGTCATTTGTGAACAATCATCCGTCAGGTCGAACCAGTTGTAGCCCGTGTTCCCGCAGACTTCGACCACCGTCGCGTCGATCGGGTAGTTCCAGTCTGGACGCCGCGCAAGCGCCTTGCGGTAGGCGAGTGCCTGTTCAACCGTCTCCGCGTCGGGCGTATCGCGTCCGAGCACCTTCTCCGCCGCCGCGTTCGTGAAATACTTGAACTCCACGAGCCGGGCGGGCTTGGGCGAACCCACCTTGGGGACCGCGAGGAAGTCGCAGCGTCCCTCGGACGAATTGTACTCCGTCTCGAAGGAGTAGAAGTCCGCAAGATAGTCAAGGCAACGCGAGGTAAAGGTCGTCCTGAAGAAGTTTTCGTTCATCTTGTCGAACGCCTGCGCGGGAATCCGCGCCTTTACATAGTGCTGCCAGTAGGCGTCGAAGAGATTCCGCCACGTGCCGCCCGCAAGCGCGAGAGACTCGGCCGCGAGACTGAACGCCCGACGCGCCTCATCGACGTTCTTGAACTCCGAAAGTTCATCGTAGTAATCGACGAACATGTTCCGAATCGTCAGGTTGGGGATGTTGAGCCGGAACCTGTTCTCGAACGTCAGGAGTCCGAGGTAGTACAGCGCGTACGGGAAGAACTCCTCGGAGAAGAATTTCGCTCGCCCGAACTTCGCGGAGAGGGCAGAAAGGTTTACGCCCTCTCCCTCGCCGCGTTCGATGTAGGCTCGAAGTTTATCCAGCGCCCTCGTCGGCGTCTGCGCGAGACGTCTGAACCAGCCGATGTCGGTGCGCACGTTCGAGTCAATGACGATGCGCGGAATCCTACGCTCGGCGACCAGCTGTTGCAGATACCAGTTGCAGATCGTCGCGTTGTAGAGCGGCTCGGAATCTGGAGTGAAATGATAACCGTCGTATAGCCGTTCAAGGTCGCCCACAACTGTAGGCTTCAACTCCGCCGGAAGCGCGTGTTCGGAGAATATTTCGTCCACGTACCGCTTTGCCTGTTCCTTGGTGAAGCCGACGAGACCAATCAAATCGCTCCGAAGGTTAACGACGGTCCCCACGTTGAAACCGCTGGAGAGGTCGTCCAGCGTGATGGGCAACACGCCCGTGAAGTACGTGCGGCCCACCGTACCGTCCGCAAGCCCCGCCTTGAAGGACTTGAAGAACGCCTTGAAGAACGACTCCCTCGTCACATCGCCCTTCGCATCGTGCCCGCATACGGCGTTGTACTCCAAGTCGCGGCCAGAGACCACCAGTTCGTTCGTGAAGTTGTCGTATTCGTCGATGACCACGTAGAGCGGGGGCAGCCCGGCGCTCTTGATGATGTCACGCACCTTGTCAATCATGGCTGCTGGGCCATCCAGTTCCAACGCCCTCGACCAATCGGCTAACGAGGCGTATTGCGCCGCAAAACGCTCCACACGCCCCCGGACATGTTCAGCGAAGTTCCGCGCGATCTCGGCAAGCGTGCCGACCTGCACGGTCGAGAAATCGAACTGGAGGACGAGGAACGAGTTGCGGAGCGGCGTCGGATTGCGCCCGATGTCGGTCTTGCCGAACAGTTCGTCGAAGCGGTCCTTGAGGCCGACGTCGTAGTAGTGCGCAAGCATCGAACAGACGACCGATTTGCCGAATCTCTTCGGACGCAGGAACACTGGCGTCTTAATCGCCTCGAGTTCACGGATGTAGGCGGTGTTGTCCACGAACAGGCATTCGCGGACAATCTCGGCCCAGTTGATGACGCCATACGGAATCTTGCGCTTATTTTCCACTTCAAAGTCCGTTCTGCTGAGCGATGAGCGTGTCGGCGCCGTACATCTTGCGAAGTTTGGGCTTTTCGATCTTGCCGGTCGGGTTGCGCGGAACGGGCGCAAAGATGATCTTGCGCGGACGCTTGTAGCGCGGCAGGTCGAGGCAGAAGTTGTTCACTTCCTCTTCGGTGAGGGTCTGTCCCTCCTTCACTTCAATGATCGCCGCGGCGATTTCGCCAAGGCGCGCGTCCGCAAGGCCGATCACGGCAACGTCCTTGATTGCCGGATGCGCTCGGAGGAAGTCCTCGATCTGCACGGGGTAGAGGTTCTCGCCGCCAGTGATGATAACGTCCTTCGCGCGGTCAACAAGATAGATGAAGCCGTCGCGCAGCTCCGCCATGTCGCCAGTGCGGAGCCAGCCGTCGTCGGAAAGAATCTCCTTCGTCGCCTCGGGGTTCTTGTAGTAGCAGCGGAGAACGCCAGGGCCCTTCACTGCAAGTTCGCCGACTTCACCCGGCACGACTTCGCTGCCGTCTGGACGGATAATCTTCGTCTGCCAGCCGTAGCCGGCAACGCCGATCGCGCCCACGTGGTCGGTGTTCTCGATGCCGAGATGCACCGCTCCGGGACCCGTCGATTCGGAAAGGCCGTAGTTGGTGTCGTAGTCGTGGTGCGGGAACACGGACTTCCAGCGCTTGACGAGAGCGGGCGGCACCGGCTGCGCCCCGATGTGCATGAGCCGCCACTGGTCGAGCGTGTAGTCGGAGAGCTTCACGTCGCCGCGCTCGATTGCGTCGAGGATGTCCTGCGCCCACGGAACGAGCAGCCACACGATCGTACAGCGCTCCTCGCTCACGGCGCGGAGAATCCATTCCGGCTTCACGCCCTTGAGGAGAACCGCCTTGCCGCCGACGAGGAAACTTCCGAACCAGTGCATCTTCGCACCGGTGTGGTAGAGCGGCGGGATGCAGAGGAACACGTCGTCCTTCGTCTGCCCGTGGTGGTTCTGCTCCACCTTGCATGAGTGCATTAGGCAGTGGTGCTGGAGCACGATAGCCTTCGGGAAACCGGTCGTGCCGCTTGAGAAGTAGATCGCCGCGTCGTCGTCGTCGGTGAGCGGGATCGCGGGCAGACGGCTGGAGCAGTACGCCACGAGACTGCGGTATGGTTCGGCGAATGTGGGGCAGTCGTCGCCCACGTAAAGGCGCGTGCGCACGCGCGGAATGCGGTCCACGATCTGCTCTACGCGGCCGACGAACTCCGGGCCGAACACGAGCGCGTCGGCGTCCGCAAGTTCAAGGCAGTACTTGATCTCGTCCGCCGTGTAGCGGAAGTTGAGGGGCACGGCGAGACATCCTGCGCGGAGCACGCCGAAGTAGATTGGCAGCCACTCGAGGCTGTTCATCAGGAGGATGGCGACCTTGTCGCCCTTCTTGTAGCCACGCGAAAGGAGGAAGTTCGCGAAACGGCTTGCCTTTTCCTCGAATTCCGCCCACGTGATTTCGCTGCGGAAGCTCTCCACGGGGCTTGATTCGATGAGGGAATACTCGCGCCACGTGGTATGGCGGTTCTCGAGTTCCTGCGGGTTGATCTCGACGAGCGCAACGTCGTTCGGCCACTCCGTGGCGTTGCGGGAAAGTATTTCTGTTATCTGCATGGCGCTTATTATACCATATTTTTCAGAAGGCGGCACTAACTGCGAACGCGTCAGTTTTCGGCCAGTTTTTCACAGGGTGAATAATCGGGTGTGGGGTTGGGAATGGTAAAAATACAAGCCCTCTGCATACGAATTGCAGGGGGCTTGCATTAGCAATGTGGTAGGTTGTTACGCCACCACGAGCGTCGGGATCGTGAGCGTGAGCGTTTCCGTCTCGCTGCCACGACGCACCGGATAGGAGAACGGTACGTTCTGATACGTGCCCGGCGGTATGTCGCCGGTCTCGTTCACGGTCGCAACCGTTCCGTCCTCGGAGTGTTCAAGGCTGAGACCGGTTTCGTTACCGTCAACGGTAATGTGAGCGGTGTCGGCATCATACCAATCGCCTTCGGGAGCGTGCTGCTGGTCGAAGAGGCCGGAGCCGCGAAGATCCCACTGGTGGCCGAGCGTGAAGTCCGTAGAACTGCCGCCAGCGGTGTCCTTGAACGTCATCACCTT
>Ga0310694_10002264_pt1 | contig 20099 bp, 12 predicted proteins | sample 174DNAGHGhighgp2_FD_203884 | JGI IMG/M metagenome (GOLD analysis project Ga0310694, IMG submission 203884) | Sheep rumen microbial communities from Palmerston North, Manawatu-Wanganui, New Zealand - 1742 DNA GHGhigh gp2 (v2) (version 2) | ecosystem: Host-associated > Mammals > Digestive system... | reverse complement strand
TCGAGTTCTTCCTTTGATTTTTTCCTTTTTCCAGTTGAATTGCCACCAGCGGAAATGTTGATATTTCCGCTATCACCCATAGATATGATAACAGAGAATGCGTTTGCGGCTATCGACAAGCATGTTGTCATCAAGGCATGTTCATTTCCTGCCTGGACGACAGGCTTCCAGTCGGAAGGGAGAGACAGGGATAAGCCACAGGCTTTGGCAAATCGACAGGCTTCTTGAATTTCACCGAGAAAAAGGTGTGCTGCTGTTATCCTCACTTTCTCGTTGGTTTTTGGGGCCAATTTATGAGCCATTGTCTTAGCCTTGTCAAATAGTTCGTTTCTTTCGAGAGGCTGAATGATTTCCATATTCAACTTCAGGCCCTTGTCTAAACTCGACTTGACCATTTTTCCTTGACTATTCTGATAGTAAAGATACCATTTCTTTTCGAACTTCAGTTCATAACCTTTCTTTGCCAGGAGATTGGCAAGGTCGGCCATCGTTCTGCAACGGGCAGCACAACTCTCCACCTCGGCTCGGATTTTTTCCAACCGCTGTCGCCGTTCCTCTGCCGCTTGCTGTCTCCTCTTTTTTTCTTCATATTGTTCATTATTCCTCGCTATCTGTTGAAGAATGGCATTCCCCGTCACTATTTTTCCTTTGATGTCATTGTTCCAGTCTTGAGACGTTTCCATTACTTGATCCTCACTTTTGGCCAGATACTCGTGATACTTGGCCTCTCGTATCCTCATACCCTCCGCAAAGTGAAGGTTATTCTTCCTGCTGGCCAAATACGCCGCTTTCGCTGCTTTTTTTCCAATATGACCAGTGTTGAGGCGAGAGCCATCAAACTTTGTGGTTAATATGAGCATGTGGTAATGGCGGCAGTCTGTATTTCGGTGCGTGGTCAACACCCATGGAACGTTGTCGAGGTCGACACCTTGTCGTTTGAGTTCGCTCAGAAAATCACCAATGTACTTCTTCTCTTTTCCTGGTTTTTCAAATATGATTTTCGTATCTTCAGGGGAATGTGACAGGATAACAGTAATACCCTTCACTTCGTATTTCGGAGAAGAAAGTGATTCCAAGAGTGCCAATTGGGTCTCGAAATCCATCCGATTGTGTAGGACATTCGACCTAATGATCTCGCCACCTTTCTCAGGTTCGTCAACGGCTCTCGCGTAAGCGAAAGAGTCGGCAATGGAACGGGTCTGTGAGGCTTTGGCTATCATATTATAATAGGTGAATGGATGAAAGGATTAGGATGGGGTTTCAGGGGGTCTCCCCCTGACAAGAACTCGTTATTACAGTTGCCCATCTTGGGAGGTGGGCGTAACTGTAATAATCGAGACATCTTGCTTCTGACTTCTGCAAGATACCCTCTGCAACAACTATTTTTGGTAGTTGTTGGTCTCTCAATGCCAAGGTTGTAAACTGTAAAAAATAATGATGACATAATCAAGCAATTTCATAATAGAAAACAAACCGCTAACAAAATTAAAGAGGGAAAATTAAAGAGGCTCGAATTCTTATCAAGAAATCGCTTAAAGATATTTAACCTTCAGATGCTGAAGGTGTTGCAAAGGTAACAATTACTTTTCTAACGACCAAATATTATGGGCAGTTTTTTACTGATAAAAATGTTAAAAATCTTGAGTGCATTTTTCTCATTTTTTAGGAGTATTACAGTTAGAAATTATAACTGTAATAGTGTACTTTTCAACAATGGATTGAAAAGCAGTTCAATATGGTTTTATGATAGACAATTCATTTGGGGGATAGTCAGTCAAGTCATCCGTTCGCATTGTGAGGTGGCATCATTGAAAATTTTTCATTTTATGACGTAATCAATTACTTTTTTTACGATTTATTGATGGTTTCTCCTTATTATTATGTAAATTTGTGGCCTTAAGTCATTATACAATGGAAGAGAATAAGGATTTGAATCGCATCAAGGTAATGCTGGCGGAGAAAAAGCGGACCAACAAATGGTTGGCGGAACAACTCGGTGTCAACCCTGCCACAGTGAGCAAGTGGTGTACCAATTCTTCACAGCCTTCCTTGGATATGTTGGGCAAGATAGCAGAAGCATTAAAAGTGGATTATACAGAACTTGTAAGAATCAAGCGCAACTATGGCGAAGAAGAATAGCAGCAAGTATGATTCCGGGGTCAACATCATGGGCAGTGTGCCTAACTACAACGTGATGCTTGACTACATCAGCGACACTTATGGGATTACAGAAGGGAGCACCGGTGCCTTTGAGTTCAGGACGGAGAAATCCCTTCGTCGATTCATCGCAGCCATTGAGTCATGCATTCTCAAATTCAACAGTGATAGCCATAAAAAGATGTTCTTTGATGCATTGGCCAACAAGGAATTCTCCATACAGGAAAGACTGCTTGTCCTCTTCTGGCAGTTGACCTATTCCAACCGTCTCTTTTCACGAATCACGTCAGAGGTGTTTATGAAGGCGGTTTATGCCGGAAGAATCACCATCACAGCGGAAGAGATCACCAGTTTCCTCCGTTACATCAAGGAGACCGAGAAGGGAGAGTTGGACTGGAGTGAAGATACCATCAAGATTTCAGGAAGCAAGTACCTCACCATCATGAAGAAGTTGGGGCTTGCGGATGGAGCCATCAAGAAAACCATCATCCACCCGGTAATCACCAACAACCTGTTTGTTTACTTCATCCGCTTCATCCAAGCGGTGGCAGGTGACAAGACCCTTCACAATCCATACGTCATTTTCTCATTCAGCGAAGAACAAAACATCATCAGCCGATTGAAGAAAATCGAGAATATCCCATATTGGGATGTGGCCCAGATAGGAACAGAAATAACGATAGATTTGAAATAGCATGACATCTACATACATCCAAGAGCACAACCGCCTGTTCAGCGACCTCACCGCAGCGTTGGAGCGCGACTTCAACCATCTGTCCTCTGATGCGAATGGGGGTACAAGCATTTTGTTCGTCTATCCACCCATTGACGAGGAGAAGTACATAGAGGAGGCGAAACGCAGATATACTGATGGGTATGAGTTTATCGACCTTCGCCAACTGTTTGTTGAATTCATCGATTCAAAGGGACTCGACAAGTTCCGCCGTCAGTTCAAGAATATGGGCACCGAAGTGTTTGTCAGTCAGAACTATACAGATGGAACGTTCTACAGTTTTCTTATGAAACGAATTGTGGAATCAGCAGCAAAAGGAGTTTCACCTATCTTGATACATACAGGTGTTATCTACAAAATGGGGTTTACCAATCAAAACATCATAGAAAACTCTGATGTGATGAAATTCAAGAAACCTTTGGTGTTTTTCTATCCGGCAGTTCAAAGAAATGATACCATTTATTTCCTCGACCAACAGCCAGCATCCAAGTATCGCTGTATTGTAATCATATAACCTAAGCAACATTCACGATTATGACAAAAATCAAAGATATACTATCCATACGCCTTGAGGATGACATCAAGAGTGTGATAGACCTCAACCAACAGGATGACCAGAGCATCATCGATGAACTGAATGGTTTCATCCTGACGGAAAGTTTGGCGAAGCACTTGGCAGACTTCTGCGACTTTTTCTCTTCCAATACCGCACAGCCCGGCTTGTGGCTGAGTGGCTTCTATGGTTCAGGCAAGTCTTACTTCTCCAAAATGATAGGCTTCCTGTTGAAGAATCCGACCATTATGGGAACGTCAATACGTGAGCGTTTCCAAAGCAAACTCATAGGTCTGCCCAATTCCAGTCTGCTTCGAAACAGCATTGACGAACTGGGACGCACCAAAAACCACGTTGTCTTGTTCGATGCAGCCAAGACCACTGGCAATCATGGCATCAGTTACATGATGATGGGCGCATTCCTCAAGTCTTTGGGGCTTAACGATGACTGGGTGGGCATCATTGAGTATAATCTGCTCATGAGCGACCGCTATCAGTTGTTCTGTGACAAGGTGCAGCAGAAGTTTGGTGAGTCATGGCAGAAACGTCGCAAGAATATAGACGAGGTGTATGACACCTTGGAGGACACTATGCTCGATGGCTTTTGCTCGGAGAAGGCTTACGACGAGATGTGCGAGGCTGCCAAATTACGCATCCAGGACTATGATGCCGCCAAATTGCAAGATGACCTTGGCCGATATATAGAAAAGAATCCGGACATCCGTATTGTCTTTATGATTGATGAGGTGAGCGAGGCCATTGCCCAGCAAAAGGTCAATATCCTTGACCTGGAGGGTATGGCTGAGGCTATGGCTGCTTTAGGCCGCAAGATTTGGACGATAGCCATCGCCCAGTTGCAACTCGACGATGTGATTACGGGCACAAATGTCAACCGCAGTTTGCTGACAAAGATCATCGACCGTTTCAAGAAGCGCATCCCGATTGCCGCGGAGGAAGTGGACATGATTATCCGCAAGCGATTGCTTGCCAAGACTTCAGATGGCAATGACCTTTTGCAGAACTATTACAAGAAAAACAGCGGTCAGATTTCCGATATCACCAACATCATCGGAACGGGTCTTAATAAGACTACTGACGCAAAGACATACGCAGACTACTTCCCGTTCTATGAACATCAGTTCAAGATGCTGCAATACTTCCTTTTCGGCACCCAGAAGTTGGTCAAGACGCAAGTGGGCACGCGTGGCATGCTGATTTCTGCCTTTGATGTGCTGAAGAAGGAGGCCCTCTCCGACAGGGACATCCACACTCATGTCAATGCCTCTCAACTATGCCGTCAGGCGGAAGAGGCGGTGGCCGAGGCATTGCGGAAACGGTATGATCAGGCTGATGAGCATCTCCGAGAGTTGAATTTCCAATTTGTCAAGGGGCACGACATGCTACAGACCATTCATTTCCTGACTAATTCGGGAGCCAAGACCACAGCCGAGAACATCAGCCGTGCTTACGTCAACTGTCCGGACGACTATTTCACGGTGCTTGAAGAGGTCAAGAAAGCATGCAAGAAATTGGCTGACGATGAGATTCTCATCCTTACTGGTGACGAGTATCGAATCACCAGCGAGACACAGCAGCGCATCTTTGACATGATGAACAACTACAGCGGTGTGGCGTTATACCGCATCAAGGGCGAGATTACCAAGCAGGTGAAACAGATGGGCCTCGTTCGCGGGGCGCAGAACATCACCGTAGATTCCGTCAATGTGGGTTTCTGTGTTCAGTCAGACAGTGGTGAGACGTTTTCTACAGGAGGCGACCAGGGGATGAAGGTGGTGTTCCACGATATTCTCAGTGTCAAGCCATCCTTCAATGAGTATGTTGACCACATCAAGGAAGAGACCCAGTCGCAGAAAAATGTCATCAGCGTCATTCCCTCTTCCGACTATGCTTCAGAGATTCAATCCATAGTTGACAATATCCTGCGCATCAACTATATCAAGGAGGTGCCCAATCTCACACAGGAAGAAAAAAAGGTTGTTGAGGAGATAGCAAGTTCTCTGGAAAGCAAGACTGCACAATTGGAACAGGCCATAGCCAAGTCATACGCCAACGGCGTGCTTGTCTATCTCTACAACACCAGTATCATGACGGCGCAGAATGCTGCCGCTCTCATCAAGGAGGCCGAACTGAAGATGTATGGCAACATCTACACCAAACGCCTGGGCGGCACACTGAAAGACAGCGTGGCACTCCAACTCCTGAAAGCGGCTCCCAACCAACTCCAGAATGCCATCGGTCATTTACCCGACTTCCTGTTCTTCGACACCAGCGGACAGTTCATCGGCGACCAACTGCCTGTCATTACTGAGATCATGGCACAGACAGCCTCTTACAAGAATGGTGCCGACTTGGAGCGTGACCTCTCTGCCGCTCCTACTGGTTATAGTTTCGGTACCATCTTCTCCACCTTGGCAGCATTGTTCCGTGCCAGCAAGGTCATCATCAAGTTCAACAACAAGGAATACCATTCTTGGCAGCAGGATGGTGCCAAGGAACCCTTCGCCAATTCCCGCAATTTCCAACGGGCGAGTTTCAAGGCTATCACTAAGAGCCTATCCTACAATGAGAGACGGGATATTGTCGATACCTTGAAGGACTGCCGTTACAAGGAACGGACCGGAAACAACATCAGTTACAACATGAATGACTTTGAACTGGTGGCAGCCATCCAGTCGCTTGCTGTTACAGAGATCCATAAGGTCAACGACCGGATTTGCAACGATCCTGAACTGGAACGTATCTTCCGTCGTTCCCTTGCTGCAAAGGACGTGTTGCGTCAGTATTCAGCAACAGTCACGGAGTACAATTATTTCAATACTGCACGGACTTTCCTTCAGGACCATGAGAATGAGGAGTTCTGCAAGGCAGTAGATAAGATTGAGGCGGACATCCAATTCATCGACATCAACATGCGTGAGATTGAGTATCAGAAGGAGTACTTCCTTGACGTGAAGAATGAACTGGAGTTCGTCGGTACGCCAATGCAGACTTTCGACCAGATGCATGAAGCCTATCTGCAGATGCTCGACAGCGACCCTGTACACAACTACGCACAAATGAAGAAGAAGTATCAGGACGTGAAGGACCTGTACTTCCAAAACATGGAGCATCATGCGGAACAGATGGTCAACGGCTATGGCGACCTCCACAACCGTGTGGAAGCAGTCAAGGCTGAAGCCGACAAATATCCCAAGGAGTGGAACACAAGACTCTATACTAAACTCAAGGAGAAAGAGGAGGTCTGCAAGAAATACATTATCTCCACCATCAAACTGAAGGATTATGAGATACGCTGCTCCAACTGCCACCTCCAACTTCGTGACATCGTGAGTGCCATCAACCTATTGCCGCAACTGTTTGTCGATGTGGATGTGATGGAAACGGAAATCTGCACGACATACCCGACTCCAAAACCCGAACCAAAACCAAAACCTGATCCAGGTGACCCCAATCCAAATCCAGAGCCAGAGCCAGAACCCAAGCCAAAGCCAACGGAGAGGAAACTGCGCAGTCAATTGCCCACAGGACAACTCAGTGTGGCTCAGTACAAGCAATGGCTGAGGCAGCAGTTGGCCATGGTCAATCAATTTGATAAAAACGACATCCTTAAATTCGACGAATAATGAAACTCATCAACCACGTACTCGACATACGCCGCCTTATTCAACAGGCGTTCGACAACCGCTTCTCTCGCTTGGGACTTCGTGCCAAGGAGCCTGTACCCGTGGAGCAATTGGCGGAGGACCAGCAGCAGCGTCGCCGCCAACTGGATAATATCATGCAAAGCCATCTGAGTGAGTTGGGTGACTATGCCCAGGCACGACAGGCTGCCATCAATGAGTGTGTCTTCACGCTCTTCAACCGCATCGCTGCCATCAAGGTGATGGAGGCCAAGGAACTCTTTCCTGAAATCATCACCCGTCGTAAGGAGAATGCCGGACGTTCGTTCGAGCATAATGCCTGGTTGGAAGACCACCCGGAGGAGCGCAGTGCCGAGCGAGAGGGATTGAAGCATTTCCTTACCGACCAGTTCAACCACCTTGGAGAGCACATCCCCCTCTATCGCAAGGACTATCCATACGCGCTGATGCCTACTGCCGACGAATTGAATGAAATCATCGAGCAGTTCAATGCTGTGGAAAACGACCCCGACTGTGGTGAGGACGTATGGCGTGGCGACGACATCTTAGGATGGCTCTACGAGAATTTCAACGCCGTGGAGAAAGAGTCGTTGAAACAAAGCGGAGAAAAGACGGAATACAACAAGGTGTCGCTTCAGAGTCAGGTTTATACCCCTCAATGGGTGGTGAAGTTCTTGGTGGACAATACGCTTGGCAAGGCATATCTGGAGATGTTCCCCGACAGTACCATCAAAGAGAAATACCAGATTGCCAATGCGCCTGAGCGTCAGATGCGCCATCCCAAAGATCTGCTGCAGATGCGGTTCCTTGACCCCGCTTGTGGCTCGGGCAATTTCCTGATTTATGCCTTCTCACTGTTCTACGACTTGTATGTTGACCAGATGGAAAACTATGGTCGGGAATATAGCCGTCGTGAAATCCCGAAGATGATTGTGGAGAACAATCTCTTTGGTGTCGATTTGGACGAGCGGGCGGCACAGATATCGCAGATAGCCCTCTTCATCAAGGCGCGTGTGCTGGGCGGTCACCGCAGTCATTGGCCAAGATATACCAATGTGGTGAGTACACACTTCTTCCTTGATGACTACGAGAAGGTAAAGGACACGTTTGATACCATCGATAACTTGGATGTTTCGAAGCGCAACATTATGCGTATGATATGGGATGACCTGAGGAATGCGTATAAGTTTGGCTCTTTGGTGCGTGTAGATGAGACGTTGGACAAAATCCTACCTAATGACTCTACCCATAATCTTTTTGCTCAACAGGAGATGGAGGATATGTTCTCTTTCAAACAGCAATTCATGGGTCAACTGCGACAGAAAGTGAACGAGTTGGGCGAAATTGGCAGCAATCCATACACCTTGGCAAAGACCAATGATGCCATTTCTTTCTTGGAAATCATTGCTCATAAATATGACGTGGTGGTGGCTAATCCGCCTTATACCGACAGCGGTGATTTCGGTAAAGAACTAAAAGCCTTTGTGGAAGAGAATTATCGCAAACCACTGAAATTCAACATCAACCTCTATGCTTGCTTTATCAAACGATGCTGCGAACTAGCAGGGGATGATGGAAAAGTAGGAATGGTGAATCCTCCGACGTTTATGTATATTAAGACGTTTGAAGACCTACGGAAATACATGCTTACAGAAACTCATATCAGTCTGTTTGTTGAATGGGGTTATCTTGGTATGTTCTCTTCTTTTGCACGTGTGGATAGTGCTATGTTTGTTTTGGATAAGGATAAGCGGAAAGAAGATTCAACATTTATTAAACTGAACGACCTTTATGAGATGAAGCGTAAGGATGTGTTGTTTATAGCTTACAACGATTTGCTTAACGGCCATCCGAACGATCGTGTTTACACTCTTCCTCAGTCAAAGTTAAAAGGCATTAAGTCTTATCCTTTCATTTATTGGATTTCGGATGAGTTTAGGGAGAAATTTGGAGGAAAAACAGTAGATGACTACATTGACGTGGTTAAAGGACTGACAACTTCGGATAATAATAGATTCCTACGTTTTTGGTGGGAAATACCTGCAGATAGAGTTTCATGTGACTATAGAAGAGACCATAAAAAATGGGTTCGCTATGTAAAAGGTGGTCCATATAATAAATGGTATGGTAATATGTGGACACTTCTCAACTGGGAAAATGATGGAGAGGAAATTAAAAATTTTGTTGATGAGAACGGGAAACAGCGTTCGCGCCCACAAAATATTTCCTACTATTTTAGAGAAGGAGTCACGTACTCCGCAGCAGGATCAAAAGGTGCGACCTTTAGATATCTGCCATTTAATTATGTTATAGACGCTGGCGGTCCTGGTATTTACTCAAACACATATAAAAACGTTTGGTATCAGTTAGGGTTCTTCAATACAAAACTTGTTTTTTATATTTGTGATTGTCTTAATCCTACAGTGAATATTAATCAAGGGGATTTGTGGCGCGTGCCTTTTGCTTTGCCAGATTTAGGGAGGGAACATCTTGTCGAAACTTTATCGAGGCAAAATGTGAATGTAAAAAAGTCTTTGTGCTCATATTCTTTAATTGAAGAAAATTACAGCAAATCACCTATCACACCTGCTGGCGATACAAATTCTTCTATATTTATATATTATTGCAGGGGAAATGCTCTCCTCACCCAAATCCTCCTCAACGAGTCCATAATCAACAAGTTAATCTTCGAGGTATATGAATTAAATGACCATGACAAACAAATGGTGCTTGATAAGGAAGGCATTCCTGTAGGTGATCTTCCTGTGAGCCGTGAAGCAAAGATGGCCTACCGTCAATGGCTAACCGAGGAGAGTGAGTTTGCACCAAGCGACGAAGTATTGGCACATCTCGATGCCCTTGAGGAGCGCGATGACATACCTCAAATTACCGACTTCGACACCCTCTATCAGAACAACAACGAGTGGGAGGAATTCTGCATCAAGCGCAAGGTGAATCCTGTGGAAGCGTGGTATCAGTTTAGCAAGGCAGGTATACTGCCACCCCAGCGCACCCAGACCTTGGCTTTCGAACTGATCACTGATGTAACTCGCACGGTTTTGGCGAAGGATGATGACGGCATCATTCCCCTTGGCGACAAGATGGGTGAAGAGCGTCTTGCCATCCGTATCGAGAGGGAGATGATAGAACGTGGCTACACGGCTGCGCAGTTCGCCCAAGTATGCCACCTGTTGGGCTGTCCTTTGGAGAAATACTTGCAAGAGCGGTTCTTCCAACAACTGAGCGACCATCTCAACCTCTTCATGTATCTTCCCAAGACACCATTCATCTGGCACCTCACCTCTGGCCCACATCACGCCATAGAATTGTTTATCAGCATCTACAAATGGAGCCGCGATGCCCTCTTCCGCGTGCGCAGCATCTATGCCGCCAACCGAGAGACAGCCCTCCGCGACCGCCTCAACTCCATCGACACCAATAACACCGAAGGGCGCTTGGAAGCCACCGAACTGCGTGCCATGCTGACAGAGTTGCAGGAGTTCTGCCAAAAAGTCGATGATCTCCTCGCCAGCGGCTACGACCCGAAACTCGACGACGGTGTCGGCAAGAATATTGCCCCCTTGCAGAAGCGCAAGATGCTCAGTTACGAGGTTCTCAATGCCGGTCAACTGAAGAAATATCTCAATGCCGATTGGTAATTTTTTTATTATCGCGATACTAATACATATAAAATATGAAAATCAATAATATCCTAATCAATAATTTCAGAGGATTTAATAATAGATTCTTTGAATTTGATCCAAAGATGAATGTTGTCCTCGGTGATAACACGACGGGTAAGACAACTTTACTTCATGCCATACAAATAGCACTTGGAGCATTTCTTCAAGAAATGACTTTTTTACCTGGAGGTGCTGGTTATAGTCGTAATTTTCGCCCAACGGATCAAGTTAAGGTGTATAGCGATTCCAATAAGAGTTTCATACCGATTGCAGAAAAACCAAGTGTGGAGGTAAATACAGAATGTGTGATTGGTAAGTTTTATACATCTACTCAGTCGGTAGAAATGTCAACAAGAGCAGTATGGTGGAAAAGAACGAGCAACAAAAATTCAAAAGCGAATGCTTACCAATTGATGTATTTTGTTGAAGAAATGGAGACAATGAGAAGAAATGCAGATAGACAGGGTCTTAATTCCCTTTTTCCTCTATTTTTATCTTTTGGTGGTACACGCCTTGATAAAAATTACCGTGGGGTAAAAAAGACCAAACAAAGGGCTACACGCGAAGCAAAGGCTTACAAATTTGCTCTTGAAGAGCAGGTGGATTTCAAGGGTGCCTTTGATTGGATATATAGATATGATAAAAATTTTGATAAAGGACGTGAGTTCGAAGGAACAGATGTTGCCTTTTTAAATGCTCTCTTTGAGGCTATTCCTGCCTTGCGACATATTGATATAGATAGGAAAAACAATGAGTTTAATGCTCAAATTCAGATGGCCAAGGATAACGAACCTTATTGGCTTACCTATGACATGATGAGTGACGGTTTTAAGGCAATGATTAATATTGTTGCAGAGATAGCTCATAGATGCATTGAATTGAATGGCTTTTTAGGTGTTGATGCAGTAAAGAAGACTCCTGGTATTATTATGATTGATGAAGTAGACTTGTATTTGCATCCGCATTGGCAGCAGCACATTCTTGCAGATTTGCAAAATGCTTTTCCTGAAATGCAGTTTGTTGTCACAACTCATTCTCCATTTATTGTACAGAGTGTGGATAGCAAAAACGTTATCACACTGGATGGAGTCAAAATGCCAATTTCTCCAAGTAATCGTGGTATTGAAGAAATTGCTGCTGCAGAAATGGGAATGAAAGGGCAACAGCGTAGTGAGAAATATAGAAAGAAATTTGAACTGGCAACCAAATATTTCGAACTTGTGAGACAAGGAAAAGAAGGTCAAGTAGAGACAATCCAAGTCAAAGCAGAACTTGACAAACTTGAAAAAGAGGCAGGATTATTAGATGACCCTGCTTACGAAGCCTATTTACATCTAAATCGAAGCAACTTATGAGACCTGTGAGAAAAAAGGATGTTGGGGAGGCTATCAATCTGTTCGATGATGTGGCTGACATTCCTACCAAAATGCATATAGTACAAGATGAGTATAAACCATATAGTGATGCAAGAAAGGTCTTGCTTGCTAATTTGGGCAATTATTGCTCATATTGTGAAATATATGTCCAAAATGGAGCATTACTTCAAACGGAGCATGTACAACCCAAAGTGTTGTATAATCATTTGCAATTTAAATGGTCGAATTTTCTTTTAGGATGTGCTACATGCAATGGCCCAGGGAATAAGGGTTCACAGAAAGTTGTTTTAGGAAATGTTCATTTGCCCCATTTGAACAATACCTTTTTAAGTTTAGAATACAAAGAGGCTGGCGTGGTTATTGTTAATCCCAATTTATCAGGAATATCAAAAAAGCGTGCAGAAGAGTTAATCAGGCTTATTGGTTTAGACAAACCAAGTTCGGAAACAGATCTCAGATGTGATATGAGACGTAGAATGTGGAATATGGCCCAAGAATATCTTGTAAAATATAAGGCTGGAGAATACAAACTCGATGCAATGATAAAAGACATAAAAGGACGGAGTTGTTGGTCAATTTGGTATACTGTATTCAAAGGGTATGATGAGGTGAGAAAAGCATTGCTGGAGTTCCCTGGAACAGCAAAAGATTGCTTTGATGATACTAATCATTATGAACCCATAGAACGTAATCCAGGCAAAGCAGATCCTGTGTAAAAATTTGGTTATGATAGGAATTTGGTTCAAAGAAGACATCAAGCGCATATTGGCAGAGCACCGCTACGTGGTGGTGACAGATGCCAATGGTGATGGTGAGTATCTGTTGAAATATCTCCCGGATGAGGTGAAGCAATTGCCCATCACGGGTGAGTATAGCGAGATAGAGGCTAAGTATCTTGCAGAATCGCAATATGCGAACCGTCCTGTAGTGTTCTATGCTAAGAAGAAGGCAAAGCAATTGTCTTTCTTGCAAGAGTATGTGCAGACAAGCGGACTCATCGTGCTCGATGACATGGAGACATACGTCAAACAAAAACTGTTTGCCGCTACAGGGAAGAACACCCATTTGAGCAAGGAAAAACTGCTGTTGGCTGCAAGGCTCAGCGAAGGCAAGAACATCAAATGGTGGCAGTCGGTGGCCGATGGCGTTACAGAACCATTGAAACTCGAAGATTGGCTGCTCAACTTCCTCCATGCACCAGCATCCACACGGCAGCAGATGGATGATACGGTATGGAACGTGTTCCGGAGCGAGGTGTATCGGTTGATAGACAGACCTCAGACTGAACAACCAGCCGAGACCATGGCACAGGAAGTGGTGAACGTCATCCTGCAAAGGTTGGCGGACAACACGATAGACGGTCTGTTGCTGGATGTCTATTACCAATGGGCAGACAGCACGGAAAAGGTGGAGACGCTACGAAAGTATGTGGAAAACTACACCCTTCCTGCCGATACAAATCCGCTAAAGGTTCATCCCAATCATCCTTTCGCATCGCTTGACCAGCAAGTGACGAGAATGCTCAGCGAGGCGATGAAATTCCACCGAGATACTTATGACATAGTCGCTTTCATCAAGCAACGGACAAAAAGCAAAAAGGCGAAAGCATTCAAGCCCGGGTGGTTGGAGAGCATGCTACTTCTCAGCACGTTTGCAGTAAAGGGACTGAACCGCATCAATAGTTACGAGGAAATGGCGACGTACTACACGCAGAACTTTGCCAAACTCGACACTGCGATGCGCAAGATTTTTGTCGCATGGCTGAACGACCAAGAGACGCTGCGACCCTTGCAGGAGCACTACACCATTTTGAACAATGAGTTGTTGACGCGCTGGTACGGTCTGAATGGCAATTACGTCCCCACACAAAAAGACATCGTCGCCAACGCCTTTTCGGACGGGAAACGAACAGCCGTCATCGTCTGTGACGGACTTCGGTTGGAGATTGCAGAGTCAATCGTCAATGGCATCTCCGACAAGAATGTGAAAATCAAGAAGAATACGGCTTTCGCAGTATTGCCATCGGTAACAGAGAATGGCATGAGTGCATTGTTTGGATGCTCCGAACCGACGATGAATGCCCAAGCCAGGTTCAATACGCTGAAATCCGTCTGCAACGATGTAATCATCATGCAGTTGGACATGCTGAATGAGGGTACAACGGCACAACAACTTGTTTTGCTCTATGGCGATATAGACCAAGTGGGCGAGAAGAAACAGTTGAGTGGTTTGAAAGACATCAACAACTACGAACAGGAACTGAGAGAAAAGATCATGATGCTCTTCCGCCTTGGCTATCACAAGATTTTCCTGACCACAGACCATGGCTTTGTCATTACTGGCATCCTGGACGAAGCAGACAAGGAGCCTCGTCCTGCTGGTATCCTGCAAAAGATAGACGAACGCTATGTCTTGACGGAAGACCCTCTACAAGACACCAATCTGATAGAGAGAAAGGGCCGCTATTTTGACAGTTATTTCCAATACTACGCCAAAACAGACAAACCTTTCGTCACCAAAGGTGCTTACGGCTATGCCCATGGCGGTTTTACCCCACAAGAGTGCGTCATTCCGGCATACGAACTGACAACAGAGTCAAACGACATAGTCCTTGGTGTCGTCATATCCAACAAGAAAGACCTGGAATCCGTAACAGGCAACTACTTCACCGTAAAGTTGCAGGCTGAGGGTGTGGAGTCTGACTTGTTCCGCAACGAGAGAAAAATAAAATTGCTGCTGTATGCAGGAAGCACCTTGGTCTCAGGAAATGTGATCTACTCAATGAAACCTGGAGAAAACATCCATGTGGAGTTTGAGATGGCACAAGGCATAGACAAAGTGGTGCTTGTCGATAAGGACACTTCGGCGCAGATAGACAGTTGCGCCATCAAGAAATCACAGTCAAGAGACCTTGACGACTTATTCTAACGATAAAAAAACAAAACAATGATAGAACTCGACGCAAAATTATTAGACCAGTTCAAGGGTTATGTGGTGCGCAAGGATGTGGTGCGCTCTGTAAAAGGCGGTGCCAACGTGCCTGTCTTTGTGTTGGAATACCTGCTTGCCAACTCATGCAGCACCGACGATGAAGAGAAAATCCAAGAGGGAATAGAAAACGTGAAGCGTGTTCTCCGCGACCATTATGTCAACCCCGATGAAGCCACACTTGTCCAAGCCAAGATACGTGAGCAAGGCACCTATAAGATTATCGACAAGATTAGCGTGCGCCTTGACCCATCGAAAGATAAATATTGGGCAGAACTGTCGAATCTCGCCATCCGCGATGCCAACATCTCAGAAGAGATTATCAGCCAGCATGAGAAGATGATGACTGGCGGAATTTGGGCCATCATCGACGTTGACTATGACTCGATGCAGATGATAGGGAAAAAGATATTCCCGTTTGTCATCAGCAAGGTGCGTCCCATCCAGTTGTCCAACTTCGAGGAAGGTAGGATAGCAAGGGCACGCAGCATGTTCTCCAACGAAGAATGGCTCAACGTGCTTCTTCGCAGCGGTGGATATGAACCAGAGTCGGAGGGGATGACAGAGCGAATGAAGATGCTGTTGCTCTCTCGCTTCATCCCTTTGGTGGAAGCCAACTTCAACATGGCAGAACTTGGTCCTCGCTCGTCTGGCAAATCCTTTGTCTTCAAGGAACTGTCGCCATACTCCATGCTGGTGAGCGGTGGTCAGGGAACGGCAGCGTCTCTTTTCGTCAACAACTCCAGCGGCCAGATTGGTGCTGTCGGCAGATGGGATGCCATTTGCTTTGACGAGTCCACAGACGAACTGTTCAAGGATAAAGAGGTGGTGCCACTGATGAAGGACTATATGGAGAGTGGCAGTTTTTCCAGGGCCGGTAAAGCAGGGGAAAAGGCGGCTAATGCCTCCATAATACTGAATGGCAATATCAACCAACCTGTTGAGACCGTTCTTCAGACCTCACATCTGTTCTCGCCATTCTCGGACAAGATATGCAACGACACTGCATTCCTGGACCGTCTCGGATTCTTCCTCCCTGGTTGGGAGGTGATGAAATTCGCTCCATCCCATTTCACCAATCATTTCGGGTTCAGCACCGATTTCTTCAGTGAGTTCATGCATAGCCAAAGGAAGATGACTTACACGGATGCCATCGACAAATATTTCACGCTCGGTGCGCAGATGAAACAACGTGACACCAAGCCCGTGCGCAAGACGGTGTCGGGTCTCATCAAACTGATGCATCCCGATGGTGAATTTACGAAAGAGGATGTACGCAAGTATTTGGTGTGGGCTATCGAGATGCGACGCCGTGTGAAGGAACAACTGAAGCGTATCGGTGGGATGGAGTTCTGGGACACAAACTTTTCATACATCGACAAGGAAACCCAAGAAGAATACTTCGTCTCGGTGCCAGAGGAACGTGGCACGAACCTCATTGAGGATGCACCATTGCAGCCAGGCACCTGTTATACAGCGACAAGTGACGGCGACAAGGTTTCACTTGTCAAGATTGAGGTAATCACCATGCCCGGCAACGGAAAGTTGACGGTTACTGGAAGTGGTTCGACAGAAGCCAAGGAAGACATCAAGAACACCTACAACTATATCCGTGCCAACGAACGAGCCATCCTCTCTCAAAAGCACTCACTGATACATCTCGACGTGACAGTTCAAGTCACTGTCATGCTGGGCGTTGGAGTACACAAAGGAATAGGCGGTGCCGTTTTTGCTGGTGTCGTTTCTTCCATTTTCGGTCGAAATCTGAAATCAGGCCTCGGAATCATTGGAAACATCAGCATCGGTGGAGCCATAGAACGAGCCATCAATTTCAACGACCGTGTGTCCATGCTCTCAGAGAATGGCGCAAAGAATGTGCTGGTGCCGATGGACAATCTCACTGAGATGGCAACACTACCAGCCACCATCCTCGGCAAGACCGACATCCCGCTCTACGCCAATACCCAAATGCTGATACAGAAGATGATATGATGACTTTGTAATTATTTGATTAAATAATAATCTGGTAATAGCTATTAATGATTATAATAGGAATTTATGATTGGTCTTGATTATATTGATTCTCTTTTTGCTGTATGCAATTTAGAGGGTAAAGATTTGAATGGATGGCATGTGGTATCTAAAATTCCAGCTCCAGATCCTGCAAAAAAAGAAACTGGTGGCAACTTCTCAATATGCTATATAGTTGAGAAGGGTGGTGAGGAATATTTTATGAAGGTATTAGATATGCGTAATTGCAATATTGGCGAACTGCCTTCAGGATATTCTCGGGCGGAATACATTGAAAAATGCACTAGAGAGTTTAACTACGAAAAGAGACTCTCTTCATATTGTGACAATAAAAAGATAAAAAGTGTTATTGCATATATTGACAGTGGAGATGTTACGTTAAATGAGTTTCCGTTTGGCGATGTTTCATATATTATTTATGAAAAAGCCGATGGAGATATTCGCAGAGTACTCAATCTCTCAAAAAAATTGATTTTTACTGAGCAATTAAAAAATATATCTCTGAAATTGAAGTCTTTACACGATATAACCGTCGGTATTCAGCAACTTCATAAGAATGAAATATCTCATCAAGACATGAAGCCTTCCAATGTCTTATCTATTCAAGGTAAGTCTAAAATTGGTGATTTAGGGAGGTCTTTGTGTTTATCACCTGATGTTTCATGCCCATATCCTTTTGATTTTAATGGAGATTATACTTACGCACCACCAGAAGCATTTTTCTTTTGTGGAACTTCTAAGGAAAAGAAAGAATTGTACCAAATGGATTGTTATATGTTGGGGTCGCTTATCGTATTTTATATCAGTGGCATTTCTTTTAACATTATGATGAATTCCCATTTGCCAATTTCTATTAGAGAAATGGTTCTTTCAGGGAAAACCTATGATGAAGCAAAACCAGATCTGATTAACGCATACCACGAAGCCTTACTTGATTTTGAGAAAGACATTCCTTTGGAAGATATTCGTAAAGAGCTAACTCAAATTGTTGAATATTTATGTAATCCAGATGTGGCAAGGAGAGGACATCCTAAGAATCTTGGTTTTAAGAATCGAACACCTGATTACGATTTAATTCGAACATTTACAGAAATTGACAAATTGTATAGGAAGGCAGAACTTGGATTGTTAAGAGAATAAGGTATGGCATCATTAATTATCAATACAGTAAGAAATGTTGTTCCCAACTGGAGAGATTATAAAACGACAGCTGAACTTGGGGAACTTAATGGCAATAACGCAACTGTTCAAAAATTGCCATTCTTTTCTATAGATGAGTATATAAGAGCATGGATGGAGAATCCTTCCATTCCTTATGCAGGAGATTTGATAAGTGCTGCTATAATGGCAAATCAGCAAAACAATCCTATTGTTCAAAAAGCTGCAAAATATATAACAGAAAGGAAAGATGATGTTACAGATTCTCTATATCGAACATCTTTATCTATTGTTCCTGCTAGAGAAACGATATCAGAGCCTGATTCCATCTCTGTTTCGGAACGATTAGAAAACATTCTTAATCAAAATACTATTATCAAAGAAAGAATATCTTTTCTTCGCAAACTGATCCATCGTTATCCTTACAACCCAATATGGTATTCTGAAATAGCTTTAGCTTATACAAAGCTTGGCTTGACAAAAAAAGCTGTAGATTATATGAAGATTGCCATTCATTTAGCGCCAGTTTCAAGATATATTTCACGTTCAGCAGCGAGACTTTTCTTGCATATTGGTGATATAGATAGAGCGCATGATGTATTGACAAAGAATCCAGCTATTTCAAAAGACCCTTGGATTGTTGCGGCAGAAATAGGTGTTAATGCATTAAGGGGACGTTCATCTCGTTTCATAAAGCCAGGTGTTTCAATGATTAATTCGGGTGATTATTCACCTTTTAGCTTAACAGAATTGTCAAGTGCTATAGGCTCGATTGAATACAATCATTCAAGGAAAAAATGTAAATTGTTTATTGATAAAGCTTTAATATGTCCCAATGATAATAGTCTTTCACAAGCCGAATGGCTGTTGTCATTGGACAATTCTATGAATTTTGCTTTCTCTGACTATCATTCTCTGAAAAATAAATATGAAGCTGATGCAAGAAGGGCATATTTAAACAATGATTATTCTCAGGCTCTCATAACGTCTGTTGAATGGATTGAGCAAATGCCTTTTGCCAAGACTCCAATTGATTTTGCTGCCCATATGGCATACACTTTTCAGAAGAAGTATGATGATGCAATAAAAATATTGGAAATTGGATTAAGGGCAAACCCTAATGAACTCTCCTTTTGGAATAATTTGGCTTATTCATACGCTATCAGTGGAAATACAGAAGAAGCCGATAAAATACTCCATTTACCATTTTTGAATTCACCATTTATAAAAAATAGTACAAGAATATGTGTAATGGCGACTAAAGGTCTTTGTGAATTTAGAAAAGGAAGAATTGATGAAGGCCGCATTCTATACAAGGCTGCTATTTCAATGGCTAAAGATCTGAAAGATATTAACTTGATGAATAAGGCTATTCTAAATTATATAAGGGAGGAACTTCTAGCAACAAAACAATGTGAGGCGGAATTGATTGGCCTAATAGATGTCATTCATACAGGAGACGATAGAGAAACGGCAATTATGCGTAAGGACATAAAAGATATTCTGAATCAAAATGATATTACGTGGATTACTGATAACTCACAATAAAAGTAAGAAAAGTAAGGCGCACAATATGAATACAAAACAAGAGAATGAGAAGTATAAAGTATGTAAAAAAACGACATATCATACGTGTTAAACCATGAATATTTGTAATTTTGCACAGGAAAACAATATATAGAAGAATGAAACGCTCAAATATAGTTGACATGATTGCGATAAGGGGAATATCTTCGATATTCTCTAGAAAAGCTTTTA
>Ga0310694_10002263_pt1 | contig 20103 bp, 21 predicted proteins | sample 174DNAGHGhighgp2_FD_203884 | JGI IMG/M metagenome (GOLD analysis project Ga0310694, IMG submission 203884) | Sheep rumen microbial communities from Palmerston North, Manawatu-Wanganui, New Zealand - 1742 DNA GHGhigh gp2 (v2) (version 2) | ecosystem: Host-associated > Mammals > Digestive system... | reverse complement strand
TCTCGCTCATACCCTCTAAAAATAAATAATGTGCAGTAAAGAGTCAATAGGGAAGATGCCGTTGTTTCAAAGAATCACTTCCAATACGTCCTTGTTTAGAGTATTTCTAGCAACATCCTACGTGAAGTTGCAGGATGCATATGCAAGCGAAACGAACGCTTTGGGTACATGGGCGAAAATTGGTTACGCAAAGCCGGGTGGAACAAACTTCAATTATGCTGAAGACGCATCCACTTTGACAGTCACCTGCGCAGCAGGCAAAGCTTCTTCTGACAAAACCAAATGTGATGATGACGGCGATGTGAAAGGCGTCGTATCAACATCTACCTATACTGAAGCTTGGTCCGCATCTAATATTGCTGACTTGAACGAGTGCACGAAGGGTAAGAACTGGGTTATCGCGGCCACTATTGGTCAGAACAATAACGGCTCGGGCGACAGTAAGGTTGTTGCCGGCACTGTTTCTTACAACGCTACAATTGCATCATCCGACTGCGAAGCTCTGACTCCGAACTTCACTGCAATCGGTCGATAATCAAAAATCGTCTAACAATAACAAAAGAGCTCTCCAATCCGGAGGGCTCTTTTTGCAAATAAAAAGGACTACACCAATTAGGCGTAGCCCTCTTGAATTTTGCTTTAGGCTATTACTTGCCGATGTTGCCGAACTGCGGCGTCAATTGATCACATTCCGTAGGCAGCTCGCTCTTAACGTAGGTAACTGCGCCTGGGTTTGTACTTGCTGTTCCAACCTTAGCGGAAATGTCCCAATGATCACCCGGATTGCATTCATTTAATTTCGTATTGTTGTGCGCAACCCAGCCTTTTTCAATTTCGGCTCCCAAAACAGATCCATCCGCACCACCTTCAGTTGAAGATTTACATTTTTCCAAACTTGCATTCCATGTAGAGCCTTCGGAGCAGGTGGTTTGCGATGTTACCTTGCCGCCGCTGTAAGTAAAGGCTGTAGTGGTGCCCTTGCCGTTTGCCGTATCAGCGACGCCCGGCGCAACATAGCCGATGGTTTTCCATGCTCCCAAGGCACCAGTTTCAGCAGTGTATGCATCCTGCAACTTCACGTAGGTTCCTGCTAATGACTTGGCAATTTCAGCGGAATGTTTATCGCAATTTATTAAACTTCCTCATTTCTTTGTCAAGGAACGTGTCAACGAATTTTGCATAAATAAGAGTGGTCTCAACATTGCGGTGGCCCAATAATTTACTTGTTGAAGGTAGTGATATTCCGAGCGTGATGCAGGTGGTTGCAAAGGTGTGCCTGGCCAAATGACAATGAATGTATTTGTGGTAGCCAAGCTTGGGGGCAACTTTACGGAGAGTCCTATTGAAATGCGAATTTTCCACCACTTTAAAGACGGGGCCTTTTGTCAGTTTTTCGGGCAAGAGCAACCGTGCTTGGATTGGAATTGGAATGTATACGGGCTCTCCGGTTTTGTGAGTTTGTTTCCGTATTTTCCAATCAAAAATTTCGGACGCATCGAGAGAAAGAAGGTCGCTGTATCGCAGACCGGTAAAGCAACTAAATAGAAATACGCACATTACATTCTGTTCCGTTTCTGTGAGAAATTGCTTGTTGTCTAGGTAGTTTAGATATAGATGTTTGAGCTCGTTAATTGTTAAGAAACTTCGCTTAGAATAAACTCGGCCGATTTTAATATTTTCAAAGGGATCCGTTTCGAACAGCTTGTCTGCAACCATTTTCCTTGTAAAAATTCTAAAAACAGACAAGGCCTTGGCCACGGTATTCGGTTTGTCGCCCTTTTGTTGCAAGAATGCTTTGTAATTGCGAATAAAAGATTCATCGATGTCTTCGCAGTGGGCTTCTGAGTCAAAGTCCGTGACTTTCTTTAAGTTCCAATAATAGGTCCGCATTGTAGTGGGGGCCAAGTTTTCCTTGTAGTTTTCAAGGTCAAGGTATTTGAGAGCTGCGTCAAAGAACAGCATGTTTCCTCCAGATGAGTGTCTTACAAATCCCTATTTAAGGGGGCGCTCAAATTAAAAATATCGTTTTGCACAAGAGAACTTCATTGCGTGTTTTAGATTCTTTTAGAAGAAAATACTCTGCACACTATTGAAAAAAGGTGTATATTTTACTTTGCGTTTTAATGAAAATATGGCTGTGGGTAAAAACATTCGCGTTTGTCAGGTGCTGCACGGGATTGTGGGCGGCGGTTCGGAACAGGTGGTTCTGAACTATTGTTCACGTATGTCGGATATCCATTTTGATTTGCTGTACCAGTACGAACCGAATCCGCAAATTTTGGAACGCTTTAACGAGGCCGGAATCAACTGCATCCAGATTCCCGACAAAGTCCGCCATCCGCTGAAGCATCTGTGGACGATGTTCCGATTTTTCAGAAAAGGTCGTTATGATGTCGTCCACAGCCACCTAGACTGGTACATGAACAGCTACGTGTGCTTCTTGGCGATGCTCGCCGGAATCAAAAAAAGAATTGCCCACCACCATCAGGCATATACCGTAGAGACGTCATTCCGGGCTTTGCCCCGGAACCTCCTTTGCGCTATAATGCGCATCCCTTGCAAGTTTTTTGCTTCCCACTGGCTAGCCTGTGGCGAAGCCGCCGCCATCAACGGCTGGGGAAATAGGGCTGTGAAGAAGGGCGAAGTAACAATTTTACCTAATGCTGTTGATCCTGAACGCTTTAGGTTTAGTGAATCAGCTCGTCGAGAAATACGTGCAAAGTATGGGTTTGCGGAAAATGATTTTGTGATTGGAAATGTGGGACGGTTTTTCCCAGAGAAGAACCACAAGTTCATTGTTGAACTGTTTTCGGAATATTCACGGCATCATAGTCACTGCAAATTGTTGCTGGTGGGAAATGGCCCATTACAAACTGAAATTCAGAATCTGGTAAAGCAAAAAGGTCTTGAAGATAAAGTCATTTTCGCAGGATTGCAAAAAAATGTGGTCGGATTTTATGGCGCAATGGATGTGTTGTTGTTGCCATCTACACGCGAAGCCTTCCCGATGACTTTGGTAGAAGCTCAGTATAATGGATTGCCTTGCCTAGTGAGTGCCGCAGTGCCCAAGGAAACTGCGATAACAGACAATGTATTCCCATTGCCGGTTGATGATAATAAGCCTTGGTGCGAAAAAATAAGTTCGCTGAACGTGGTTATTGATCGCGGGAATCCGCAGATTAAAAGCGAACGGTTTGATGTAAGAAAGTGCTATAAAATGCTAGAATCACTTTATCAGATTCCATAATTTCATAATCAGTTTCTTTCCGAAAATTCGAATCAGTAAATTTGCAAAGCGTTGTTTTGGACCTATCCAAGATGCTGCATAATGGTGTATGGTTAATGTGTTTTTGGTAATATTGATTTTTCCAAACTGTGATGGCTTGGGACAAAAATAATCTGTCGGGAAAATTGTAATACCCGCAACTTCTTGCAGTTTCCCATTTTTTTTGAGCCCGTGCTTAAGCAATACTTTGGTGTTGTATGCTGGTGAGGGCAAAAGATTTAATGAACCGTCTTCGTTATAGAAGCTAATGCTGTCATAGATATCGCGCATCTCTTTAAAAATTTCCATACCTTTTTCGCCTGCGACAATTAGGCCTCCTGCAACGAACTCTTTGGATTCAAAACCCATAACGCCTTTGTATTGTAACAAAGAATCTAACGGCTTGATTACTTCGACATCTGTATCGAAATAAAAGCCTCCATATTTATAAATTAAGTCAGAACGGATGTAATCTGGAACAAAACCAAATTTTTTTTCTTTGTAGGCAGCTTGCATGTAGGCATTTTTTGTGATGTCGTAGTTGTCCTCGTTCCATTCCTTGATTTCGTAATCGGGTAGAAAATTGCGCCATGATGCGATGCATTTTTTGGCCAGTGGAGGTAATTCGCTACGGCCAAACCAGCAGTAATGTATAACTTTAGGAATCATATTAGTATTTAACAGGGAAAAGATGGTTATATAGTGACAAGAGCATTGACGCTAAAATTACGGATATTCCAGAAACGCCGAGTTCTTTTGCCGTTAGGTTTATGGATTTTATCCCGGCAACTGCGTGACGGTATGTGCCGATGGCGAGAAATCGATCTCTCCATGAATTAGGGAATGTTTTTAGTTGGCCTTTGGCCCAAAGCAATCTGCCTTGTGGGTTGTTTTTATCTTTAGAGTTATCTTTTGTTAAACCGCCATCAAGGTAATCGCAAATATAGATGATTTCGTTAAACCATCGTATATAAAAGCCATCGCGAGCAATGGCGTTCCAAACAATTTCTTCGGAGATGAAATTTTCACCGGGAATTTCAGGAAACGGATATTTTTTCAAAACGTCTGTGAAATAGATTTCGGCCTTGTCACCTAATAAATTACATTTACGTCGTTCGTTATTTTTGGCGTCAACGTATGGATACTCGTTATGCTGGCCTACGATAGAATCTTTTGAGAAACCTTTAAGCCCAGAAATACCGGCCCATTTGTGAGAGCTGTCAAGTGATGTTGTCCATTGATTGATTTTCTCAATAGCATTTTCGGTTAGATAATCATCGGAATCGACGATAAAAAATAATTCGCCGTTTGCATTTTGAATGCCTTTGTTGATGGCCCTGTGCTTGCCGCCGTTTTCTTGCTTTATGTAGCGGATAGGGAATGGCTGAGGCTTGGAAAGTAAATCAGAGAAATATGTTTCTGTATCATCGGTGCTGCCATCGTCAACAACCAGCCACTCAAAATTCTTGTCTGTTTGCGCCAAAAGCGAATGATAGAGGTTGTCTATCAATTCCCGTCGATTGTAAGTGGGGGTGAAAATGGTGGTATAATGCATAAATTACTAAAAGATTTTTTTGTATAAAAGATAAGCAAATGGAAAACGGCAAAAAAAGTTTAAAGAAATTGAATGATTGTAATTTACATTAAATTCATTAAAATCTTTTAGATATTGGTCTATTTTGGCTTTTGCAAAATCTTTTTTGTCTTTTTTGGTTACGTATAGTGTCAAACATTTCCATAACAATGTTGCTAAGGCCTGCTGGTAAAACTCACTGTCATTCTTTTCTTTGAAAAATTCATATTGCATTTCAAAGACCTCGACTGCGTCTTCGGGGTGCTTAGGATACACAGACGCTGTCAAACCTTCGCTTGATTGAAAATAATAATATGCTTTGTAATTACTTTCTGCTATCTGATTTGCAGCATAAAAGAACTTATATATAGTGGCTTCGTCTTCAAAATGGAGCTTTGGCGGAAAGAAGATGCCTGCAACAATTTTAGCTTTGAATATTTTTCCCCAAGGGACAATTATGGAAAAATTGCCTTTTTTTTGTTTTTCCAACATATACTTTTTGGCGTCTTCATATCTATAAAGATGATCAGACTCGACTGATGAGGAGGTAAATTCATTACATATTTGATAATCGCAAACGGATATGTCGATATTTTCATTTTCAAAGGGTTTCATCAATTGTTCAATGTAATTAGGCGCTATCCAATCATCTGCATCTAAGAATGCTATAAAATCTCCACTAGATTCTTTAATTCCGGTATTTCGAGCAATCGAAACCCCTTCATTAATTTTGTCAACAAGAATAATTCTTTTATCATTTTTCGCATACTCTTTGCATATATTCAAAGATGCGTCAGTAGATCCGTCATTAATGAGGATTATTTCCAGATTAGAATACGTTTGGTTTACAACGGAATTCAAACAGCGGTTTAGATACTTAGCCGCGTTGTAAACTGGAACTATGATTGATACTAAAGAGTTCATTTTCTAATGAGGAGTGGAGAAGTTTTTCGATATACGGAATAAAAACTAGGCGCAAAACAAAAAATTTTTAACAAAAAATAGTGAACAAATGGGTTTGTCTGTATTTTTAGAAATTTGGCGTAGTAGCGGAGCTTTGTGTTTAGTAGTTTGTTTGGATTGCTGCTAAAAATGTATAAAATTTGCCAGCATATGAGTCGAGCTTGAGGCGCTATGACTTTTGCCATATTGTGTTTTAAAATAAAATCAAACTGTTTTTCTTCTGCTTCTAGCAAATCATAAGGATGCGGTGTGCCCATGGTGCTGTCGGCTCTTTGGTAATAGTAATAAAGAATCTCGGATGTGTAGACTATTTTTTTTGACTTGTAAAAAAGGATGTATGTCGTGAATTCGTCTTCATGATATTTCCCTATCGGAAAACGAAGAGATGAAAAAAGATCTCTTTTGTAGAACTTTCCGCAAGAAATAACGAAAGCGACATGATTTTGGCTAAATAGGTGAAGTAACGCTTCTTTGGCTGAATATAATTTGGTTTGAGGTGCTTGTGTGAAAACGGGAATAATTCCGTCTGTTCTGATGTTCTCGCAAATGGTAATATCGGAAAGATTTTTTTGGGCGATGCTGAGTATTTTTTCAATATATTTTTCATTAACCCAATCATCGCTATCTACGAAGGAAATGTATTCTCCTTTGCATATATCTAAACCTGCATTTCTAGCGTCAGAGAGTCCCCCGTTTTCTTTATGAATTACCACAATACGCTCGTCCCTTGCCGCATACTCATCACAAATTTGCGGACAACCATCTGGCGAACCATCATCCACCAAGATGATTTCCAAATTGGTGTATGTTTGATTAACGATGCTATCTAAGCACCGTCGTAGGTACGGCTCTACCTTGTAAATCGGGACAATTATGGATACTAAGGGATTTTGCATGCGGCTAACTCAGTCTTCGCTTTGAAATGATTTGTTCAATGTTCTTGATTAAATTGCTGTAATTTTTAAGTGCAGGATCGTCTTTGATTATTTCGAAAGCTTTGCTGATTTTTTCAAAAATTTCAAAATAAGTGTCGCATACCGCTTTGGCTTTTAGTCCTATTTGTTCGGCAAGAATTGCGAGGTCTTCTTTATTGACTTTCTTGATTTCGGCGTGCTTGCCAATTTTCATGGAAAGTTTGTTTGTAAGATTGGGATAAGCCAATGTGCATATGGTATCGTAAAGTGGGGTAAGTTTTATCGAATTATTCTTGTACATTATAGAATAGTTCTTTCCATGTGCGTCGCAGTTGCCGATAATAAAATTGAACAGAACGTATTGTAAGAAAGAGCGCATTTCCAAAAGCGGAATGCTCGTTTTTTCTTTAAGGAAGTTGTATATGTCCGCGATGCCGGGGCCTCCGTCATTTTGGTATTTGTACTCGCTCAATATGCCAAGTGCCTGGCATACATCTTCTTGATGAATTCGGGACAATTTACCGTCTTTGAAAATTCGGTCGTACCGTTCGATCAAGAGAAAGTCCGAATCGTCAACATGTTTAAGTTCTGTATTTGGGACCGGCAATCCGGAATGCTCGGCCAGTTTGATGCATATAAACTCGTTGGCGGAAAGCGTTGATAACTCTCCGTGACCGGTAGGCTTGATTATGTGCGTAGATGGGGCGCCGTTGCGCGGCAGATAATATTCGCCGTCTTTGTATAGAAGGGGGAGTTTTTCCTGAGCGCCGGCAAGCGACAGGCGAAGTTCTTCTCTGACCTTGAGTAGCGGTCGGGAGTCGATGTTCTTGATGTACTCGGATATTTTTTGAATTGGAACGAGCTCGTAGTTGTCGGGTGAAAAATCGTAGACGTTTTTTGTTTTATTTGGTTCTCCTTCTGGCAGGATTGAAATCATTCCTGCGCATTCGCCTCCGAGTTCATTTAGCAGTTTGAGCGTGCTGGTTTCGGAGATATGGAGGTAGTCAGAAATCCTTCTTTTAACGTCACCTTCGGGGAGCAATCCTTCAAAAAAGGGCAAACATTGCTTTTGGGAAAACTCGCATGCGTTTAAAGGGAGCGAAAGGGATATAGGGGGCAAGCCCGCTCCAAGGTAAGATGCGTCATAAGAAAAGACTATCCCTTTCTCCGCTGTGGAGGACAAATGACCCGCTATAAATTCGCCAAAGTAAACGGAGAGCTTCATTTATCTGCCTCAGATGTGGAAATATTGACTTTCAAACCAAATGTTTGCAATACTTGGAGGACTTTCCCTAAATGTAAAGACTGCTTCCCGTTTTCCAGTTCAGAAAAGAAACGGAGCCCCACGCCACAGAATGTTGCGCATTCGGCTTGGGTTAGGTTTAGTTCTTTCCGTCTTTTTTTTACTAAAGTCGAGATGTCTTCAATTTTGCGAATTTCCATACCTTAAATATAATATTCCCGAACGGGAAAAACAATAGGGGCGACGACGGCATGGAATGAAATATTCCCGAACGGGAATATTTGCGGGAATTGGCGAAAAAAAAGCTCAAAAAGGAGAAATTAGCCTCTATCATAGTCTTTTTCTATTTGAAAAAGTTATGTTTGGGAATAAAACGAACCCTTATTTCTAATGGAAGAAAAGAAGATATCAATAGTTCTGCCGGTGTACAATGGCTCCGAATATTTGGCAGAATCAATAGAGAGTGTGCTGGCACAGACGTACGCTAATTGGGAACTTATTATTGTAAATGATTGCTCGACAGACAATACGCTTGCTATTGCGTCAGATTTTGCGAACAAGGATGCCCGAATAAAGGTCTTCTCCAACAAAGAAAATCTAAAGTTACCTAATACGCTTAATGCAGGATTTGAACATGCGACTGGGGAGTACTACACTTGGACGTCGGACGATAATAAGTATAAGCCAGAAGCATTGCGCGTTATGGTTGAGTGTTTGGAGAAAAATCCCGATGCAGTAATGGTTTATACCGATTATACGACGATTGATTCTAGTGGTACCACCATAAAATTGGTTAACGAACTTGGACCAAAGTACATATTTACAGGGAATATTATTGGCGCTTGCTTTTTGTACAGGGCAGATGTTGCCCATAAAGTGGGGCTGTATGATGCGAATTTGTTCCTTGCGGAAGACTACGATTACTGGATTCGACTGTATGAAGTTGGCAAGGTCCTGCATATAGAGGACGACCTTTATTGCTATCGCATACATGGAAAATCTCTCACGGAAACAAGAAAGAATCAAGTGGATGAGCAGACCTATAAGGTCCTGGATAAACATTTCCGGTTTGCGTATGCGAAATCGGTAGAAAACGGGCTTTGCAACGAGTTTTTTGATCATATGCTGAATAGGGCCTCCGCACACCGTGAAGCAACACTAAAGAAACTTCTGTCGGTGAACCCGAAATATTGGTTTCACTTGCGCTGGAACCAACTCAAAGTATTTATTTGGTACTCTCGCCTGTGGCAGATGTTACTAAAATTGAAGAAAAAGCTATAGTATGGAACATTGGACGACTCACATCAAAGCCAAGACGGGCTGGTTCGATATCAATCTGCGGGAACTGTACCAATACAGAGACCTTGTTTGGCTGTTTTTTAAGAGAAATTATTCGACACGCTACAAGCAGACCATCCTCGGGCCGATGTGGCTCATCTTCAATCCGCTGATAACGGTTTCGCTTTACGCATTGATTTTTGGCCGCTTGGCCGGGCTGTCTGCAAATGGGGTTCCGCAGTTTCTGTTCTATTTGTGCAGCAATGCTTTGTGGGCTTTTTTTGCGACATGCCTGACGGAAACGTCGAATACGTTTACGGCGAATGCGGCAATCATGGGCAAAGTGTATTTCCCAAGGCTTGTGATGCCGATGTCGTCTGTACTTACCGGAATGCTAGACTTGTTGATTCAAATGGCAATGCTCGTTCTTGCCATAGTTGGATATTGCGTAGTTGGCTATGATTTTGGAATAAACTTGTCAATTCTCCTTGTTCCGGCATTGATACTTCAAGTTGGCCTGCTGGGGCTTGGTTGTGGCATTATCATCGCGTCGCTTACCACCAAGTATAGGGATTTGGTGATTTTGGTCGGTTTCGGCGTGCAACTTTGGATGTATGCGACGCCGGTTGTTTACACGACCGGAATTATCCCTCAGAAGTACCTTGGACTTTACATGTTGAACCCCATGGCATCGATTATTGAATGCTTTAGGAGCGTAGTCCTGGGAATCCCGACGGACGCCTGGCAGTATTGGGGCATCAGTTGGATCGTGACGTTTGTAGTGCTTTTTATCGGTGTTATATTGTTTAGCAGGATTGAAAAGACCTTCATGGATACGGTGTAATATGTCGGATGTCGCAATCAAGATAGAGAACCTGAAAAAAAGGTACATGCTTGGTGCCATTGGTGGCCGTACTCTGAATGCAGAACTTCAATCCTGGTGGGCCCGCAAGAGAGGCAAAGATGACCCCAATACGCAGATTGGTCAAGACACGTCGCGTTATGGAGAAACCTTTTGGGCACTAGATGGAATCAACTTGGAAATAAAGAAAGGAGAGGCCGTCGGCATTATCGGAGCCAATGGCGCTGGGAAATCTACCCTGCTTAAAATTTTGTCCAGAGTGACCGCCCCGACAGAGGGCGATGTCTGGATTGATGGTCGAGTTGCATCTATGCTGGAAGTGGGAACCGGCTTCCATGGTGAACTCACCGGTCGCGAAAACATCTATATGAACGGCGCTATTCTTGGCATGACCCGAAAGGAAGTGGATGCGAAGATTGAATCCATCATTGATTTCTCTGAGTGTCGCCAGTTCATTGATACTCCGGTAAAGCGCTATTCCTCCGGCATGTACGTCAAACTTGCGTTTGCTGTAGCTTCGCACCTTGACGCCGAAATCATGGTCATGGACGAGGTGTTAGCCGTTGGCGACATGAAGTTCCAAAAGAAATGCCTTGGTAAAATGGGCGATGAAGCTAAAGGCGGAAAGACTGTGCTATACGTCAGCCACAATATGGCTACAATTAGGAATTTGTGCACAAGATGTATTGTTTTAGATAAGGGACGAGTTGTTTTTGACGGAGATGTTGAAAAAGGTATTGATGAGTATTTAGATAATAACGAAAAAAAATTAGATTGCTCGTACGCTTTGGATGAAGAAGAAAGAGCTGTGTATGGCCTTGGAAGGGAATTTCATTTAAAATGGCTCGAATTCAACAAGGAAATACCTGTGTATTCTAGTAATGAACGAATGCGTTTTACGATAGGTTTTGATTGTAAAAAAAAATTTGACGACGTTGAAGTTTTTTTACACCTATTTAATGCTAGAACAGGAGCTCCCGTAACATTAATAATGTCTGAAAGAATGGACTCAATTGGTGGCGAGTATTGCTTTGAATGCGACTTAAATATATTCGCTGAAGGGGATTATTTTTTTGAAATTGGGGCGTTAAGGCTGCTTCCTAATGGAGGTCATATTACGTTAGATAGAACGAAAACTAGAATACGATTTCAGATATTCCGTGATAACATGGGAGAATATCCTATGTGGAATAGTTCTATTTATGGTAGTACGGTCATTCCTCAAATGAGGAGCGTTTGAAATGATCTTTTTTACAGAGAAAAAAAGAAAAATTCTTATTCTTTGGTATACACATGGTCAAAATTTAGGTGATTACTATTTGTTCAACACTATCCGAAATTATGCAGTTAAATGGGGCTATGATGTTCAAGATATGGATATTGGAAAACCATACAAATTGATTGCAAAAAAAGCAAAAAAAAGTGATTGGGTGTGGTTTGCTGGAGGAGGAATAATTGAAAGATGGCTCCCCGATGTTATAGAGCATTTTTCCGATTTTTATGAGGAAATGGACCATAAATATTATGGCGTTACAGGGCTGAGTGTGGGTGATTTTGATTATTCTGATAAAAAAGAATCATTAAATGCGTGGGTAAAAAACGCATCTTTTTTCTATACAAGAGATGCGTATTCTGCAAAACTATTAAATAGTATTACGGGTGCAAATAGTGTTATTCCGTCTGTGGACGTCGTGTTTGCTTACGATAAATTTGTTTTTGATCATAGTCGTACTGAAAGTTTTTTTGGCATTAATTTTAGAGAGATGCCGTATCCTGATTTGACAGGAAATATTGATTGGAACTTGTGGAACAAGGCTATTGCTGCTTCAATTAACTCTAAAATTGTTGGCATACCTGATCAACACGATGTCTTGGGATGTTTCCCACTTGATTTTAGGTACAAATATACCCCACAAAACGTAATAAAGGCGATATCTAAAATAAATTTTGGGTTGGCTATGCGCTATCATGTGATATTGATTTCGGCTATATGTGGAAAAGTTTGCATTCCAATAGATTATTGCCCGAAGGTGTCTAGATTGGCTATGCAACTTGGAATCGAAGACTTGATTTTGCATTATAACGAGGCTAATAAATTGCAGGATATGATTAATCAATATAAGGCAAACGAAGAATTTTACAAAAACAAAGTCAAAGAAAATGTTATTTTTTTGAGGAAAGAAGCAGATAGAATGTTTGAAATGGTAGAAAAAACAATCAAGGAGAGGTAAACGATATGAAAAAAAGATACCTGTTTAGATTTGTTCCAACAATGAGATGCAATTTTAATTGTTCTTATTGTTTTGTGGGAGATTCTTCAAAAAGACCCAAAGAGACGATGTTTGACTTGCATTCTCCTGATGAATGGATTGACGCCATGAAAAAGTTTTCTGATTGTGAAATCGAAATATATATGTGGGGAGGGGAGCCTTTTTTACTTGACGGAACATATACGATTTTAAAAGAATGGCTGGCAATGGATCATCTTTTGCCAGGATGTAGAATAGATACAAACATCTTTTTTGCGGATAAAATTGCGGAGAGGTGCCCAAGTAACAAATTAAAACTGAACTGCAGCTACCATATGCGATACCATACATTGGAACAGCAATATCAGAAAATAAAGAAATTGAAAGAGCTTGATATGGTTGGAATGATGAATTTTGTCGCAAGTGAATATAATCTAACGAAACTTCGACAAGATTATAATATGAATGTTAATGATTTAATTGAGTTGTTTGGGAAAATTGGTGTATTTGTGAATATCGCGGGCGACTTTACATATACGAATGACAAAAATTATGAAAGGCATGATGAGTACATGAAGTTTATTACACAATTTATCTCGCCAGAAGAATGGAAATTTTTAAGAGGAAACGCCAAAAGAAGGAAATGTGAGGCTGGCAAACATTTCTTCACGGTGAATTATGATGGAAATTTGACAAGTTGCATTGATAATAAATCTTATGGTAATTTTTTTGATGGAATTGTTAGGCCTGCATGGTGGACGAAGACTTGTGGAGCAACGTGCCAATCTTTAATTTCTTATCCTTGGAGACAAGATAATGATTTCGTTCCTTGGAGCAGCTTGATTGAATATATTAAACGTTGCGAAATGCATAGAAAGACCGTGAATACATTCGTTGATTTTGAATTTTAGTTCTTTTGTATGAATGTTCTCGTAGTATTTGGCACAAGGCCCGAAGCCATAAAGATGTGCCCGCTGGTTTACAAGTTGAAAGAGGCTGAAGGCATTGATTGCGTCGTCTGTCTTACCGGTCAGCACAAGGAAATGCTCCAGCAGGTCATGGACGCCTTTGAAATTAAGGCGGATTATAACCTTGGTATCATGAAGGACCGCCAGACACTCACTAGCGTTACTACGACCATCTTAGAATCAATGGAGCCTTTGCTGAAGGAAATCCGGCCGGATATTGTCCTGGTTCATGGCGATACGACAACCTCTTGCGCGGCAGCGCTTGCGGCATTCTACCAGCAGATTCCCGTGGGCCATGTGGAGGCGGGGCTCCGCACGGGCAATATCTACTCCCCCTTCCCCGAAGAAATGAACCGCTTGCTGACTGACCGGATTTGCACCTACTATTTCGCTCCGACCGAGAAGAACCGAAACAACCTTCTGGCAGAGGGTATTTCAAAGAATGTGTATGTGACAGGCAATACTGTCATAGATGCATTCCAATATACGGTAAAGGACGATTATCAATTCGCATCCGAAAATCTGCGGAACATTGACTTCAAGGGTTGCCGCGTAGTTGTTGTGACGGCTCACCGTCGAGAAAATCTTGGCGAGCCGCTGCGTAACATTTGCAACGCAATCAAACGCCTAGCGAACGAATATCCTGATATGGCGTTTGTCTATCCGGTCCATTTGAACCCGGCTGTTAGGGAAACGGTTTTTGATATCTTGTCCAGCGTGTCCAACGTTCATTTAATCAATCCGGTGGATGTCCTCGACATGCACAATCTCCTCGCCCGGAGTTTCATGGTCATGACGGATTCTGGCGGCCTTCAGGAAGAGGCCCCGCATTTCGGAAAACCGGTTCTGGTATTGCGCACGGAAACGGAGCGTCCCGAAGCCGTTGACGCAGGAACCGTGAAGGTTGTCGGAGTTAACGAGAGCGCTATTTATAGCGCCGCAAAAACGCTATTCGACAATCCAGAAGCCTATAACGCCATGGCCCACGCCGTGAACCCCTACGGCGACGGCAAGGCGAGTGAGAGGATTGTTGAAGTGTTGAAAAAGATAGGGCGTTGAATTAACGAAAAAAGTCTCGGACATTGTGTCGGAGACTTTTATTTGCGCACCCTTTTGTTGGGGTGCTTTTAGACATCGTATTCAAAACCTGCTCGATCGCCATTTTTGTTTCCCCACCCTGAATGCATTGCTTGGGCAATCAACTCAAGAGCTACCGCTATTGATGGAATTCTCGCTTGTCCACGGGCAGGTTGTAATCGACCTTGGGGCGTTTTCCAAATAAAACGGTAGCCTTCTTGTTCATGATCGGCAAATTGGTAACGGCAGTATTGGAAGCAGAGAGTCCAATCTTCGCCCATGTCCTTTTCTGTACTATTCAGAACAATTACTCTTGTTTGAGGCATTGTTTACTCCTTAAGATTTTGCTGATGAAACGCTCATCAGTTGCTTATAATATACTAATGAGATTTGGGAAGGTCAAGATGGATTGTGTAATTTTTTATTATCCGTTCTTCGTTCGCTTGCGCCCTTGTGCGCGCGGTCGTTGACTTCGCCCACCTTGAGGTAGGGGTCCTCGCGGCGCAGCACCTTGGTTTGCCAGAACCTGTTCAGGTCGTGGCTGAGCGTCCCGGAGCTCGCTAACCCCAGGCGGTACTGCTTGCTGATGTTCTCGAAAATCCTATGAGCGAGCGTCGCGACCACGCTTGCGTGGGCATGACCGAGCGATGAGGATTTCTGCAACTCAATCGCGGTCATGGTCTTTTCAAGGTCTTTAATAAACCGCCCTGGATTGCCACGGCCTTCGGCCTCGCAATGACGTGTTAGGTTCAACTGCGCAAATACTTGTATTTGCATAGGGGAACCGAAGCCGTCATGGCTCGAAGAGCAATGACGTTGGCGGTCATTTTGTTGAGTAATATAGATTAAAAGGGACTGCCGGGAGGGCTGTTCGAAAAAAAATGTCGCGGACCTATTGACAATGTCGCCTTGAGAAATTATATTTAGTGCACAAGTGAGTAGATGGCACTTGCGAAAACCGATTGAAGACCCGCAATTTCAAGCTTGTTTGCGGGGAGGAGTGAAAAATGAACGAAAAAGAGGCGTTGCCGAGAAGAACGAGATCATCGTGTACCAGCCGGAGGGCGGAGAATTCCACATCGAGGTTCGGGTTGAAAACGAGACTGTCTGGCTCACGCAGGCACAAAATCGTGCAAAACGAGTGTCGCAAAATCAAGCTTGCTTGATTTTATGACCGAGTTGCAGCCGATTGCACGTAGTGCAAATGGCGGAGCTGTTTTCTAAAAGCATTTCTGTTATTTCACGGCATATTGCCAATGTTTTTGCAGAACACGAACTGGAAAAGAAAAGCAATTTGCATTTTTTGCAAATTGCAAATTCGGACAAACCTGTCAAACTTTTCAGTCTAGACGTTATCATTTCAGTCGGTTACAGGGTTAAATCTTATCAAGGAACGCAATTCCGTCGTTGAGCAAACCAGGTCCTAAAAGAGCATTTGCTTAAGGGGTTTAGCGTCAACCAGAGGCTCGTTTCGCACGAAAATAGGCTGGAAAATCTTGATTCCCGGGTCATTTATCTCGAAAAACAGGTGGATTTCTTCGTGAAGGCGAATCTTCCGCCAAGCGAGGGGCTGTTGCCCGCGCATGCGCATTGGAGCGGTTACGAATTTGCTGTGCAGCTGGTGCGTTCCGCAAAAAAAGATCTCGTTATTATCGATCCGTATGCCAACGACATGGTTTTGTCTCTTACGGCAAAACGTGCCGAAGGGGTAAATGCGACTATCTATTCAGCTAGAATCACGCATGCCATGAGGGAGGAAGAGACCCGTCTGAACAAGCAATTCCCGACGGTTCGTTTGAAAAATATGCGAGAGGTCCACGACCGTTTCGTTATCGTCGATGATGTGGTTTATCACGTGGGTGCATCGTTCAAGGACCTCGGGAACCAAATGACGGCGTTCTCGGTGCTGAATTTTGTTACCAAGGAACAGGTGCTCGCGATGGTGAAGTGATGCAAGAATTTTCCCATGACCAGATAGCCAATTAAAAAGCAGCAGAGTCTGCTCTGCACTGGATAATTGTGCACGATTGCTAAAAATGATTGAAAAGTGTATATTTTTGTAGCAAAAAGTGATTGAAAAATGCTATACCGGAAGATTCAAAGGTGACATGATTCCATCGATGATGGGAAAAAAAAGTTTCTGCAATAACAGATGTCAAGTTCCCTTTGATTGAGTCTTCAACCAAGAATCTCCTGAAATTGTATCTCAACGACGTCGGCATCCTTACCGGGGTGTCCAATAGCCCTAAGGTGGTGCAAAAGGGTGCGATCTTGTATTTGCCGATATACTTTGCGATGTTCCTTTAAAGAGCTCACCTCGAAATCAAGGCTAAATATATATATATTTCTCATATGCCTTTTAAACGCACGTTTTTGTATTCGATCGTAATCAACCTGTTCTTTTTGGCGCTTTGCCTTGTTTTTGGCGACATCAAGTTTGGGGCGATTGACGACTATTTTATGGCGGCAGTGTTGACGGGGGCCCACGGCACTGATTATAACCCGCACCTGCTTTTTGTGAACGCAATTTACGGCTACGCGTTGTTGCCGCTGTACCACTTGTTCCCGAAGATTGGGTGGTACTATTTGGGCGAAATGCTTGCGGTGTTCGCGTCTTTTACGACTATTGGTTATGTGCTATTACTGCGGTGCGGTGAACGTTGGGGGCTTTTGCTGGCAATGCTTTTCACGGCCATGTTTGCTAGCGATTTTTACCTAGTTGTACAGTTTACGCAGTGTGCCTCGATTTTGAGTGCGGCAGGGATGCTGTTGTTTGGGTATGGAGTGATACGCACCCCTGTCACCCTGGAGGGGCGAAGCCCCGATAGGGACCATGTGGATTCTATCGGCCCGAAGGGCCTCCAGAATGACATATTGGCAGCTGTTCCTTTTGTTTTGGGAGTGCTCTTATTGCTTTGGGGCTCGGTGATGCGCTGGCAGGCTTTCTTGATGGGAATGCCTTTCTTTGGGGTGGGGTTGTTGTTCAACCTGAAGCAGTGCTGGAAGTTTAAGTGGACTACGCTGGCTGGCCTTGCGGTAATGTTTGCAGGGGCGTACGCCATGCACCATTTTGATGCATCTCTGTACAAGAATGCTGAGTATGTGCCTTATGTGGATATCCAGGGGCCGCGAGCTGCCTTGGGCGATGTGTCTAACTACAACCAGAATGCCGTTTACGAAGATATGGAAGAAATGGGTAAATCCGGTATAGATTACCACATGCTTACCGAATGGACTTTCTACGACACGGAGACGTTTGCTGTCGACAGTATGCAGGCTATAGTCGATGTTATCGGACAATATCGTGATAAGATCGAGCGGGGCGATATTCCGCGGCTTTTGTTGAGTGCGTTGGGGCATTCGTTGCGTTCGCCACTGTTCTGGTCGTGGTTTGTTTTTTGCATTTTGATTTATGCAACAAATCGAAAGAAATCTCTATACCTATGGGCCAGCCTGGCCGTAGTTATATATTTAATGAGCATTTTACTTGGCATGGGCCGCCTGGTATACAGAGTCGAAAGCGGTTTCTGGCTTTACGCGGCGGTGCTTGCAGTGCCGTTGTGGGGGCGGTTCCGGTATGAGTTGCCACGCAAGTTGGTGGTTGCTGCGTTAGTAGTGATTGCACTTGCGAATGTGTTTACTTATGCAACCAGTGGCGAAATGGTGCGCAGTCCGGGTTCTGGCGAATTGCGCACCTTGGCCATTGAAGATTCTACGGACTACGATCAAGTGTTTGCTTACATTGACAGCCAACCCGACAAGATGTTCTTGCTGAGCATGAGTGCCTACATGCGCTTTAGCCACCACAAGAACCCGCCTTACTTAGCGGAGCCAATTGGCAGTTATCGCCGTACGGTCTCTTTGGGTTACTGGACCCCGTACTTGCCAGAGATTACCCGGACCCTTGCGGAGTTCGGCATCACGAATCCGATTAAAGATGTGGTTCACGACAATGTCGTTGTCGTGAACGCAGGCGGATTGGCCGATTTTCTGCAACGCCACTATTACGACAGCGTTGCTGTAGAAAAGATTAAATCCATTGGCGAAATGGAATTCTTCAAATACCGATTAGTTCAACCCGCCGACTCTGCGGCAAAGGAGGCTGAATAATGAATCGCCTTCTTTATCCCATAGTGGCAAGTGCCCTGATTACGATTGTCCCATTCCTTTTGACGTTCGAAAAAGGACAAGATATTACCCGCGGACTTATCGGCTATGAATATTTCGCACTGCTGTTGCTGTTTGTTCTAGTAAAAAGTAAACTTCGAGCTTGCCCCGGACTTGATCCGGGGGCATTGCGAGTGGCTTGCGCCACGAAACAATCCATGTTCAAGAGCTTGGTGTGCGTCGTATTCCTCAGCGTAATTGTTTGCGCGTTGCTTGCTGTAGCCTGGCTAGATTTGCAAAATCTGCTCGCCATTAAGGGGTGGGCTACGGGTTGGTATGGCGTGTTGCCTTTTGTCACATGTGGCCTCGCCGTTGCCATGATGTGGAAGGTGAAGCCTTTCAGCGCAAGTGCCATTTCGTTCATTCTTTTCGTGGCATTGATGGCGCACTTGTTTGCCTACAATCATTATGCGGCGCAGCCTTTGGCGCAGTTCCCGGTGGTGGACTATATGAGTCGCACAATCCCCAAGCCGGTGGCACGAGACAGTTTACCGGAATCTTTTAAGGCGAAGTACTTTACCACCGATTCAGCAACAATTACGCGAGGTTTTGTCGATTCGACTCGCACAAATGTGCTGGTACTCGTTGAAAGCTGGGGAATCCCCTTAGACAACAAACGCTTTGCAGGACAGTTGCAGATTTTCGATGGAATCCCGATGCCGGCGCATGGGGCGCACCACCGCATGTATAGCCGCACAAGAACCGCCGAACGTGAAGACTTGATTTACCGTGCGATGCGAGATTCCGTAGGTCGTCGAGATACGGTGTTCTTACCGCAGGTGCTGCGGGCGCAAGGCGTAAAGACGCAGTTTATTTATGGCGGCGATAGCCTAGTGCAAATGCGTAACAAGTACATTCGCAACGTGGGCTTTGAAGAAACGTTCTTCGGTATTTCGGCTAATTCTGGGGTGGAGTCGCGCACAGACCGTGAGTCTGCGGCCCTGCTAGACAGCTTGCTGAGTGCTCAGGATTCCGCCTTGCGCTTTATCGCCTGGACTACGCTCGATACAAAGTTCCCGTTGCAAGGCTTCATGAATCCGTACAAAATCGATATTGCGGCACTGGATTCTGCCTATACGGAACGCTTGGCTGGCACGTTACAACTCGTTGCAGACCTTGCGAAAAAGCATCCGGAAGTGCGCTTTATAGTGCAGGGCGACCATAACCCCATTCTTTCTCCGCTAAAATTCCAGGAGAAATTCTACAAACGCTGGGTGCCGTTCGTGGTGTTTAATTAAAAAGTTCTTTGCGAAAAAAAAGATTCTCTTTGACAATCCCCTCGATTTCGAAGGGTTTAACATTTTTATGAAAAGGGAAAAATTCTTGTCATAGGGATTGACAATGTCGGTCCTCGGAACTATATTTATTAGTGAACAAATGTTCTAGTGTTCAAAATTTCAAAACACTGCGGTTTTATGCTTGTCCGCAGGGAGGTTATGATGAATAGAAAAGTTGCTGTTGCGCAAATCAAATCCTGATATTCCCTTATAGACGAAAATTTGCTCAAGTCACGGATTTATACTATCCGTGGGGTGAAAAAGTTT
>Ga0310694_10002262_pt1 | contig 20105 bp, 20 predicted proteins | sample 174DNAGHGhighgp2_FD_203884 | JGI IMG/M metagenome (GOLD analysis project Ga0310694, IMG submission 203884) | Sheep rumen microbial communities from Palmerston North, Manawatu-Wanganui, New Zealand - 1742 DNA GHGhigh gp2 (v2) (version 2) | ecosystem: Host-associated > Mammals > Digestive system... | reverse complement strand
AAGAAGCAGGAGAAAAAGGTCGCTTGATATAGTCAAGTGGTACGAAGTACAATCAGATAAATTTTTTCAAAAATCATGTTAGCGGTAATGCCCATAAAATCGGGGTTACGTTCATATGGTGGTTTACAAATAAAAAGATGACAAAACGTGTAATTACTATCTTTAACTTAGCAAAAGAAATTACCCCTCCCTCTACTTGGAAACTTTACATGCGTCAGATAGATAAGCATAAAGTTGGGGTAATTGCATTTAAAGGCTGCAGAGTTGATTTGGCTCCGACAGCACTAATAAAGACAGTAGCTGGTCGCCTTTTTCTGAACCGCAAATGGTCTAAACGAGACCCTTTCCCTTCTTTGTTTGTGATGGGAGATGGGGCACAGCTTACGGTAAAAGGAACATTTGACATTTATACAGGAGCAAAGATTTATATCAACAAAAATGCTCACCTTGAGCTGGGCAGTGGCTATATCAACAGCAATCTCAATCTCAGCTGCTTTCAGCATATCAAGATTGGGAACAACGTGTTTATCAGTTCTAATGTGACTATTCGTGATAGTGACAATCACACCATCGAGCGAGACAACTATGAACAACAGAAAACAATCATCATAGGTAACCATGTTTGGATTGGCACAAATGCAACTATCCTGAAAGGTGTAACGATAGGCGATGGTGCTGTTATAGCTGCAGGTGCAGTTGTTGTGCATGATGTCCCTCCTCGTACACTTGTGGGTGGTATACCAGCCAAAATAATAAGGCATAATGTTGAATGGCATTAAGACAAATATGAAGGAACCAAAAGCAACCATTATTATGCCTGTCTACAAGGCTGAAGCGACCATTCGCAAGAGCCTTGATAGCATCCTTGCCCAGACTCTGAATGACTGGGAGCTGGTGATTGTAGATGACGGCAGTCCTGACAGCTCAGGAAGTATTTGTGATGAATATGCCAGGAATGATGCTCGGATTAGGGTCATTCATCAGCAAAACGCAGGAGTGAGTGCTGCTCGTCAGACAGGATTAGATGCTGTAAGGGGAGAATACGTCATACATGTAGATCCTGACGATTGGGTAGAACCAGAGATGCTGGAGGTACTTTACAAAGAAGCAAAATCGAGCGATGCCGATATGGTGATATGTGATTATTACTCTGATTTTCCTACAAAAACATATTACAAACTTCAGCAACCAACGTCTTTAGAGGCTCAGACAGTGCTCAACGACATTTTTGAGTCTCAAAGAGTTCATGGAAGTTGTTGCAATAAACTTGTAAAAAAAAGTTGTATAGACCGCTATATGGCTAAGTTCCCTATAGGAATAAACTATTGTGAAGATGTTTGCTTTAATATACAATTGTTGAAACATGACATTAAGGTTTCATATCTCAATAAAGCATTTTATCACTATGTCCAGCATCCATTGTCAATAACAAACCATTATACTTTGGAAACGCTGAGCTCACATAAAAAATACGTTGAATTCTTGGAAATTCATTTGCCTGATAATTCTATTCCAATTTCTTTGTCAAAAGAATTTGTAAAGAAGGAGGCTTTCAAGAGTGGAGTTTTGTATAATAGGGAAATTGAAAGATTATATCCAGAAATCAAATCCGTACATGATGACAATCCTGTTATGAAAATCATGTATAGACTTGCTTTTACTGGACATTCTGTCTTGGCAGGTGGGTTAAGAACTCTTTATATCGGTTTGCATGGATAAGAAACGTTGTGTGGGCGGCTATGGATTTACCTAATCCAAAGCATTTCTTTGAGGTGTGGAACACACTTGCTATAGAAAATGGATTAAATGGAATACACTTTGTAGGACTTAAAGGAGGCCCCTTGAGTGAATACAGGAAACCACTTGATGCGGGTTATAAAGCTGTATGCTGGGAGAACTTCTATTCTGCTGAGCTGAAAGCATCTTGGCAAAAAACCTATCTCTTTCCCAAAATACATCGTTTTTACTCTTCTAGATGGGTTCTAAAAAAATATCAATATAAGGATATAATCAATCATTTCTTTACAGACATTGACCGTCAAGAAAGAGTTTATCCATCAATTGTATCCAACTACGACCGTTCACCACGAGGGGGGGGGAACAAGGCTGTTGTATTCTATGGTTCTACTTCCGACTTGTTCAAGAATCATGTTTCTGAAGCACTTGACGTGATTAGGGATAAGAGTGATGAACACAAGCTTCTTTTTCTGCGTTCTTGGAATGAGTGGGGTGAAGGCAACTATATTGAACCTGATGAAGAGTTTGGAAGGCAGTATTTAGATGTGTTGCATGATTTATTATAAGTGTAATGTTATAGAAGCAAAATACAATAATCTCAGCAGCGAAAATAAAGGGCCGAGAGATTTTGGTAAACAAAACAAATTTATTACCTTTACAGTTGAAAATCAACAAATAAGGAGAATACATCAGTAGTTATTCGTTATTGGTTATTTTGCATTTATTATGAGAGATATTAGCAATATTTTTTTTAATAGATATTCTCTGACTATGAGCAAATTGTGTAAAAAAACAACTGGAAGATTTTTTTTATATGTCTTTATCTTGAATTTGCTGTCTAATTATGTATATCTCAAGGTTGACAATTCCTTGTTTGCCTATGTTTGCATTTTTTGTTTATCAGCATTTGTCGCTTTTGTCGAATATACTTTATATCTTTGTTTGCCTACACTTTGGCTAAAGAAAACACTTGCAATAGCTCTGATATTTTTGCATAATATTTTGTTAATTTGTGATTTTTTTCTTTTGTCAAAATTTCAGATGGTATTTGGCCAAGATGCAGTAGATATTTTGGCAGAAACCAATCATCTTGAAATAGCTAATTTTTTTCAGACCTATATAACGCCTAATTTGCTTGTATTCTATTGCATTCTTATTTTCTTGCTCAATTTGTTAGTGTATTTTGCTGTAAAATTCTTAGTTGGTTTTAATCATTTACGTATTGGCTTATCATGCCTTGCTATATTTGGTTTCTGTATTATATTGTTGTCTTTCTATCATTTAAAAAAATATGGCGATGGAATGTCAATACCACAATATACATCTATAACAAGATGTGGATATGCATTATATGTGATGAAAGGGAGAAAAGTGGAAATACAAGAAGTAAAAAATGTTTGTAAGAACTTATTAGTTCGACAAACGTTATCTGATAGACCAACAATAGTAGTTGTCGTTGGAGAGTCTTTCAGTATTTACCATTCTTCCCTTTATGGATACAAAAAAATGACTAATCCTTTGTTGATGGAATACAAGAATGAAGGCTCTTTATTTTTATTTGATAACGTTGTATCACTTTATGATTTTACACATGGTTCTTTGCGTGCAGCTTTCTCATTAGATTCATTAGGGATAGACTATGTATCTCAGCCTTTGTTCCCTGCATGTTTTAAAGCGGCAAAATACCGTACCTATATGTATGACAACCAATATCTCGTGGGAGCAGGTATTACTTTTTTATGCGATAAAGAATTGTCTGAAGCAATTTTCGACTATCGAAATAAGGAGAGGTTTCAATATGATGGTATGATGGTTGATGATGTGCAGGTATCAGACAGTGTCTCATTTTATGTAATCCATTTGTTTGGACAACATTACTATTATTCCCAAAGATATCCTAAGTGCTTTTCTAAATTTAATGCCAATGATTATGATTACAAATATACCCAAAAGCAGCGGCAGATAATGGCAGATTATGACAATGCAACATTGTATAACGATTATGTGATTGATAAAATTCTGAAAAAATTTACAGACAAGTATTGTTGCGTTTTTTATTTTTCAGACCATGGCGAGGAAGTATATGAATTACGTGACTACATGGGGCATTGTAGTGCTGAGCGTTCTCCTAATTTGAACTATCAAATCCGTGTACCATTGATGGTATGGCTATCCCCTTCGTTTTATGCAAAGAATGGGCAGTTAGTAGAGGCATTACATGAGGCAGAACATTATCCTATATGTACCGATGACATAGGACATTCAATAATTGATGTTGCAGGTATTGATACAAAAAACTTTGCACCAACAAGAAGTTTTGTTAACAAATTATTTAAAAAGAATAGACATCGGATTGTGTTGAACCACATTAATTATGATAAAGAATGGATGAACAAAAGATAAAGAAAAGTTTGTTTCATAATACAATCGTACATTTATTATAAATTGATGAATAGAGGAGTGATAATCAAATGATACCAAAGATAATTCATTATTGTTGGCTTTCTGGAGATGAATATCCAGATAATATTAAGGAATGCATAGACTCATGGAAACAATATCTTCCTGACTATGAGTTGAGGCTATGGGACAGGAATCGGTTCAATGTGGATAGCTTGATATGGACAAGGCAAGCTTACCATGCAAAGAAATACGCATTTGCTGCAGATTATATTCGTCTATATGCTTTATATAATTATGGTGGAATATATCTGGACTCTGACGTGACAGTATATAAAAGTTTCAACGAACTATTACATTTACCCTATTTTATAGGCGAAGAGCGTACGCACTGTTTTGAAGCAGCAGTCATTGGTTGTGAACCAGGATGCGTGTGGATTAAGGAAATCCTTGACAGGTACAATGGGCTTTCTTTTATTGGTGAGGACGGATTATACAATATGAGGGCATTGCCTAAGGTATTTGCTGACCGTCTTTTCCCAAATTATCATTTTAAATTCTTGACAGATATTCCGATGGAATACCCTCACGAAAATAAAGAAATATTTGTATTTTCGTGGCAATTCTTTAACTCTCGAGACTATATAGGCCCTATTCGCACAGTACAAAGTTTCTGCTCTCATAACTTTGCTGGCAGCTGGGAAAAGAAGGGAAATCTTTTAAAAAAGACTTTGAAATCCTTCGTCCCACGGTCGATACTTAACTTATATTACTCATATATGTATAAGTATTATTATTATAATAGAATGCGAGATGTTGTAATAAGTTATATTGGGCATTATGTATAGATTTAATAAGCAGTTTATTTGACATAAAAAATCATTTGACATACTACAAATGAATCCACAACTATATCAACCGATTTACCTACTCATCGTTACCATCCTGACATACATTATATGCCAGCGATATAGCCTATGGTATAACGATGAAGAAGAAAGAAATGCTGTTGTTTCGCAGCCTCGTTATGCCGGGATACTTGCTGTCTTTATGACATTTTTTATTGGCCTGCGTCCTATCAGAGGCCATTTTGTTGACATGTGGAATTACAAAGTGAACTATATGACCTTTAATTATGGTAAACCTTTCAAGTTCACATGGGACACCGATAATATCCTGTTTGATAATTTGATGTCATGGCTTGGCTCAAATCGTGTGGATATAACGTATTTTTTCCTATTTGTTGCTGTTATCTATTTTGGACTAATGTTTTTAGCATGTAGGAAATTATTCCCAAATGATACACTTCTCTCTTTTTTAGTTTATTTGGGGGCATTCTCGACCTTTTCATACGGAACAAACGGCATTAAGGCTGGTGCTGCTGCTTCTATCTTTTTGTTGGCATTAGCTTATTGGGAGAATAAATGGGTTACTATTCCCGTTCTGCTTGTTTCTATAGGTTTCCATCATTCCATGATAGTACCTGTGGTAGCCTTTTTGATAGCATATTTTTATAGGAATCCCCATGTCTTCATCGGCGGATGGTTATTGTGCTTGTTCCTTGCTGCCATTCATGTGACAGATTTTATGACGTTTTTTTCTGGTTTCGCAGATGAACAAGGCGCTTTGTACTTAGATACGGATGTAAAAAATGCTGTACTTTATGTGTCAGGTTTCCGCCCAGACTTTATTCTCTATAGTGCGATACCCATATTCATAGGTTACTATCACATTCGGAGAAGTGAAATAGAATCAGAAACGTACAACTTATTATGGTGTACTTACACACTGACTAATTGTGTGTTTCTGCTTTGTACATACGGAACTTTTATCAACCGTATTGCCTATCTGAGCTGGCTGATGTTGCCCTTTGTACTCATCTATCCTTTCCTAAATGCAGACTTAGGATCCTATCATAATCGTTATTTGAAATATGCTGTGTATGGCCATTTAGGGTTCACACTGTTCATGGCATTTTATTATTCGTATTTAAGATGATAAGAATATCTGTACTGATGGGCATCTATAACTGTGCTTCCACTTTAGGCGAAGCGTTGGACTCCCTTTATGCCCAGACCTGTCAAGACTTTAAAATCATCCTCTGCGATGATGGGTCAAAGGATAATACATACGAAGTAGCAAAATCGTATGCTGACAAATATGACAACATCGTACTTGTACGGAATGAGAAAAATATGGGTCTGAACTACACGCTGAACCATTGTCTTAAGTATGCCGACACAGAATATTGTGCCCGAATGGATGGTGATGACGTTTCACTGCCCACAAGGTTTGAGAAGGAAATCAAGTTTCTGGACGAGCACCCTGACTATGCTATCGTAACTACCCCCATGAAGCATTTCGACCAGAAAGGCATTTACCGTGAGGGTAGGGGCGGATTTGAGCCAAAGCTTACAGACTTTCCTAAATACTCTCCTTTCTGCCATGCTCCATGCATGGTGCGTACTGAAGCATATCGGGCTGTTGATGGGTACACCGTGGATGAGAAACTGCTGCGAGAAGAGGACTATCATCTTTGGATTAAGATGTATGTGAAAGGTTATCGCGGCTATACGCTTGAAGAACCGCTTTACATGATGCGCGACGATCGCCATGCTGCCCGTCGGCGTAACTTCAAGGCAAGGAAGAACGAGGCTTACGTTAAACATCTTGCAGTGAAGATGTTAGGTCTGCCATTTTATTACAATATTTATTGCCTTGTGCCTCTTATAAAAGGTATAATGCCAAACTGGTTGTTCTACATGCTGTATAAAATGAAAAAATGATGAGAAAGAAAATATGTTTTTGTACCACACTTGGAGGAACCATCAAGGCGTTCTTGGTGGATTTGTCAAACTATTTAGTGAATCATGAGAACTATGATGTGACCTGGATCGCAAGTGATGATGATAGCTTGCATGAACACGTCAATGAACATATCCATTTCATTCCATTGAACATGAAGCGCGGCATGGCCATTGACGGCCTAAAGATTATCTGGCAGATGTACCGCATTTTCAGACGGGAGAGATTTGACATTGTGCAATACTCTACCCGCAACGCCGGTACTTATGCCGCGATTGCGGCGTGGATGGCAGGCATCAAAACAAGGCTGTATTGCCAATGGGGCATGATGTTTATCGCACTGAAAGGCTTGAAGCGGTTTTTGTTGTGGCTCGATGAGGTTATCATCACAAGGCTTTCAACTGTCATAGAATCCGAAAGCTTTTCCATGTATGAAACTGCTATCGCTCATGGCATTTATAAGGCAGAGAAGGCGTCAGTAATATGGCATGGCAGTGCCTGTGGAGTGAACCTCGACCGATATATCATGGCTAATAAGCCGGGATGGCGGAATGAGGTTAGGCAAGAACTGGGTATCAGCGAAGATGCAAGGGTGTTTGGCTACTGCGGACGCATCACCCGAGATAAAGGATTGAACGAACTCTTTGCGGCTTTCAGAAAGGTCGTAGAGGACAAGAAAAGGAAGAAAGATACCTATCTGCTGATTATAGGCAGAGATGACAATGCAGAATCTATCAATGCTGAGTTGATGGCTTGGGCAAAGTGCTCGCCATACGTGAAATTTACTGGCTATACCAACAATGTGCCTAAGTACTATTCTGCCTTAGACGTGTTTACGTCACTTAGCTACCGCGAGGGATTCGGACTGGTAGTCATTGAAGCAGCTGCCATGGGTGTGCCTGGCATCGTTTCTGATGCGTTAGGTCAGCGAGACACCATCGAGCATAAGAAGACGGGCTATCTCGTTCGTACCCATTCTGTGGACGATGTGGTTGAAGCCATGAACTATTACATAGACAATCCTGAGAAGGCAGTTGAAATGGGCATCAATGCCCGTAAGGTGGTGGAAGAACAATACGAACAAAAGGAATTGTTCAGAAGGTTGGCCGAGCATAGAAACATGCTGATTGAACAGAATTCCCCAAAGTAATTGCATGGAAAAGATACTCCTGTTAGGAGCTGGCACCCAGGCCCTATCTATTGTCAGAGGTCTTTCAAAGGCTGGATATACTATCATCTTGCTTGGTGAGTATGCAAACTATGCAGATGCTTCACGATATGTCAGCAAGTTAGTTGCCTGCCAAGTTTCAGAAGAGAGCGAAGAGTATCTCCAACAAGTGGAGGCAATTATAATGAAGGAGGGCGTAGATGTATTGATTCCAATGGGGGATACTGCAGCGGAAGTGGTTAGCAAACACAAAGAGAAGCTAAGCCGGATGGTGAGGTTCACGGCTCCTGACTATGACATTTTCCTGAACGGATATGAAAAAAACAAGCTGATGGCTCTCTGTAAGGAAAAAGGGTATCCGCATCCTGAAACACTGGACTTGTCGCTTGTGAATGACTTGTCGGGGGATGAACTGAAAGACTTTCCATACCCTGCCATGCTTAAACCCAACCGCACGACAGGAGGGCGGGGCATGGTGGTGGTGAACGGCTACCAGGAATTTCTTGACAAATATCCCGAACTGCACCAAGTGTATGGCGACTATCACCTTCAGCGTTTTGTTCGAGAAGGGGGCAGACAAGTGAAGATACAGTTGTGTGTAGATGCTGACGGAAGGATGATTGCCCATTCAGCTATGCAAAAAGTGAGGTGGTTTCCGGTGAAGGCAGGCTCCAGCTGCTGCTCTGTGAGTATAGAAGAATCAAAGGCGACTGCTACATGTCTGCAGATTCTTCAGGATTTGCACTGGATAGGTTTTGCAGATTTTGACCTCATTGAAGACCCTGACACCAAAGAACTGCTCGTCATGGAAATCAACCCCCGGCTGCCAGCATGCTTGGGAGCAGCGATTCATGCCGGGGTGGACTGGGGGCAGATTGTCGTTGATCAGGCATTGGGGCATGCCCCAAAGACATATCAACAGAAAACGGGAATAGTGCTTCGCCATTTGGGCTTCGATGTGCTGTGGTTCCTGAAATCACCCCAGAGATTGAAGACTAAACCTTCATGGTTCCAGTTCTTCGGAAAAAACGTGTTTTATCAGGATATGGACGGATGGAGAGACATGAAGCCATTCTTCTGCGGCACTTATCATAACATTAAAAAACTGTTCGACCCTTCATTTAAAGAGGCTAAGTCTATATGAGCGCCGTAAGATACGACTACATTGATATCGCCAAGGGGCTGGGCATCCTGATGGTGGTGTGGGCTCACATCATGATTACTGGGTGGACTCATCAGTTCATCTACGCTTTCCACATGCCGCTGTTCTTTCTTTTGTCAGGTATGCTGTTCAAAAAAGAGAAATATGCTTCGTTCGGCAGTTTTGTTGCCCATCGTGCAAAAAGACTGTTAGTGCCTTACGTGGTGTATTCGGTCTTGACATGGGCATTCTGGGCTGTCTTCCGTTATTTTCGTCATGACGAGGTGGACAGCTATCTGATGCCTTTGCTGCAGACGTTCATAGCGCAGGGCAGCGGGGCGTTTATGGTGCACAACTCGGCTTTGTGGTTCGTCCCGTGTCTGTTCCTGACAGAGTTGTTATATTTCTTCCTCTATGGAATGGGGAAATGGGGATGCTTGATAGGATGTTTCGGCGGTGCTGCCCTGAGCTTCATGTTAGGAGGGGTCTTTGGAGATAGGTGGTGGTTCCTCCTGCCTTGGAATGCAGATGCCGCATTGATAGCCTTGCCCTTCTATTGTATTGGAAATATGCTGAGTACAGAGATGGGACATGGCAAGATGGTGACAGCTGTTCAGGAGAATAAGAGCGCATGGTTGTTGGCCTGTGCTATCATAACCATACCGCTTTTCTGGAGTGCCACGTCATTTGGTGAGTGCAGTATGGGTTCCAGTTCATATCAGTGTCAGCCATGGGTGTTTATGTTAAGGGCATTCCTGGGCTGTGGATGGCTGGTTTGCTTGTCGCTTCTTATCAGTGCCATACCTCATCTTAATAAAATATGGTCAGTTCCTGTGAATTATCTGAAATGGGCCGGCATCAATAGTCTTGACATTATGTGCCTGCATATTCCGGTGAAAGGCGTTTGCATGATTGGTGTGGCGATGGCCCTGCAAACTACGGTTGATGCTGTGGGCAGTCATGAATCTTTTTCGGGTTTGCCGTTTATCCTGACCATGATGATTGTGTGGATGGTAATAAGGTTGTTCCCTGTCGGTAGAATAACACAGAATTTAGATTTTAGAACAAGATGAATGTACTGACTTTCGATATAGAGGAGTGGTTTGTTGAAAAGACATTTTATGGAGATCGTCCTTCTTACTATCTCCAATATGACCATTATTTGGACTCCATTCTCGACTTGCTTGATGAACGTCATCTGAAAGCTACTTTCTTCTGCGTGGGACAGATGGGGGCGATGTTCCCAGAAGTTGTCAGAAAAATCTTCAGCAAAGGACATGAGATAGGTTGCCATTCTAATATTCATACTTGGCTTAATAAAATGAGTCGGGATGAGGCTTTTGAAGATACGCGACAGGCTATTGACTCCTTGGAGCAATGTATAGGACAGAAGGTGGTTAGTTACCGTGCTCCGGCCTTCTCGATTGGCAAGGAGAATGCATGGGCCTTCGAGGTGCTGGCGGAGTGTGGCATAGAACGTGATGCTTCTGTCTATCCGGCTGTGCGTGACTTCGGAGGCTTTGCGGAGTTTGGGCAGCAGAAGCCTACGGTCGTGAAATGTGGTAATCATACCATCAAGGAGTTCCCGATTTGTCTGACCCGTCTCTTGGGAAAAGAGTTTGCTTATTCCGGTGGCGGATACTTTCGCTTTTTCCCACTTTGGTATGTAAAGCACAGAATGCACCAGACAGACTATAACATGTGTTATTTCCACATTGACGATTTAATGCCTGGAATTATTGGTTTGATGTCCAAAGAAGAATATGAATCTTACTTCAAGGAACCTGGTTCTTTGAAGAATAGGTACATGCGCCACTTAAAATCAAATATAGGTAAGGGACGTGCGCTCTCAAAAATGATGTCGCTGGTTTCTACTACGGACTTTGTCAATATTGAGACTGCCGACAGGCTTGTTGACTGGGAGAAGGCTGCTACAGTCAGATTGGATGAACAAGGTAACATTTCATGACGGAGTTGCGAGTATATGCCGGTAGTGCTGTTGGAGGCGTACCCATGGCTATCTATTGGGGGCTGGGCGTCACTTTCTGTTTAGGGTGTCTACTGTCGTTATGGTGGAAAGGACTGCGTGAAGGGCTTCGCTACAGCTCTTTGATGTTGCTTGCAGAATGGATATTCTTAGTGCTTTGTGTCAGTGTGCTTTTCCGGGAGGGTGGTGAAGATTTTCATCTAAATCTTATTCCCTTAATAAGCTATTTCGACTATGGTGAGAACAGCTATCTGATGGAGAAAGCAGCCCTGAACATCCTGAATGTTGTGCTGTTCTTTCCTGTTGGCTTGTTGTTAGGCTGTGGATTCCGAGGCATGACATGGCGGAAGACTTTGGCTTTTGGCATCGGGTTGTCTGTCACCATTGAACTGCTCCAGCTGATTTTCAAGCGAGGGCTATGCGAGACAGATGATGTGATCCATAATGTGGTCGGCTGTCTGATTGGTTATGGATTGTATAAAGCTATTGCGAGACTAATACATGATGTATAAGAATTACTTTAAACGATTCTTCGATTTCTGGATAGCACTTATTGCGCTGATATGTGTGTCGCCTGTTTTGCTGGTTGTGACGATATGGCTGCACTTTGCTAATAAAGGGGCAGGGGCCTTTTTCTTTCAGGAACGCCCAGGTAAGGATGCAAAGATCTTCAAGGTCATTAAGTTTAAGACCATGACCGACGAGCGAGATGCAGAGGGGAATCTGTTGCCCGATGCTCAGCGGTTGACAAAAGTGGGGCGGTTTGTACGAAGTACCAGTATTGATGAATTGCCACAGCTCGTCAATGTACTTAAGGGCGACATGGCGTTGATTGGGCCGAGGCCGCTTTTGGTGCACTATCTTCCGCTATATAGTAAAGAACAGGCTCGTCGACATGAAGTAAGGCCAGGCATCACTGGATGGGCACAAGTACATGGTCGTAATCATTGCAAAATGAGCAAGAAATTTGAACTGGATGTTTGGTATGTTGACCACCTAACATTAGGATTAGACGTCAAGGTTGTGTGCATGACCATATTAAATGTATTGAAAAGGAAAGATATTGGTGAAGGTGCAAGTGATATGACTGAAATAGATGACTTGCATTTTGCAGAGAGGATATCAAAAGAATAGTATGCTGAACGTCGGGAACTTGATATTGCGCCGTCCTACAATTGATGATGCAAAAGCTTTATGCGTGTTGAAAAATAACGAAGAAGCTGCTTACCTTCTTGGGGGAATCTTTCATTATTATTCTTACGAGGACATAGTAAACTGGATTGTTTTTCATAACAATCATCCAGATGAAGTGTTGCTCGTGATTGAGGATAGCAATAGAGGAAAGCTGTTAGGGCATGTCGGCCTTTATAAAATAGATAAAATTGCAAAGAAAACAGAAGTTGGGATTCTTATAGCTGATGATGAATCTCGTGGCAAAGGATATGGTTCAAAAATAACGAACGTGATGGTTGACTATGCCTTTAACACACTCGGATTACATAAAGTGACCGCAGAGGTGATAAAAGAGAATGTGCCATCAGTTGCCATGTTTAAAAAATGTGGTTTTTCAATTGACGGTTGCTTACGTGACGATATATATAAGAACGACCGCTATTACGATGTGTTATCAATGTCGATTTTAGATAATGAAAGAGTTCGGCTCTGATTTTCACTATATTGGAGATTATTTGTCAAATAGTGCTCCAATAACGGATGCACGCCATGATGCCGTGCTTTTGGCTGATGGCAGGATGTGTATCATGGCGCTCATTCAACAGTATCAGTGGAAACGAATCTGGATGCCTGAATATTTCTGCTATGAGGTGATAAGTAGTATTGCAGAACAAACAGGTATCAAGATAGTTTACTATCCTGACTGGCCAGGAGGTGATGACAATGCGATAGTAGAGGGATTGCCTTATAGGGAGGGAGACGTGCTTTTCCGGGTGAACTACTTTGGGACAAGAAACATGCGCTCCAGCAAGAACGTTCCTGTTCCCGTAATAGAAGATCACTCTCATGACTTGAATGGGCCTTGGGCTCTTAATAGTGATGCGGACTGGTGCATCGTGTCGCTAAGAAAATCGTTGCCTTTGCCCGAAGGGGGAATGGTATGGTCGCCAAAGGGATTTCGGCTGAATCTTGACATCAGATTGTCTGAAGATAATAAAGAAATAGCAGAAATACGATGGGAGGCGATGCGGATGAAGTCAGACTATCTGGCAGGCAAAGCCATTGAAAAGGAAACTTTCAGACAGAAATATGTGGGGACAGAAAATTGGTTTGACCATGCTGGTCTTTCACTGATAGATGAAAGAAGTCGGAGATATATAAGCCAGTTTGACATTGATGCTTGGCAAAGGGCAAGACGAAGGAACTGGCTGCTGCTTAGGAAACTGGTAAACGCAGAGACACTTTCATTGGAAGATGATTCATGCACGCCCTTCTCCTTTATATTATTGGCAGACAGTGGTGAGGCAAGAGATAGCATTAGGAAAAAGCTAATTAAGCGTTCGGTCTTTCCTGCCATCCTTTGGAGTGTGCCAGAAGCGATAGGGGGAAAGTCTTTAGATTTCAGTCGGAAAATGTTGTCGATACACTGTGATGGTAGATATAATGAAGAGGATATAAGGCAATTGGCTAATATACTGAACAAAGCAATAGAATGGTGATACGACTTTTCGGTATTAATGAAGATAAACAGTGGGATGCTGTTGTGAAGAGTTTTTGGGAGTATGATATATATTACCTGAGCGGATATGTAAAAGCTTTCCATATACATGGAGACGGTGATCCGTATATGTTATATTATGAAGAGAATGGGCTGCGGGCTATATACGTTTATATGCGTCGCATGACTTCTATTGAGGGTGTGTATGATTCTATAACGCCCTATGGGTATGGTGGGGTTTTGTTTGAGGGAGATATCACAGAAGAAAATTTGCAGACGTTTTGGACTGCCTACATTGCTAAAATGAAAGAAGAAAGTATAGTGGACAACTTTGTGCGCTATCATCCTGTGCTGAAGAATGCTATTCCTATGAAGGCTATCTCTAATGTAATAGATCTAGGAAGGACAATAACCTTTGACCTTTCATCATCTGAAGTGATTTGGGAAAACATTATCAGCAAGAATCGCAATATGATACGTAAGGCTGAGAAAAATGGTATTGAAATTCATCATGGAAAAGGTCTTGAATTATTGAAGAACTTCAAACGTATCTACAATGCTACGATGAATAAAGACCATGCTGAGGCATATTATTTTTTTGAGGATGCTTTTTATGAGTCAATTGACAATGATTTGCATGATAACTATGAAATATTCTACGCTGTTTTGGATGGGCAGATAATTGCTATGAGTATTATTTTGTTTGCCAATAGGCAGATGCATTATCACCTATCGGGTTCGATGATAGAATATCGGAATTTAGCTCCATCTAACCTTCTATTATACAAAGCTGCATTATGGGGGTGTGAGTATGGGTATAAAACTTTTCATCTTGGAGGTGGAGTTGGCTCTTGTGAAGACAGTCTTTATAAATTTAAGGCGGCCTTCAATCGTAACTCGGATTGTCGTTTTTCCATAGGGAAAGATATTTTCGATCAAGAGAAATATGATGAGTTGGTTTCGATGAGGAAAGACACTGATGGTAGCTTTCAAACCGATAATCATTTTTTTCCTCTGTATAGGGCTATTTGATTGTGACCACTTTCGAGTTATTCCTTCATTTATTACGTCATGCGCTTTGGCAGACCAAAGAGGAACTGCCAGAGGAGCTGTCGGTAAACATGGCTGCGAACATCATTAGGGGGTGTCGTGAGCAGGGACTGGCAGGACTGGTCGTCGACGCTCTGGTAAGGAATAGGGTGAGGGTGCCGGAGGAGCAGTACCTGGAGATGATGGTGATGCTGATGAAGGTGAAGCAGAGCAATGAGGAGGTGAACAAGGGACTGCGACGGCTGAAGGAGCTGTTTGATGAACGGCATGTGAACTACGTGGTGGTGAAAGGACAGACGGTGGGGGCTTATTACCCGTCACCGACGCTGCGACTGGCGGGTGACATTGACTATTACTGCGACGCCAGGAACTTTCCGAAGGCTCAGGAGGCTGTCAGGGAAGGGTGGGGCATAGAGGCGGATGCTAACGGGTCGCTGTGCCATATCCACTATGACTATAAGGATGTGGTCTATGAGGGGCACTTCGCCCTGGCTCAGTTCTACAACAAGAAAATAGACCGCTACTGGCAGCAGTGGGTGGACGGTGATGTTAACCCTGACGGTAATAATTGTGCAAGCTGCTTTGTAAAGGTGGAGGGTATGAAGGTGCCGACGCTCTCGCCGACGATTCATACGCTCTTCGTGTTTGTCCACTTGTATAGTCATCTGAAGGGGCTTGGCGTGGGAATGAGGCAGTTCTGTGACCTGGCGGTGATGCTGCATGCCTGCCATAAGGAGATTGACTTCGGACGTCTGCATGAGATGCTGGATACATTGGGCATGGAGCGGGCTTTCAGGGCGGTGGGCTGTATACTGACTGACCAGCTGGGCATGCCGCCAGAGGACTTGGGCTATGAGTTGACGGAGAAGGACCGGCGCTATGCCCGGCGACTGCTTGACATCGTGAAGTTTCGTGGTAATATGGGGCACTATAACAAGATGAGCGGCAGCAGCGGATGGAAGCATAACATAGAGTCGGCGGCTATCAAGGTGTCGCACTTCGTGAAGCTATGGCCATTGGCTCCTGCCTTCAGCTGCCGCTGGATAACATACGAATTGACAAAGAAAATATAGAAAAATGGGGAAAAGAATTTACCTCTGTCTGGCTCATATGAGCGAAACGGAAAAAGAATTGGAGTTTGTAAAGGAAGCGTTTAAAACCAACTGGGTGGTGCCTCTTGGACCGAACGTGGATGCGTTTGAAAAAGATCTGGAAAATTTCGTAAGCCCATCTCTGACCCTTCCTCAAGGAAAGGGAGACAGGAAACGGGTGGCTGCACTGAACACGGGAACGGCGGCGGTGCACCTGGCATTGTTGGCTTGCGGCGTACAACCCGGTGATGAGGTGATGGTTCAGAGCTTTACGTTCTGTGCATCGTCGCACCCTGTGACGTACCTCGGCGCAAAGCCGGTGTTTGTGGACTCTGAACGGGAAACCTGGAACATGGATCCTGACCTGCTGGAGGAGGCCATCAAAGACCGCATCGCTAAGACGGGACGGACACCGAAGGCTATCGTGCCGGTAGCCCTCTATGGGATGCCGTACCAAATTGACCGTATCTTAGAGGTTGCCAGGCGGTATGACATTCCGGTGATTGAAGATGCTGCCGAGGGCTTCGGCTCACGGTTTAAAGGGCAGGTGCTGGGCACGTTCGGGGATTATGGCGTGCTGTCGTTCAACGGCAACAAGATGATCACTACAAGCGGTGGTGGTGCGCTTATATGTCCCGACGAGGAGGCGATGAAGAAAATAATGTGGCTCGCTAGCCAGGCTCGTGAGGCTTATCCTTACTATCAGCATGAGGCGATAGGATATAATTACAGGATGAGCAATGTGTGTGCGGGCATCGGGCGCGGACAGATGACTGTGCTGGAGGAGCATATTGCCCACCACAGGCATGTGCATGATATGTATTGTGAGTTGCTGGAGGGCGTGGAAGGAGTATGCGTGCACTCTCAGCCGGACAACGGGGCGCACGAATATGACTCCAATTACTGGCTGACTACAATACTGCTGGATGAAAGTCTGAAGGTGAAGAATGAAGACAGGGCTTACGCCAACGCCGTTAATGGGGCCGTTGGAGGTGCTGCCGGTACGGTGCATGGCGGAGGCGCTGTGCATACTGACAGCGAACCGAACAGGAACGTGGAGGCGATGAGACTGGCGCTGCTCGACGAGGGCATAGAGTCGAGGCCACTGTGGAAACCGATGCATCTGCAGCCTGTGTACAGAAGAGGCAAGACTGAGGAGTTTAAGACTGACGACTATACCATATTTGCATCAGGAACGAGCGTGGCCTACATAAACGGAGTGAGTGAGAGCCTGTTTAAACGGGGCCTGTGCCTGCCTTCTGGTCCGATGGTGACTGATGATGACGTGAGAATGATTGTGCAGCTTATCAAAGACAGCATTGTAGGTTGGAAGTGAAACAAAAGACGGAATGAGTCGTTTTCACAAGATACTACACTGGTACTTCAGCAGGAAGGCTCTGCCATTCTGGTGTGTCATGGTGATAGACAGCCTGATAGTCTTCGTATCGGGATTCGTGGCTTACTGGCTGTTCCACAGGGGAATGGAGACATTGCTCCACTCGCATGTGCTGGCAGTCGCAATGGTGGTGTATGTGGCGCTCAGCTGGATTGGCATGAGGGCTTTCCATACCTATTCGGGCATCATCAGATACTCTTCGTTCGTGGACTTACGGAGGGTGTGCTACGCCAACCTGATGTCGTTCGCAATCGCGTTGGCGGCTCATTATGCTATCTATGACATGCCTGATGACCTGATAGCCAAGATGAACATGCGAGAGCTGGCGGTGACATTCATGACGGCTACGGTGATGATGTGCGGGGTGAGGGTGCTGATGAAGACGCTGTATGAGTTGACGACATCCGACGAAAGGGCCATGAGATGCCTGATATACGGTACGATGACGGGAGGCGTGGCCCTGGCTAAGAGCATAAGGGTGCAACAGCCGGTGAGATTCATACTGAAGGGATTCCTGACGCACGATATCCATGACAGCCACGACCAGCTGATGGGGGTACATGTGTATGGGCCGGACGACGACCTGAAGGCAATCATAGAGAGGGACAGGATAAGCGCCGTGCTCGTGTCGCCGCTGAGAAACAGGGACTTCCGCAACGAACAGCAGCTGCAGGACGTACTGATAAATGCCGGGGTGAAGATATTCATGGCGCAGTCGGCAGTGGAGATTGACAACCTCACTCAGAGAGAACACGGCAAGCCTGACTTCGACGGGGTGCAGATGCAGGAGGTGTCGGCTGAGGACCTGTTGCCAAGGGACGAGATAAAGGTGGACATGGAGTCGGTGGGGAAGGAACTGACGGGAAGGAGGATACTGATAACCGGCTCGGCAGGAAGCATCGGGTCGGAGATAGTGAGGCAGGTGGCTGAATACAGACCGGCAGAGATGATGCTGATAGACCAGGCGGAGACGCCTCAGCACGACATAAGGCTGATGATGGCAAAGGAATTCCCGGGGGTGAAGGCGGAGACGGTGGTGACGAGCATCTGCGACAGGCAGAGGATGGAACAGGTGTTCGACAGGTTCAGGCCTGACTACGTGTTCCACGCTGCGGCTTATAAGCACGTGCCCATGATGGAGGACAATCCGAGCGAGGCGGTGAAGAATAATATATTCGGTACGCGCGTAATAGCTGACCTGTCGGACAAGTACGGAGTGAAGAAGTTCGTGATGGTGTCGACGGACAAGGCGGTGAACCCGACGAACGTGATGGGGTGCTCGAAACGTATCTGTGAGATATATGTGCAGAGCCTCGGAAGAAGGTCGAAGACGCAGTTCGTGACAACGAGGTTCGGCAACGTGCTCGGGTCGAACGGGTCGGTCATACCGCTGTTCAGACAACAGATAAGGAAGGGCGGACCGGTGACGGTGACGCATCCTGACATCACACGCTACTTCATGCTAATACCGGAGGCCTGCAAACTGGTGCTGGAGGCTGGCACCAAAGGCAGGGGAGGGGAGATATTCGTGTTCGACATGGGACAGCCTGTGCGAATAGCCGACCTGGCGGAGAGGATGATAAAGATGTCGAAGGCAAGTAACGTGAAGATAGAGTACACGGGACTGAGGCCGGGAGAGAAACTGTACGAGGAGGTGCTCAAACAGGAGGAGAACACCAAACCATCGTTCCACGACAAGATACGCATCGCCACGGTAAGGGAATATGACTATGAGGAGGTGTGCAAGGATATCAACGAATTGGTCACGATTGCCTTACGCTACGACGATATGGCAACGGTGAAGAAGATGAAGGAGATAGTGCCAGAGTATAAGAGTAATAACTCGGTGTATGAGGCACTCGACAGAAAATGAAAGTACAAACAGAGTATGTGGTTATTTTCGAATAAGACACTTGTAAGAGACAGCGGACTCATGGAGGGATTCCGCGACTGCCACTGCCATCTGCTGCCGGGGGTGGACGACGGGGTGCAGGAGTCTGACGAGACCATGCAGATTCTGGAAGAATGGGAGTTGCTTGGTGTAAAAGAAGTGTGGCTAACACCGCACATCATGGAGGATATACCTAACGAGCCAGTTGCCCTAAGAGAGAGATTTGAAAGCTTAACAGCCTTTTACATAGGCAATGTTAAACTGCATTTGGCAGCAGAGCACATGATGGACGGGCTGTTTCTGAAGCGCTTGGAGAAGAATGACGTGATGACATATGACGATAACCTTAACAAGGGTGGGAAACTGCTGGTGGAGACATCTTATTTTACACCACCGATGAACATGACTGACGTCATTGAAAGGATAAAGGAAGGGGGGGAAGTACCGATACTGGCTCATCCTGAGCGTTATCAGTATATGGACAAAACCGACTATAAGCGGTGGAAACAACGGGGAGTGCTGTTGCAATTGAATGTACCATCGCTTGTCGGTGCGTATGGACCTATGGTACAGAAGAAGGCGGAGTGGCTGCTGAAAGAAAACATGTATGACTACTGCGGTTCGGATACACATTCAACAAACCAAGTAGAGATGTTCTTGAACAGCGAAATCAGCAAGAAAACCGTAAAAATGATAAAGAATATAGCTGAGAAGCAGGAGTTATAACGCTAACGATAACAAGGGCTAACACTACAAATTGCGAGTTTT
>Ga0310694_10002261_pt1 | contig 20108 bp, 17 predicted proteins | sample 174DNAGHGhighgp2_FD_203884 | JGI IMG/M metagenome (GOLD analysis project Ga0310694, IMG submission 203884) | Sheep rumen microbial communities from Palmerston North, Manawatu-Wanganui, New Zealand - 1742 DNA GHGhigh gp2 (v2) (version 2) | ecosystem: Host-associated > Mammals > Digestive system... | reverse complement strand
AAGATTTTTCAATATTGACTAAAAAAGTCAAAAATAGTCAAAAATCGACTTTTTTGAGGGCAAGATGTGGTGGACATAAAAGACGAGACACGACATTTTGTGTCAACGAAATTTCGTAATATTTTTCACGTAAATTTCGATCAAAAATCCTTTGATTTTCGAAAACCGCTCCCGTATAATTACGACGTAGCCGAGCGAAAAGGCTATATTTTATGTAAAAACAAGAACGAGAGGGGCAAGAAGAAGTTATGGTAGCAGAGACGGCAGAATCGATGATGGAGGAAAAACTGGAAGAGTTCATCGTTTACTTAAACGATGTAAAGAAGACCTCCAGGAATACGGAGCTGTCCTATAAGAGGGATCTCACAAAACTGGAAAACTACCTGTATGCGCAGGGGATCGGAGAACTGAATAAGATCACGGTAACGACGCTGCAGGCGTATGTGCTGCAGATGGAGCGCGGCGGTTTTGCGGCGGCGACGGTATCGCGTAATATCGCATCCATCAAGGCGTTCTTCCATTTTTTATTCCGGAAGGGATATATCCGTGAGGATATCGCTGAGGATCTGAAGGCACCGAAGATCGAGAAGAAGCTTCCGGAGATCCTGACGACGGAGGAGGTGAACCGTCTGCTCGACCAGCCGAGGGGAAATACGCCCAAGGATCTTCGTGACCGTGCGATGCTCGAGCTTCTTTATGCGACCGGGATCCGTGTGTCCGAGCTCATCAGTCTGAAGGTGAGCGACGTCAATTTCCAGGTCGGTTATATCGTATGCCGTGACGCGAGAAAAGAGCGTGTCGTACCGTTCGGAACGCCGGCAAAGCGCGCGCTTTCCGAATATGTAAAGAATGCCCGCTCCCTGATGCTTGCGGATCAGAGTTCGGATGTGCTCTTTACGAACTGCTCCGGGCAGCCGATGAGCCGCCAGGGCTTTTGGAAACTGATCAAATATTATGCACGGAAAGCCGGGATCACCGCGGATATCACGCCGCATACGCTGCGTCATTCTTTTGCTGCGCATCTGGTAGAAAACGGTGCGGACCTTCGGAGCGTCCAGGAGATGCTCGGACATTCCGACATTTCCACGACACAGATCTATGCGAATATGTCGCAGAATAAATTACGCGAGGTATATGCAAAGAACTTCCCCCGCGGATAAACAATGCCAAACTGCTAAAGTTCATGATAGTCTTGAGAAAACGGAAAAGACCTGCCTTATGGCAGGTCTTTTCCGTTTCTTTGTAAAGCTCCGGATCTGCGGCGGGATGCCGCGTCGTTCCGGATCCTGATCATTTTATCAGACGAGATCCGCGATATCGTAGATCAGCTGCTCGGAATCGGCCCAACCGAGGCAGGGATCCGTAATGGATTTGCCGTAGATGCCTTCGCCGATCTTCTGGTTTCCCTCTTTGATATAGCTTTCGATCATGACGCCGCGGACGAGATTTTTGATATCCGCGTTGACCCGGCGCGAGTGGAGGACCTCCTTGACGATCCTGGGCTGCTCGGCAAACTTCTTGCCGGAATTATTGTGGTTTGCATCGATGATGCAGGCCGGATTTTTGACATTGCTGTCACGGTAAAGCTCCAGCAGAAGGGAAAGATCTTCATAGTGGTAATTGGAGATCGAAGAGCCGTGCTTATTGACCGCGCCTCGCAGGATCGCGTGGGCGTAAGGATTTCCGCTCGTTTCCACTTCATTTCCGCGGAAGATAAAGGAATGCGGCTGCTGAGCGGCATAGATCGAGTTCAGCATGACCGTAAGGTATCCGCTGGTCGGGTTTTTCATGCCGGCGGCAACGTCAAATCCGCTGGTAGCAAGACGATGCTGCTGGTCCTCGACGGAGCGGGCACCGATCGCCACATAGGATAAGATATCGGAAATGTAGGGCCAGTTTTCCGGGTAGAGCATCTCGTCGGCCGCGGTCAGCTCCGATTCCTGCATCACGCGCAGGTGCATCTGGCGCATCGCGATGAGGCCATGCAGGAAATCTTCGCTTTTTTCCGGATTCGGCTGGGAGACGATGCCTTTATAGCCGTCTCCGTTGGTGCGGGGTTTGTTGGTATAGATCCGGGGGACAAGGATCAGTTTGTCCTTTACCTTGTCGTAGATCTTTGCCAGGCGGTTTGCGTAGTCACAGACCGCCTCTTCGTTATCGGCCGAGCAGGGCCCGATGATCACGAGAAACTTATCGCTGTTTCCCACGATGACGTCGCAGATCTCACGGTCTCTTTTTTTCTTCAGTTCCTGCAGCGCAGGGGGGACCGGATAGTCACGGCAGATCTCCTCCGGGGTCGGAAGAGCCCGTTTTACGATGATGGACATGGTTCTTTCTCCTTATAATCTGTGGTACTCCGGATATCGGTTCTCGAAAACACAGTAGTATTCAAAACCGATATCTTTCAGCAAAGCGACAGCCTCATCAAAGTACTGCGCCATATGGGCGGGATCGTGGGCATCAGAGCCGATGGTTAAGATTTCGCCGCCGAGTTCTTTGTAGCGCGCAAGGATGTCGCGGCAGGGGTGGGGACCGCCCATCCCGTAGGCGTATCCGCTGGTGTTTGCTTCGATACCTTTGCCGTTTTCGATGAGGTGCTTCAGGATCCGGTCGATGTCCTCACGGTACTCGTCGAAGCTGAAGTTTTGATTCTTCGTAGGACCGTAGCGCAGGACATAGTCCAGGTGGCCGTAAATATCGAAATTTTCGAAGCCGCGGATGCATTCGTAGATATAGCGGAAGTATTCGTGATAAGCTTCTCTTTCGTCGCGTCCGCCGAAGAAATCATCTGCGAGGTACGGATCTTTTCCGTTGCAGAGGTGGGAGGAGGCGATGATGAAGTCGAACTCGTGGCTCTTCGCATAGAGAACGTTTTTTCGGGTACAGGTGGTCTGCATCCCGAGTTCCACGCCGAAGAGGATCTTGATCCGGTCGCGGTACTGTTCCCTGTATTTCAAAAGGTCGTACAGATAGGCATCGGTGTTGACTTCCCACATTCCTTCGGGTTCGTCATTCTTATATACAAAGTCAAAATCCATATGCTCGGTGAAGCAGATCTCTTTCAGGTTCAGTTTCAGAGCCTGTTCGATCATCGCTTCCATCGGCGCCTGCGAATCTCCGGAAAAGGCGGAGTGCAGGTGACAGTCGGCGATCAGTGACATATATTTTACCTCCATATGATTTATGGGATCTCCCATGTTTGAAAGCACATCTGTTAGCATAGCATATCCGGCAGGAAAATGGTAGTGAAAAACATACAAAGAGGTAAGACCGGAAGAACGATTGCTGAAGACCGGCAGACCGATCGCGGAGCTGTCGGTTTTTCGTTCATCGCACGTTCCTTAATTTTTTCATACTTACATCTTGATATTTGCGGAAAAATCGGGTAGAATGGGAAACGATGTGAAAATAGTGTTCACACAATACACATTATATGGAGGAACAAGCAATGGCAGTAAAAGTAGCAATCAACGGTTTTGGTCGTATCGGCCGTCTGGCTTTCCGTCAGATGTTCGGTGCAGAGGGCTATGAGGTAGTAGCGATCAACGATCTTACTTCCCCGAAGATGCTCGCACATCTTTTAAAGTATGACTCCTCTCAGGGTAAGTACGCTCTGGCGGATACGGTTTCCGCAGGTGAGGATTCCATCACGGTTAACGGCAAGACTCTTAAGATCTACAAAGAGCCGGATGCAAATAATTGCCCTTGGGGCGAGCTTGGCGTAGATGTAGTTCTGGAGTGCTCCGGTTTCTACACCTCCAAGGAGAAGGCTCAGGCACACATCAATGCAGGCGCTAAGAAGGTCGTTATCTCCGCTCCGGCAGGAAATGATCTTCCGACGATCGTTTACAACGTAAACCACAAGACGCTGACGAAGGATGACAAGATCATCTCCGCTGCATCCTGCACGACGAACTGCCTTGCTCCGATGGCTAAGGCTCTGAACGATCTCGCTACGATCAAGTCCGGTATCATGAGCACGATCCACGCTTACACCGGTGATCAGATGATCCTCGACGGACCGCAGAGAAAGGGTGACCTCAGAAGATCCCGCGCAGGCGCAATCAACATCGTTCCGAACAGCACCGGTGCTGCAAAGGCAATCGGTCTGGTTATCCCGGAGCTGAACGGCAAGCTCATCGGTTCCGCACAGCGTGTACCGACCCCGACGGGTTCCACCACGATCCTTGTTGCAACGGTTGAGAAGTCCGTAACGAAGGAAGAGATCAACGCTGCAATGAAGGCTGCTGCTACCGAGTCCTTCGGCTACAACGAGGAAGAGATCGTTTCCTCCGATATCGTAGGAAGCACCTATGGTTCCATCTTCGATGCTACGCAGACGATGGTAGGTCAGGACAACCTCGTACAGGTCGTTTCCTGGTATGACAACGAGAACAGCTACACCTCTCAGATGGTTCGTACGATCAAGTATTTTGCAGAGTTAGGCTAAGAGCCATGCGCAGATGCGACGAGTGATGCGCGAGGCAAGCTTGCTTGCCGGAGAGCATCATTCGGAGCGGATGCATACGGCGAACGCCGTCTGCACCGAGCAAAAAGCGAAGCGTTTGCGAGGCGCGGCATGGCGATGAGAGAATGACTCTAATAATGCGGACAAGTGCATTGACAGGTCACAAATGTATGTGTGCACCATACCGCGTGTCAGGTCATACACAAGTTCAATGATAAAGGTCCGGTCCGGGCAATACCGGATCGGACCTTGTTTTATGAGTGTTCATAATATTTCACATAGGAGGACAGTAAAATGGCATTAAACAAGAAATCCGTAGATGATTTCAGCGCAAAGGGCAAGCGCGTACTGGTACGCTGCGACTTCAACGTACCGCTGAAGAACGGTGAGATCACCGACGAGACGCGTATCAACGCAGCGCTTCCGACGATCAACAAGCTGATCGCGGACGGCGGCAAGGTTATCCTTTGCTCCCATCTCGGCAAGGTAAAGAACGGCCCGAACGAGGGTGAGTCTCTTGCACCGGTAGCAAAGCGCCTTTCCGAGAAGCTCGGCAAGGAAGTAAAGTTCATCTCCGATTACAAGGTAACGGGTGCAGATGCAACGAACGCTGTAGCTGCTATGAACGAGGGTGATGTGATCCTGCTTCAGAATACGCGTTTCCGCGGCGAAGAGGAGACGAAGCCGAAGAATGCAGGCGATGCTTTTGCAAAAGAGCTGGCTGATCTTTGCGATGACTATGTATGCGACGCTTTCGGTTCCGCACACAGAGCACACGCTTCCGTTGCAGGCGTAACGAAGTTCGTCCGCGAAAAAGGCGGCAACTGCGCAGTAGGTTACCTGATGAAGAAGGAGATCGATTTCCTCGGGAATGCGGTTGAGACCCCGGTACGTCCTTTCGTAGCGATCCTCGGCGGTGCTAAGGTTGCCGATAAGCTCAACGTTATCAACAACCTGCTCGAGAAGTGCGACACGCTCATCATCGGCGGCGGTATGGCGTTCACCTTCCTGAAGGCAAAGGGCTATGAGATCGGTAAGTCTCTCGTAGACGATGAGAAGATCGATTACTGCAAAGAGATGATGGAAAAGGCTGAGAAGCTCGGCAAGAAGCTGCTTCTTCCGGTTGACACCACGATCGCTGCAGGTTTCCCGGATCCGATCGATGCTCCGATCGAGGTTTCCTTCGTAGATGCGGACAAGATCCCGGCAGACAAGGAAGGTCTGGATATCGGACCGAAGACGCAGGAGCTCTTCGCTGAGGCAGTTAAGAGCGCGAAGACGGTCGTATGGAACGGACCGATGGGCGTCTTCGAGAACCCGACCCTTGCAAAAGGTACGATCGCAGTTGCAAAGGCTCTCGCAGAGACCGAGGCAACGACGATCATCGGTGGCGGCGATTCCGCAGCTGCAGTCAACCAGCTTGGCTTCGCAGACAAGATGAGCCACATCTCCACCGGCGGCGGTGCTTCTCTCGAGTTCCTCGAGGGCAAGGAACTCCCGGGGGTTGTTGCTGCGGATGATAAATAAGCGCGAGCGAAGCGAAGCGCTTAAACAGCACAATGAAGGACATTTGTGCTGTTCGTACAAAGAATTAGAACGCGTAGGAGTGTATGGCACGCAGCGCGAGACCATTCCGAACGTCATCACTTAACGAGCATGAGCGTAGCGAAATGCGAGTTTAGTGATGCTACGTGAGGAATTGAGCGAGAGCGAGTCGAGCGCGTGTGACATACACGACGAGCGCGGAGAAAGATTAAAGGAGAACAAACAAATGGCAAGAAGAAGAATCATTGCCGGCAACTGGAAGATGAACAAGACTCCCAGCGAGGCAGTAGCTCTGTGCGAAGAGCTGAAGGATCTGGTAAAGAACGATGCAGTTGACGTGGTTTACTGCGTACCTGCGATCGATATCGTACCGGTCGTCAATGCGGTAAAGGGCACGAACGTCAAGGTCGGTGCAGAGAACTTCTACATCGAGGACAAGGGTGCTTTCACGGGCGAGATCTCTGCTCCGATGCTGAAGGATGCAGGCGTGGAGTACATCATCATCGGTCACTCCGAGAGACGTGACATCTTCGGTGAGAACGATATCCTGATCAACGCAAAGGTCAAGAAGGCATTTGCGGCAGGCTTAAACCCGATCCTCTGCTGCGGCGAGTCCCTTGCACTGCGCAAGGCAGGCACCTACAAAGAGTGGATCGCTCGTCAGATCAAGTGGGATCTGGACGGCGTAACGGCTGACCAGGTGAAGAACCTCGTCATCGCTTACGAGCCGATCTGGGCGATCGGTACCGGCGAGACGGCTACGGCTGATCAGGCGCAGGAAGTCTGCGGCATGATCCGTGAGATCATCGGCCAGATGTACGATGCAGCTACGGCTGAGGCAGTACGTATCCAGTACGGCGGATCCATGAACGCTGCAAATGCGGCGGAGCTGCTTTCCAAGCCGGACATCGACGGCGGCCTCATCGGCGGCGCGTCCTTAAAGCCGGACTTCGGTAAGATCGTTAACGCATAAGCTTTTTAAGAGGGCCGCGAAGGGGGATGGATTCATCCCTGCTTCGCGGTCCTTTTTGGTTAGAAAAAACTAACAACCTCTCCCGCCGGCGGACCGGGTCCGCTTGCATTACCCCTGCGAAAAAGGTATAATATTACACGTTTGTTAGTATGAGAATGGAGCATCCGAATTGAACTATATCCGACTCGATCCCTGTGATCTGAAAAACGGGGACGGTATACGAGTGACGCTCTGGTGCGTGGGCTGTTCCCACCGCTGTGCGGAGTGTCAGAATCCCGAGACCTGGGATGAAAAGGTCTGGAAACCGGAGGAATGGAAGGAGACCGACGGGAGTTTTTTCCGAACGCTGGATAAGTATCTCTCGGATCCCGATGTGCAGGGCCTGACCCTGACCGGCGGTGATCCGCTTTATCCGCCGAACCGGAAGGATATACTGAACATTTTGAAACATGTGCACCGGAAGCATCCGGGCAAGGACATCTGGATGTGGACGGGCTATGTCTACGAGGAGATCAAAACGGAGTGCGCGGAGATCCTGCACTACGTGGATGTGCTGGTGGACGGACCGTATCTGGCGGCTGTCCGTGCGGAAGATATTGAAAACGGGGAGGATCCCCGGTGGAGAGGAAGCTCCAATCAGAGGATCCTTTATCTTAAGGAGATGTGAAAATGGCCAAAGGCGGAATGATCTACGTTATTCATAAAGGCGATCGTGTGTTACTGCAGAAAAATGAAGCGGGAGCGCTTCCGGCCTGGGAAGCACTCGATAAAGCAGAAAAAAAAGAGCACCTGCTTTCGCAGACCCTGCTGTTTCGCAAACTTGACAAGACTGCGGAGCGCGTAGGCGTCGTCTTTTCTCCGAGGGAGAAACTGGATGTCTTTATGGCACTCCGGGATGTCCTGCTGGAGGCGCATGCGGACGGAAAGAAGCTTCGAGGCGGTGAAGACCGGGCGGAGGTTTTTGAAAAGTGCATGGAAAACGGCGATATCCTGATCGCCTCTGACCGTCTGCACCCTTATGTCCTGAAGGCACTGGTATCCGCTTATCATGCGGATAAACAGCCGGAGGAGTTTGAAAAAGCGCTGAAGGTCCGCGACAGTTACAACCGTTACTATGTGGAACGCCGGAAGGAAAAGCAGTTCTGGCAGGAACTGTATGAGAGCGACCGCAGCGGACAGGCGGTGGACAAGAGCAATGCGAATGCGGATGGTGCGCTGGTTTCTACGAAGCGGATCAATTTTGCGGGCGGGGTGTCCAAACAGGCATATTTAAAGGCGTTCTTAAATGACGAGGAGCGCAAGGCGCACGAAAAAGGTTATATCTACATCCACGACCTGACGGCCAGACGGGATACCTATAATTGCTGTCTCTTTGACGTGGGAGCCGTTATGAAGGGCGGCTTTGAGATGAACCATGTCCATTACAACGAGCCGAAGACCCTGATCACGGCATTTGCGGTAATCGGAGATGTGGTCATGGCGGCGGCCGGTCAGCAGTACGGCGGATTCACGGTGCCGGAGGTGGAGAAACTGCTCGCGCCCTACGCACAGCGCTCCTACGACAAGTATGTGCAGAAATATCTGGAGATGGGTGTGACTTCCGAACGGGCGGCGGAGGAAGCTTCGAAAGATGTCCGGAATGATTTCGCCCAGGGCTTTCAGGGCTGGGAATACAAGTTCAATACCGTCGCGTCTTCGCGCGGCGATTATCCTTTTATCACGATGACCTTCGGTCTCGGGACCGGACGTTTTGAGAAGCTGGCGACCGAGATGATCCTGAGAGTACGCGGCGGCGGACAGGGCGAGCCCGGTCATAAAAAGCCGGTACTTTTCCCCAAGCTGGTCTTCCTCTACGATGAGGCGCTGCACGGCAAAGGCGGGGAAAACGAAGATCTTTTTGATATTTCCATCGAGTGCTCCATGCATGCGATGTACCCGGATTATCTGTCGCTGACCGGAGAGGGCGGCGAGGGCACGGTGCCCGATATGTATAAGCGATACAAAGCAGTCGTATCCCCGATGGGCTGCAGGGCGTTTCTGTCCCCCTGGTATGAGCGGGGCGGGGCTGCTCCTGCGGATGACAAGGACCGGCCGGTCTTTGTCGGACGGGCCAATATCGGTGTGGTCTCTTTAAATCTTCCGATGATCCTGATGGAAGCGATGAGCGCGACGGAGGGCTGGGAACAGCTCCCTGTAAAGGAACGCGAGCGCATTTTCTATCAGCATCTGGATGTTTATCTTTCGATGATCCGCAGCATTCACCGGCGCACCATGGATTATCTCGGAGAGAAGCGGGCTTCCTGTAATCCGCTCGGTTTCTGCGAGGGCGGACTCTACGGCGGGCATCTGAAGCCGGACGAGCCGATCGCGCCGCTTTTAAAAGCCTGGACGGCATCTTTCGGGATCACGGCGGGAGAAGAGTTCCAGCATCTCTGGAACGGAAAGTCGCTGACGGAAGACGGTGATATGTTTGAAAAAACGATGCAGCATATCAATAAGCTGAAAGATAAATGGAAGAAGGAAGACCATATCCTCTATGCGATCTACGGAACGCCGGCCGAGAGCCTCTGCGGGACGCAGGTGACGCAGTTTCGGAGGATGTATGGCGATAAGGTAAAGAACTTTACGGAGCGCAGTTACGTGAGCAATTCGTTTCATTGCCACGTGACGAGCCGGATCGATCAGATGCAGAAGCAGGACTACGAAAAGCGGTACTGGGAATATTTTAACGGAGGGAAGATCCAGTATGTACGCTATCCTCTGGATTACAATGTCAATGCGGCAAAGAGCCTCGTGCGCAGAGCGATGCGCTACGGCTTTTACGAGGGTGTGAACCTTGCGCTGTCCTACTGCAACCAGTGCGGGCATGCGTCGGCGGAGCTGGAGCACGGCAAAGCCTGCCCGGTCTGCGGCAGTACGGATATCACGCATATTGACCGCATGAACGGGTATCTCGGATATTCTTCCACGCACGGAAGTGCGGAGGATACCCGCTTTAATCCCGCGAAACAGGAAGAAATCTTGGAAAGGATCTCGATGTGAAGATGAAAAACGGAAAACCGCGAACGGAGGGCTTTCGAGCCGCACGGCGGTGGCTTTCGGCGATACTTGCGATGACGCTGCTGCTTGGGGCCTGCGGATCCGATGATGACGGGCGCGACCGGGATGAGGATGAGGAAAGGGAGCGTACCACTACGTCGGCAGCCGATAAGGTTCCGGGAGATTCCGGCGGAGAAAAGGTCACGGCGGAGCCGGAGGAACCGATGCCCGAGGTGGAGGAGATCTCGGAGGAGATCTTTGAAGATTACGCGGAGGACGCCGATGTTTATACCTGCTACGAAGATCCGAACCGTAAGGTGATCCTGCTGGATCTGCAGGAGGAGCGGGAGATCGGCTGCGTTTATCTTGACTGGGATGCCGATGAATGCGGCAGTGTGACGTCTTACCGGATCGAGACCTATGAGGGTGGGGCGAATGAACCGCCCGAGACCGAATATCAGGGCGGGCTGATCCCGCAGAGAAAATATGTGAGCATCTTAAGTGCGGATGCGGCGCCTTACCCGACGAAGGAAAAGATCGAGGTCGGCACGGTGGCTTCCCGGTATCTGAGGATCGATGTGGAGGGGGCGGATACCGTACCGGAAGTCCGTGTCTTTGCGGAGGATCCCTGGGAAGAAGTATTTGATACGATCGTTCCCTGGGTAACGGACGGAAAACTCGTTTTCCTCGGGGTTCCCGACTGGCTGGATACGGAATCGATCGGCTGCAATCCTTATGCGGTCCTCGCTCCGGACGGTACGGTGCAGGAGATCCTGGAGGATACGGATGTGCTGGCCGGATGCACGCTTTCTTATGACGGCTGGAGCGCGGTGTCGCCGGATTACGAGATCACGATCCCTGCGGCTTCGGAAACGGCAGCCGGCGGAGAGGACGGGGAAACCAATCCTCGTCCGCAGATCCTCCCGACGGTTCAGGAGTGGCGCGGCGGAACGGGCGTACTTGCGATCGGAGAAGATTCCGCGATCTGTGCGGACGGAGAGCTTGAGGATATCGCAGAGATCCTTGCGGAGGATATCGAAAGCCTGACCGGCTGGGATCTGGAGATCAATGACGAAGACGAGGCGGGCGACGGAGACATCGTATTATCGTTTTGTGATGAGAGCAGCCTCGGAGAAGAAGGTTACCGCATCCGCATCGATGATACGGTGACGATCTGTGCGGAAGAAGCAAAGGGGGTTTACTGGGGCACGAGAAGCCTTTTGCAGATGATGGTGCTCGCGGCATCCGATGCGGGAGATGCGGATACCCTGGAGGGGATGTGCGCGGCAAGGATCGATGCCGACAGCGTGGATCTTCCCGAGGGAGAGATCCGCGATTATCCGTCCTATCCGGTGCGCGGCTTTGAACTGGATGTGGCGCGCAATTCCGTTTCCATGCACAGTCTGCGGGAGATGGCAAAAAACCTTTCCTGGTACAAGATCAACGAGTTTACGATCCACTTAAACGACAATGCACTGCTGGCCTACAGCGACCGAAGGACCGACCCGGTCGGCATCTACGGAGCGTATTCCGCGTTCCGTCTGGAAAGCTCCGTGATCGGCTCCTATGGCGGGCCTCTCACGTCGCAGGATCTCTTTTATACAAAGGAGGAGTTTGAGGATCTTGCGGAGTCCTCGGCGGAATACGGGGTAAAGATCATTCCCGAGATTGATACGCCGGCGCACAGCCTCGCGATCACGTCAATCTTCCGCTACAACGGTCTAAAGTATTCCCCGGAAGCGGCGGACATGCTGGATCTTTCGCAGGAATCCACGACCGATATCGTAAAAAGGATCTGGGACGATGCTTTGCCGTCCTTTGAAGACTGCGATACCGTACATATCGGCGGAGATGAGTACTACGGGGATACGGATGATTATCTGCGCTTTGAGAATACGATGATCGACTATCTGAATGAGCAGGACAAGACGGTGCGCCTGTGGGCGAGTCTGACCGGAAAACGCGGGAACGATTATGTGCAGCCGCGGGATGATCTGGAACTGATCCTCTGGAATACGGACTGGGCGGTTCCCGAAGTCATGTACGATGAAGGATACCGTATCATCAATGCGGATCATAATACGCTTTATATCACGCCGGGCGGCGGCTATGACCGTCTGGATACGGAGATGATCCATGATGACTTCGAAGTCAACCGTTTCGTGTTCGAGCGGGAGGAGGACGAGATCACGCTTCCCTGCCACGACGGACGGATCCTCGGGGCACAGGTCTGCATCTGGAACGATTTCTGTGACAATCTGGATATCGGGATCAGTGAGTATGATATGTACGACCGCGTCAATGAGGCACTGCCGTATTTTTCCGGCAAGTGCTGGAGCGCCGCGCGGACGGAGGACTGCATCGATTATGATACGGTCGCGGAAGTGCAGAAATGTCTCGGACAGGCGCCGGGCAGCAACCCGTATGACCGTGTCTTCGATCCGGATGAGATCGATGAGGACGATCCGGAGTCGCTGCTGGGACCGGATTATCGTGTGGAGCTGGAGCTGACCGTGGCGGGGGCTTACGGGGAACTGGTACTCTGCTCGGCGGAGCGCGGAGGGAATACCTATACCGTCTATCTGAGAGACAGAAACGGCCACATCGGATTTGCGAGGGAAGGCCGGGAATACGCATTTGAAGAGATGCTGCCGGTCGGCGAAGCGGTGTCGATCGCCTTTGTGGGGCACGCGAATGAAGTCGTGCTCTACGTGGACGGGAAAGTCACGGAGTCGATCGGGAGTTCCGAACAGCAGGCCGAGCATGCGACGCTGCTTTTCCCGGTATCGGAACTGATAAACGCACAGGATATCATCCGAGAGGAAGGGGCGTATGAGATCACGTCGCTGAGCGGAAACCGTGCGGTGGTAACAAAGATCGAGATCGAAGCGGAGTGAGTGCCATGGATTACAGAAAAGACAAAAGGTTTTCGGATATCACGGAGGATTGGATCCCGAAGCGGATCCCGCTTCCGATCCCGCATATGCACGGAGATGAGATCCGCTATGTGCAGGAAGCGTATGATACCGACTGGGTGACCACCGTCGGCCCGAACATCAATGAACTGGAGCGGATCGCGGCCGAGTATGTCGGTCTTCCGTATGCGGTGGCTGTAAGCTCCGGAACGGCATCACTTCATCTTGCGATCCGGAGTGCGGCGCAGCGGATCTATCACTCGAACAGCGGGATCACGACGCCGGACGGCATCGGCAGCGGCGGCAGCCTGTACGGCCGAAAGGTTTTCTGCAGCGACATGACGTTTGCGGCGACCGTGAATCCGATCCTGTATGAAGGCGGAGAGCCGGTCTACATCGATACGGAATATGACAGCTGGAATATGGATCCGGCGGCGCTGAAAAAAGCATTTGAGATCTATCCCGAGGTCCGGATCGTCGTGCTCGTGCATCTTTACGGGACACCGGCGAAAGTCGATGAGATCCGTTCAATCTGTGATGCGCACGGAGCACTGCTGATCGAGGATGCGGCGGAGTCTCTTGGCGCAAGCCGGAACGGAAAACAGACCGGAAGCTACGGTGATCTTTCGGCGATCTCGTTTAACGGAAACAAGATCATCACGGGGAGTACGGGCGGTATGCTTCTTACCGCGGAGAAAGAGGAAGCGGACCGCGTGAGAAAGTGGAGCACGCAGGCACGCGAAGCGGCCGGCTGGTACCAGCATGAGGAAGTCGGATACAATTACCGCATGAGTAATGTCATCGCGGGACTGGTCCGCGGACAGTGGGCGCATCTGGATGAACATATCCGTTCGAAGCGGGAGATCTACGAGCACTATAAGAAGGGATTTGCAGGCATTCCGGTCCGGATGAATCCGTATGAGGAGAAAAGCAGTCCGAACTTCTGGATGAGCTGCATCACTGTGGAGCCGGAAGCAATGTGTGCGCAGACGAGAGACGATCATCGTTCGTGCTGGCAGACGGAGAGCGGAAAGAGCTGTCCGGAAGAGATCCTGGCGGTGATGAAGACCTTTCACATGGAGGGACGCCCGCTCTGGAAGCCGATGCATCTGCAGCCGATCTACCGGAACCACGCATTTATTACGAAAGAGGGCTCCGGGCGCGGGAGCAGCAATGCGTATAATTCGGCGATGGGCTGCTCCGATGCGGGTGCGGATCTTTTTGACAGAGGCTTATGTCTCCCGTCGGATATCGCGATGACCGCGGAAGAACAGGAAAAGGTGATCACGATCATCAGGAGATGTTTTCAATAAACCACAAAGGAGGATACAGGTATGAAGTTTTACAGATGCGAACATTGCGGGAACATCATCACAAAGGTAAACGATTCCGGGGTACCGGTCGTCTGCTGCGGGGAGCCGATGAAGGAGCTCGTCCCCGGTGCGACGGACGGCGCGTTTGAGAAGCACGTTCCCTTCGTGACGGTAGACGGAAAGACCGTCAAAGTACAGATCGGCGAGGTTGAACATCCGATGCTCGAGGCACATTATATCCAGTTTATCGCGCTGGAGACGAAGAACGGGGTTCAGATCCGTTATCTGAAGGCGGGCGATAAGCCGGCGGCTGAATTTGTGATCGCGGATGGCGACAGTGCCGTTGCGGTATATGAGTACTGCAATCTGCACGGCCTGTGGGTGAAAGAGCTTTAAGAAGGGGAGGCGCTGAAGGCGGAGAATATCTGATCCGGCAGAGCTTTGCGGCATCCGCTTCCGACGGGAGCGGATGCTTTTTTGTGCAGATACACGGGAGCGCGGGAAACGGAAGTCTTGACAGTTTCCGTATCCTGCGGTATAATCCGCATAGTAGTAGAAATACAAAAAGAACGGGACGGCGGGGATTCGCCGGACCTCCGAAGGAAAACGGGAGAGGCAGCTATGACGATCAGAGACCGGATCTTTGAAAAGATCGAAGAACTGAAGATGACACAGAAGGAGTTTTCGGAGAAAACGGGCATTCCCCAGACAACGGTCAGTGACTGGCGGAAGAAACGGACGAATCCGACGGCGGAGAAGATCATGGTGATCTGTAAAGTGCTGGGAGTCACGCCGGAATGGCTGTTGTCCGGGATCGAGACGCACGGGACGAGAAGTAATCCGCAGGAGTGGTATGCCGTGGATTCCTCGACGGAGGCGGGGATGCTGCTGGCGGCCTTTAACTCTTTTGATTCCAGGACGCAGGCAAGGCTGCTGGGCTATGTACAGGCATTAAAGGAGATGGAATAAGATCCTGTCCGCATTCTTGACAAAAGAAGCGTTTGTGCCATAAAATATCGAATTAGATCAAAGCATATCAGGAGGGAAACGATGAAACCTTATGCGGAAATGACAAAAGAGGAACTGCTGGAAGAGCAGAAGACTCTGAATGAAGAGTATCAGAAGTATCTTGCGATGAACCTGCATCTGGACATGAGCCGCGGAAAGCCCTGCAAAGAGCAGCTGGATCTTTCCATGGGAATGATGGATGCCTTGAATTCGCAGGTGGATCTGCGTTGTGAGGACGGGACGGACTGCCGTAACTACGGCTGCCTCGACGGGATCCATGAGATGAAGGTGCTGATCGGGGATATGATGGAGAATCATCCGGACAATATCATCATCTACGGGAACTCTTCCCTGAACGTCATGTATGATACCGTTGCGCGTGCGATGACCCACGGCATCATGGGGAATACTCCCTGGTGCAAGCTGGACAAGGTAAAGTTCCTATGCCCGGTGCCCGGCTATGACCGCCATTTTGCGATCACCGAGTACTTCGGGATCGAGATGATCCCGGTACCGCTGCATGAGGACGGCCCTGATATGGATATGGTGGAGAAACTGGTGAGTGAGGATGCTTCGGTCAAGGGCATCTGGTGTGTGCCGAAGTACGCCAATCCTTCCGGTACTTCGTATTCCGATGAGACCGTACGGCGCTTCGCGAGATTGAAGCCGGCCGCTACGGATTTCCGTATCTTCTGGGATAATGCTTACGGGATCCATCATCTTTACGATGACCGGCAGGATTATCTCGTAGAGATCCTGGCAGAATGCAAAAAGGCCGGGAATCCGGATATGGTCTATAAGTTTGCATCGACCTCGAAGATCACCTTCCCCGGGAGCGGGATCGCAGCGCTTGCGACTTCGCCGAACAACCTGGAGGATATCAAGAAGCAGCTGAAGAACCAGACCATCGGTCATGATAAGGTCAACCAGCTGCGGCATGTACGCTTCTTCAAGGATATCCACGGGATGACCGAGCATATGCGCAAGCATGCGGCTATCATCCGTCCGAAGTTCGAGATGGTGGAAGAAGTGCTGGAAAAGGGCCTGAAAGAAGCCGGCATCGGCAATTGGACGAAGCCGAACGGCGGATATTTCATCAGCTTTGATGCACCGGAGGGATGCGCGAAGGAGATCGTCTCCCGTGCGAAGAAAGCAGGCGTAATCATGACCGGAGCGGGAGCGACCTGGCCGTACGGCAAGGATCCGAAAGATTCCAACATCCGTATCGCACCGACCTTCCCGCCGGTGGAGGAGCTTCGTACCGCAGCGGAACTCTTCGTACTCTGCGTAAAGCTGGTAACGGTGGAAAAAATGCTCGCGGCAGGCTGAACAACCGGTCCCTGATCGATCTCAATGCCAAGACCGTCCGGGTTTTGGCATTTTTTTAACCGGAGAATCCGTATAACAGGAAAAATACGTATCAAGGAGGGGCAATGAGATATTCTGTTTTATACGAAAAAGGAAGGCGGGAGAAAAACCAGGACAGTCTGGTCCTGCAGCGGATGAAGACACGCGACGGAGACGTGATCCTGGCTGCGGTCTGTGACGGACTCGGCGGAGAGGAGCGCGGGGAGGTCGCGAGCGGAATGATCGCCGAAGAACTGGTTCGCTGGTTCTGCGAAGAACTGCCCGAACTGCTGGCCGCGAAAAAAGGCAGGCGCGATCTCGAGCGTTCTCTTTCCCGCGCCCTCTTTCATGTCCACGAAGCTCTGAAACGCTACGGGGCGGAACGCGGACTGCGGCTCGGTACTACGATGACGATGCTTCTTCTTTTCGGAGCAAACTGTTTTCTGGCGCAGATCGGGGATTCCATGGCTTACCGGATCACACCGGGCGTGTTCTTCCGTTTTTTTGAAAGAGCAGGCTGCGGGAACGGGTCGCGCTGTAGGCCGTTGACGGTAAGTCACGGGAGAAACGCGTCGGTGGAGCGTTGCCTCGGGATCGGCCGTTACCGCGCTCCGGATTTTTCGAGGAGGAAGCGGAAGCGGGGCGAGGCATATCTGCTGACCAGCGACGGGCTGCTGCATGGGATCGGCTGTGCGGAGTTTGCCCGGGTCTTATCCCCTCACGGGATGATGGATGAGGAAACGGCGGCCCGCGGATTACGAACCCTGTGCAGGACAGCGGAGGGACGCGGCAGTACCGACAATATGTCGGCCGTCTATCTGTGGGAATGATCCCGTTTTGTGAAAGGAGGATGAAATGAACCGGGAGACGGAACAGGAGAAAAGGTTTCGCGATACGTTCGGAGATAAGTACCGCTATATCCGCCGGATCGGAGAAGGCGGGATGGGGGAGGTATGGCTGGTGGAACATACCGGCCTGAAAAAACGTTATGCGATGAAAGCGGTGTTTGCAGCCGGAGAAAGGGAAGATGAGCTTCGGCGTCTGGCACTTTTTAACGAGGCGGAACGGATGAAAACGATCCGTGATCCCAGGATCCCCTATCTCATTGATTATCTGGAAAACGACAGAGGCGCGGCTCTTGTGATGGAGTACGTCGAAGGAGATACGCTGAAACATTATCTCGAAACGCATGCACCTCTCTCAGGAACGGAGGCACGCAGGATCATGGGAGAGATCTGCGGGATCCTCGCCTGTCTGCACGGACAGCGTCCCCGCATCATCTATCGTGATATCAAGGCGGAGAACTTTATCCGTACCCGCGAGGGGAGGATCGTGCTGCTGGATTTCGGGACGAGTCTCGCGGGATACCGGAATGCACGGTGCAGTGCCTATACGCCGGGATATGCCGCGCCGGAGCAGACGGCCGGCCGCCCGGTGGGCCCGGAAGCCGACGTATATGCGCTCGGTGCACTCTATACCTATCTGCTGACCGGTCAGGATCCGTCGCGGCCTCCCTACCGGCCGGCGGATCCGGATCTGTACGGCGTCCGGATCGACGCTGATACGAAGCATCTGGTCAAAAGATGTCTGTCCTCCGATCCGGCCGCGCGTTTTGCGGATGCATCGGGAATGCTGGATGCCCTCTGCCGGCTCCCGGAAGGAAGAACACGGGGGTCTTTGTTCCATAGTCTCACGGAAGTGTTTTATCCGTTCGTGCTGGCCGTCAATATCATTGTCTGGATCCTGGTCATCTATGCCAGGGAAAAAGGATTTCATACTGCGGGCTTTGAATACTCTGCCGTCGTTTTGCTCGCAGCCACGGCCGGATGGGGGATCTGCCGGGCACATACGGAACGGAAGGCGCGTTTTTTCCTTGCGAGGGACTGGAATCTGCTGCTTACGGAAAAACAAGCCCCCGGTCTGTAGAAAAAATGAATGATTTTATGTATATTTTTGTGGAGCATTTTTCTTTTGCGCGAACGCAAAATATTGTATAATACATCACAGATGCCGCCATAATTGGGATGTTTTGTAAACCGGACGGGCTGAAGGAAATCCTTCGTATTGCGGCATGTACGTTTTTCACGGATTTTGCAGGAAATCCTGCAGTTTTTGACAGATTACCGGAATGAAACAGCCGGAAAGAACTCTGAGGCGGCATTTGGAGAAGCGGGAGGACGACACGATGTACCGGGACGAAACAAAAATAATACAGATCGGAGACCGAAAGATCGGGGGTGGGAATCCCATCCTGATCCAGTCGATGACGAATACGCCGACCGAGGATGTGGAGGCAACGGTCGCCCAGATCCTGCGCCTCGAAGAGGAGGGCTGTGAGATCATCCGCTCGACGGTACCGACGCCGGAGGCCGCTCAGGCGCTGAAGAAGATCCGGGAAAGGATCCATATCCCATTGGTCGCCGACATTCATTTCAATTACCTCTGTGCGATTGCCGCGATCGAAAACGGAGCCGATAAGATCCGCATCAATCCGGGAAATATCGGCGGACAGGAGAAACTGAAAAAAGTCGTGGAAGCGGCGAAAGAGCGCGGGATCCCGATCCGCGTGGGAGTCAACTCGGGCTCGCTGGAGGCGCAGCTCGTTGAAAAATACCACGGAGTGACGGCAGAAGGGATCGTGGAAAGTGCGCTGGATAAAGTAAAGATGATCGAGGACGCGGATTACGACCGCATCGTGATCAGTATCAAATCTTCCGATGTCGCCATGTGCATCCGCGCACACGAGCTGATCGCGGGGAAAACACCGTATCCTTTGCATGTCGGGATCACGGAAGCGGGTACTCTTACAAGCGGGAATATCAAGTCCGGTGTCGGACTCGGAGTCATACTGCACGAAGGGATCGGAGATACGATACGCGTGTCTCTCAGCGGGGATCCGGTGGAAGAGGTGCGGAGCGCGAAGCTGATCCTCCGTTCTCTCGGACTGCGAAGCGGCGGGATCGAAGTGGTCAGCTGTCCGACCTGCGGACGGACGAAGATCGATCTGATCGGTCTTGCCAACCGTGTAGAGTCGATGGTCCGTGAACTGAAGGCTCCGCAGAGTGTGAGTCTTAAGGTGGCTGTTATGGGCTGTGCCGTGAACGGCCCCGGAGAAGCCAGAGAGGCGGATATCGGCATCGCCGGCGGGGATGGGGAAGGGCTGCTCATCCGGAAAGGGGAGATCCTGCGAAAACTTCCCGAAGACGAGCTGCTCCCGGCACTGCGCGCTGAGCTGGAACGCATGATCGTAGAGGGTTAAAGGCAGTCATGGAAGTATCGTTTCGTGAAGCCTTCGGGCAGAGCCATATCCGGAAAGATCTGGAGGAACTCTTTGAGGACGTAATGATCGACCGCATGGTCGTTGTCAGGCGTGAGAACCTCGTTCAGGTCTATATCCGTTATAACCGTCTGATCCGGAAGGAATATATCTTTGCTCTTGAGCGGGAGCTGGATAAGCATTTTTTTTATGAGCGCGGCCTGCATTGCCATATCATCGAAGA
>Ga0310694_10002260_pt1 | contig 20109 bp, 16 predicted proteins | sample 174DNAGHGhighgp2_FD_203884 | JGI IMG/M metagenome (GOLD analysis project Ga0310694, IMG submission 203884) | Sheep rumen microbial communities from Palmerston North, Manawatu-Wanganui, New Zealand - 1742 DNA GHGhigh gp2 (v2) (version 2) | ecosystem: Host-associated > Mammals > Digestive system... | reverse complement strand
GAGTGCCTTCGTCTTCTCGCAGTTCTACCTCACGACCGATATGCCGAGGCAGATTTCCTATACCTTCGACGGCCTGACAGAGAACACGGAGTACACGGCAGAAGTTGTTGCCTACGACTCCTACGACAACCAGTCCGCGCCTCTGACCGCCACCTTCACCACGCCCGCTGACGATGCTCCCGTGCCAGACCCCGTCGGCTGCTGGACCTTCGACGATCCCAACGACCTCCTGGCCGGCACAGGCATAGCCACGCTGCAGGGTTCTCATCACAGCAAGGGCAGCGTGGATATTTATGCGAACCCCTACGAAGCCGGCTTAGACGCCTGTGAGGGACCTGCCGAAGACAACGGAGCCGTCGCCATTTCCCTTGGCTCCAGCCTTTTGATGACAACCAATCTCAATGCCCAGAGCCTTGACACCTATTCCTTCCTCATGGACATCCATGTTCCGGAAGTCAGAGGCTTCAACGCTCTCTATCAGAACGACCTCACCAACACCAAGGACGCCAGCCTCTTCATCAATGGCAGCGGACAGGTGGGCAAGTCTGTTGCCGACCTGGGGTATCACGGCTTGATCACATCCAATGGCTGGTACCGCGTTGTCTTCGTCGTCAGGGGCAAAAAGGCAAAGCTCTACATCGACGGCATCCAGGTAGGGCAGAGCACATCGGAGAATGCCTTCAACTGGCTGATGAGCACCGGCGCACTCTTCTTCGCCGACGAGGACGAAGAGGAGAGCCTTGTTCAGGCTGCCGAGATTCGCTTCTGGGACAAGGCACTCACCGCAAAGCAGGTGGCAGACCTCGGCACAACCATTCCCGGCGAGGACCCCGCCGAAGTGGTCATCCCTGAAGCCCTGGGCGTATGGACCTTCGACAATCCCGACAACCTCCTGGCGGGAACAGGCACGGCAACGCTGCAAGGCACGACGCACTCCACCACAGGACAGGGCAATGTGACCGTCGCCGGCAACCTTGCCAATGCAGGCATCGTGCCTGTGGAAGGCCCGGCAGAAGGCAACGGAGCCGTCACCGTGCCCAAGGGCTCAAGCCTCCTCATGGCATCCAACCTCAACGAGACGAGTATGACCACCTACTCCATCATGTGGGATGTCAAAGGCTCGGACCTCGCCCCTTACTCGCCCCTCCTGCAGAACGACCTCAACAACAAGAAGGACGGCAGCCTCTTCTTCTACAAGAACAAGGTGGGCCTGAATGGCAGCCACGGGCTTGGCTACAACGGCAACATCATCAACGACAAGTGGTACCGCATCCTGTTCGTCGTAGAGAACGGATTTGGAACAGTCTATGTTGACGGAACACCGGTAGGACAAAGCCTACAATCCTGCGAACAGCACTGGAAGCTGACCACAGGCGCCCTTTTCTTTGCCGACAACGACGGCGAGGAGACAGAGCTGCAGACAGCAGAGATTCGCTTCTGGAACGTTGCTCTCAGCATCGCCCAGGCAAAGAAGCTTGGTGATGCCAGCTATGCAGAAGACCCCAATCCTGATCCTGTTCCACAGGCGAAAGGCACATGGACCTTCGACAATGCCGACAACCTGCTGGAAGGCACCGGCGTCAGCACCCTGCAACCCACAAAACACACGAAGGGCAACGTAAAGGTCAGCACCCTTGCCAACGCAGGCATCGTGACGGTGGCAGGACCTTCTGAAGGCAACGGGGCTGTCCTCGTACCCAAGAATTCAAGCCTGCTGATGACATCCAACCTCGAAGCCACAACCCTGACCAGCTACTCCATCCTCTGGGATGTCAGAGCCGACAACTACTCTCCCTACATCCCGCTCCTGCAGAACGACCTCAACGACAACAAGGACGGCAGCCTCTTCATCAGCAAGAACAAGGTGGGAATCAATGTGGGCGGACTCTTGTATAACGGCAACCTCACAAACGGCAACTGGTACCGCATCGTCTTTGTCGTAAAGGACAACTACGCCACGGTCTATGTGAACGGAGAGATGGTCGGCTCAAGTTCTTCGCCAGTCGAATCGCACTGGAAACTCTCCACCGGCGCACTCTTCTTCGCCGACGAGGACGGCGAGGAGACAGCCATCGAGACGGCGGAGATACGCTTCTGGGACGAAGTCCTCACGGCCAGCCAAGTCCAGACTCTTGGCACAGCCGGACAGTAAGCCCTTACAAACGCACCGTGCCACGACGACAAACACACCGTGCCGCGATGACCGACATACCGTGCTGCGACGGCCATCGCGGCACGGTGCGTTTTTCCATGCCCCACAATGCGACCGTTTTCAGGAAATGTGAGGCATCTCATACGAAAATGTTTGACGGTTTGGCGAAAAAGTCGTAACTTAGCGCCCAAAACATGGAAGTTTGCCACAAACGGCCAATTCAGACACGACATAAACATGGACACTAAGCCGTTTTATACATAAGCGGATGACACACGGCAAGGATTCTGCTAAATCCGCCAAATCCGTTGTTTTATTATATTACTGAAGTTTCGGAAGCTATGGAAAGCAGCGCAGCAAAGCCCAGTATGGGCATGACAATGGTAGCCAGCCATTTCAATGGCTGGGGAAGAAGCGGCTGTGTGGAGAAAGCGTGCCGTAGGTACGCAACATCCCTACAGCTGCTGTGGTCGCGTACCTACGGCACGCATACCAGCCAACACCATTATACCAGCCATTGAAATGGCTGGCTACCTTTATCAAATGCCTACGGCATTGGATTTGCGGAACTTCCGAAAGTTCAGTTATATTATAAGCTAATTGCGAAGGTTCACTTAACACATTATTAAATATGAAGAAGATTATCACTTGCCTGTTGGCGACGCTGGGGCTGACGTCCGCCTGCGGCCGGCAGAACTATGAGAATGCCGAGGTGAAGAGTTTCCAGGAGTTGACGGAGGAGCCCGGCGTCGTGATTCTGGACGTCCGCACCGTCGGGGAGTTCCAGGAAGGCCACATCGCAGGGGCCGTCAACATCGACCAAAGCCAGGGCGACTTCATCGGGAAGGCAAAGGCCGCGCTGCCGGCAGCCGGAAAGATTGCCGTCTATTGCAGGAGCGGACGCCGCTCTGCCAGCGCTGCGGGAAGGCTTGCCGCCGAAGGCTACCAGTGCGTCAACCTCAAGGGAGGCATCATCGCCTGGAAAGATGCCGGGATGCCCGTCACGACCGACACCAGCGAGGTGGACGTCTTCAAGACGAAGAGCGGGAAAAGCGTCAGGTTCCATGCCCTGATGCACGCCTGCATCCGAATAGAGTACGACGGCAGGGAGATAGAAATCGACCCGGTGGGAAGGCTGAGGGACAGAACCGTAGATTACGCCGCCATGCCCAAGGCCGACTACATCATCGTGACTCACGAACACGCCGACCACTACGACGCCCCGGCCATCAAGCTCCTCTCAAAAGAAGGCACGCAGCTGATTATGAACCAGCGCTGCGCCGAGATGTACGGCTCGGGCCAGGTCATGGCCAACGGCGACAAGAAGCAGCTGGCTGACGACATCGCGATAGATGCCGTTCCCGCCTACAACACGACGGAAGGCCACCTGCAGTTCCATCCCAAGGGACGCGACAACGGCTACATCCTGACGCTCGACGGCCTACGCATCTACATTGCCGGTGACACGGAGGACATCCCCGAGATGGCGGACGTCAAGGACATCGACATCGCCTTCCTGCCGTGCAACCAACCCTACACGATGACAACGGAGCAGCTCGTGAAGGCCGCCAAGACCGTCCGCCCGAAGGTGCTCTTCCCGTATCACTACGGTCAGACGGACGTCGGCACGATTCCCTCCATGCTGAAGGACGAAGGCATCGACGTCAGAATCAGGCACTACGAATGAAGACAGACAAGCTTCCACGGGTCTATATCATCAAGCGGTGGCTCCTGGGCAAGAACTTCCTGGCCATCTGCCTGTTTGGCTTCATCTTCTCCGTCGAACCGCTCGGCAAGAGGGAAATCAACCATGAGCTCATCCATGCCGCCCAGCAAAAGGAACTGCTCTACCTGCCCTTCTTCATCTGGTACTTCCTCGAGTGGCTCGTCCTGCTCGTCAAGTACCGCGACCGCATGAAGGCCTACCGCCACATCCGCTTCGAAGAGGAAGCCTACCAGCACCAGAACGACCTCTCCTACCTCAAGCACAGGAAACACTATCAGTATGTGAGGAGTTAGCCCCTCTTTTGCCAAGAAAAGCACAGAGGACGTCATTTTTCCCTGACCTCTGCCACAGAATGACGTACCTTTTTCGTACTTTTGCAGAAAAAAAGTATGAATATGGCAGACAAAGACAAGGAAAGAGGGCCTGGGCTGATGAGGAAATATGTGTGGGTGCTGGACACCATTCTCCGCCACCACAAGATTTCCTTCAAGGAACTGAACGAGCTGTGGGTTGACGGCGACCTGAGCGGCGGCAAGGACCTGCCCAAGCGAACCTTCGACAACTGGTGCTACGCCATCGAAGACATCTTCGACATCGACATCGAGAACGAGCAAGGCGGCGACTACCGCTACTACATCAAGGACGAGAGGGAGTTCCGAAGAGACGGGCGGCGCGCCTGGCTCTTCAGCACCTTCAACGTCATCAATGCCCTTGGCGACTGCCAGCGCATCAAGGACCGGATCCTGCTGGAATACGTCCCGTCGGGCGAGCAGCACCTTCAGCCAATCATCGATGCCATGAAGGCCGGCCGAGTGCTCGACATCACCTATCAGAGTTATTGGAACAACGAGGAGAACGACATCAGGGTGCAGCCCTATTGCGTGAAGCTCTTCAAGCAGCGGTGGTATCTCGTCGCAAGACCCGACAGCGCAAAGGCCAAGCCCTACATCTTCTCCCTCGACCGCATCCTGTCTCTCCGTGTGGCGGACAAGACGTTCCGGATGCCGGAGGACTGGAGCGCAAAGGACTTTTTCAAGGACTCCTTCGGCATCTTTGTCGATACGGAGGTAAAGCCCCAAGTCGTCAAGCTGAAGGTCAGTGCCGGCCAAGCCAATTACATCCGCGACCTGCGGCTGCATGAATCGCAGGAAGAGATAAGGCGCAACGAGGAATACAGCATCTTCCGCTACCGGCTCCGCCCGCAGTTCGACTTCATCCAGGAACTGCTTTGGCACGGCAGCGACATGGAAGTCCTCGAACCGCAAACGCTCCGCGAGGAAATAACAAGAATAATAGACAGCATGCGGGACAACTATCACCGCGAAGGAGAATAAGCAATATACAAACCACGGATTGCACGGATTAAACAGATTATCTTGCAGCTGCCAATCCGTTAAATTGATATATGAATTACACAGATTATATGATTGTCGAAGTATAAATCCGTTTAATCCGTGCAATCCGTGGTTTATAATATCATGTGTGCCTGTTTAATTAAATGGTAAATAGTAAATGATTAAATGGTAAATAGTAAATGATTAAATGGTAAATAGTAAATGATTAAATGGTAAATGAGAGATTTTGCAGCAATAGATTTTGAGACCGCCAACAACGAGCGCAGCAGTGTGTGCTCCGTCGGCATCGTCATTGTCCGCGGCGGAGAGATAGTAGATAAGTACTACTCCCTCATCCAGCCCGAACCGAACTACTATAACTACTGGTGCCAGCAGGTGCATGGCCTCAGCTATGCCGACACGGACGACGCCCCCGTCTTCCCCGACGTGTGGGCAGAGATAGAGCCGCTCATCGAGGGCCTGCCCCTTGTGGCTCACAACAGACCCTTCGACGAGAGTTGCCTCAAGGCCGTCTTCCGCGTCTATCGGATGGACTATCCCGACTATGAGTTCCTCGACACACTTTGGGCCTCCCGCCGCAGGTTCCCCTGTCTGCCCAACCACCAGCTCCAGACCGTCGCCGAGGCCTGCGGCTTCTGCATGAAGAACCACCACCACGCCCTCGCCGACGCCGAAGCCTGCGCCTGGATAGCAAGGGAGATTCTGTAAGGGAAGCACAAATGCTCATCCAAATGAGCAGAAAACAAACAAAATTGCTCATCCAAATGAGCATTTTGTCGATAAAGTCGATGTCATTTCAAAGATTCTTTGTACTTTTGTCCCCAGAATCAAACATAAATGAACTATGGAAATAGAAGAATTGTATCAGATTTCAGAACGTCTTGTAGGGGATGTTGACCTGAAAATTCACCGTTACTTCTACGATAGATTGGAGTGGGACTTGCCCATGCTTTGCATTAAAGGAGCAAAAGGTATAGGGAAATCCACGGCTTTTTGGCAGTATATGAAGGAACATTTCCAGGAGAACGAGGCTGTTTATGTGTCCCTCGATAACATTTGGTTCTCCGAACACCGCCTGTTGGAGTTGGTGGACTATCATTACAATCGTGGAGGCACACACATATTCATAGATGAAGTACACCGTTATCCATACAAGAACTGGATGCTGGAATTGAAAAACATCAGCGACAACTTTCCGCATCTGCACGTTGCCTTCACAGGTTCCTCATTGCTTAAGATAGATAAGTCTGTGGCCGATTTGTCGCGCCGTTGTATCTTCTACGACATCCAGGGACTCTCGTTCAGAGAATACCTGAAGTTTGAGGGAGTGGCAGACTTGCCTGCTTATTCCTTGGAAGACATACTCGACCATCATTTGGAAATAGCGCACCAGATAACGACAGTCATTAAACCGCTGAAGCATTTCAACGAATTCCTTTCAGTAGGTTATTACCCTTATTACCGTCAGCACCCAAATACCTATTATGCTGCTATACAGCAAACCATATCAACCATCATAGACGACGACTTGAGAGCAGTGGAAGATGTGGCTGCAATTACCGTGAAGAAGGTAAAACGATTACTGTATATTCTTTCGCAGATGGTGCCCTATTCCCCCAATATCACCAAACTTGGACAGGCGATAGAGGCGACCCGCAACCAGACGGCACAAATCCTTCAGATTTTGGAAAAGGCTGCTCTGACGACTAATCTTTATGCAGACCGAAATGACATGAGCCAACTGACCAAGCCCGAAAAGATTTACATGGAGAACACCAACCTAATGCATGCACTCTCTTCCAACGTGGATAAGGGAAATGACCGCGAGACCTTCTTTGCCAACCAGTTGAAAGAGGGACACACCATCACTTTCTCAGGGCATGGCGACTTCCTGATTGATGGGAAATACACCATCGAAGTAGGTGGGAAGGGAAAGACTTTCGAACAGATTAAGGACATTCCAGGCAGCTACATCGCCAGTGATGACATCGAATACGGGCACAGCAATAGGATTCCTCTTTGGCTTTTCGGATTCCTGTACTAATATAATATAGGTTCTCGCCACGCCCTCGCCGATGCCGAAGCCTGCGCTTGGATAGCAAGGGAGATTCTGTAATGACACATAACTAATGACAAATAAAACAATGAAGACAAGAATACAGACATTATTAGTGATACTCCTGCCGGCATTTGGCAGCCTTTGGGGTCGTGTGGTAACAGGTGACGAGCGGACAGAGCTCTATCTGCCGCTTATCAACGGAAAGCGTGTGGCATTGTTCAGCAATCAAACGGGGCTTGTGGGCGAAGACCACCGGCATGTGTTAGACCTGCTTGTGGAAAAGGGAGCAACGGTGACGGCCATCTTCTCGCCCGAACATGGTTTCCGGGGACGTGCCGATGCAGGAGCCATAGTGGCGGACGAAGTGGATGAGCGGACAGGCATCCCAATCCTTTCACTATACGGACAGAACCGAAAGAAGCATCTTGGAGAGGAAGCTATGAAGCTGTTCGACGTGCTGCTTGTTGACATTCAAGACGTTGGCTTACGCTATTACACATACTATGTGACCATGTGCCACCTGATGGATGCTTGCACGAAATACGGACGAGAGGTCATCATACTGGACCGGCCGAACCCCAATGGTCACTATGTGGACGGGCCTGTTCTGGACATGACGCTGCGCAGCGGAGTAGGCTATCTGCCTATCCCCGTTGTGCACGGCATGACGCTGGGCGAACTGGCACGCATGGCTGTCGGGGAGAAGTGGCTGAACGAGGGCAATGAGTGCAGGCTGACCGTAATCCCCTGTCTGAACTATACTCACCAGACGCACTACGCCCTGCCCGTAGCGCCATCGCCCAATCTGCCTAACATGCAGTCCATCTACCTCTACCCTTCCCTCTGCCCATTCGAGGGCACAGTGGTCAGCATGGGACGCGGAACAGACAAACCCTTCCAGCAGTTTGGACATCCGCAGATGCAGGCGTGCTACACCTATTCCTTTACTCCGCAGAGCATGCCTGGAGCCACACGCCCGACGCTTCTGGGGGAACGGTGCTACGGCAAAGACCTCTCAACCCTGCCCTACGACACGATATGGCAGCATCAGATGAGCCTGGCATACGTCATAGATGCCTATCGTTGCCTAAAGAAAGAGGGCAAGGCAGATGGCTTCTTTACCTCGTTCTTCGACAAACTCCTGGGTCAGACCTACGTCCGTGAGATGATTGAAGCGGAATGCAGCGAAGCAGAAATCCGAGCATGCTGGAAGGACGAAGTGGAGGAATTCAAACAGAAGAGGCAGAAATACTTGTTATACGAATAATACCCCACACTCCCTCTCCAATGCCGCAGCACACTGTTCATGAGCCTGATGAACCAGCAGAACGAATAGACAATGTCAAAGCCTGCGCCTGGATAGCAAGGGAAATACTGTAGCCTCAAAAACGAAGCACGGGCATATATAATAACCTTTTGATAGACAAAAACTATGGATAATTCAATCTTTGAAGAGATTTATAAACTTTACCAGAAAGAAGAAGTTGAGATTAATGAAGTCCGTGTTATGCTTGGACGTTTGGAAGACTACTTACTCGTATGTCCTAAGGAGGAGAAATGGGACTGTGAGAAGAAGATATATGAGTTTAAAAGTTTTATTGAATGGTCGGAGATTCGAACAAAGTTTCATCATCAGAAAAAAGTCTTAGAAGACTCAATTGAGTACTATAATTCTCTTAGAGATATTAAGATAGATTTATATGAAAATAAAAAGGATGTTCTCTTTAATCTTGATATTTTCTTTGAAGGAAATTTTGTCGTTAGTATTTCTTATAAACTCATACTTCAGGATGAAAAGAAAAACGAGTTACGCATAAATTTCTATAGAAAAGTTGAGGGCAAGCCATTATCTACATATCAGTTTGTCCTCCGAAAGGAACTTTTAGCCAAGTTCTTTGATTTTAAGGTCAAAAGCCTTAAAGATGAGATAATATATGTTACACCTGTTCTGTTTAACAATTGGGGTGAAACAATTTCAGGCATATTCAAGACAATTAATGATCATCTAAGGGATATTGTATCTATATGTAATGAATGTTGCCCGTTCAATGCGGATGGCTCATACAAATATAAGCAATGGAAGAATCATGCAAAATTGGAAATTACCTCCGAAGATAACATTTATCTGGAGCAAGGGGTAAAAAAGAATGAAATCCCAAGAGGTAATCATGTTGCTGGCGGCAATGGTTCATATGTTCATTTTGAAAGAGTGAAGTCTGTTTTGAAATATACTGTAAAATGTGTTTCCGTTGAAGTGCCTATCAGCTATTCTCATACTGTTGATGTCGATGGATATTTAAGAGAATTAAAAGAAAAAATGGGGTGGAAAAATCTGCGATATGAATTACTGAACTCAAAATTGCCGGCAGAAGTCGAGGTTATTACCTACGATATGGATAAATGCTATTACGAGCGTGAATTCACTCCTATCGAATATAACGGGAGTTGGGTGCAATTGTTGAAAGAAGCTTTAAAAGATTTGTGAATCATGCTCCCGTTCTAATAAAATAATTCATATATTTGCAAACGAAACAGATAAACAAATGAGTTATAAGTAAATTATAATCACCAATAATCGTATTAAATGCGTAGAATATAATCCATTAACTCATTAGACAGGAAAATAGTAACATTTAACATTAATTATTATGGATGCATCAACAACTATCATTGGAATGATAATCGGAAACATAATTGTTGTCCCAGATTATCAACGTGCTTATTCTTGGGATACTGGAGAAAAAGACTCTGATATGAAAAAACAAGTAAACACTTTCCTGGCAGATTTACAAGATTACTTAAGAAGCGAAGTCAAAACACCATATTATTTTGGCCATTTCCTATATGAAGAGAAAGGAGAAGCCAAGTATGCAATTATTGATGGTCAGCAACGTCTAACAACAATTATAATTTTTGTCTCAGCTTTGTTCAATTCCATTATGAGAGAACGGGATTTGACAGAAAAAGAAGAAGAGATTTTTGAAAGCATGATTAAACGTAAAAGTTCCTACAAGTTCTCAACCGTACAATATGACAACCAATTGTTTCGCGATTATGTTATAGACAATATTAAGAAAGATCATTATGGAATTGAGACAGCCTCTGGAAAACGAATTGTTGAGGCATACGACTATTTCATAGACAAACTACGATTAGTAGAATTGTCTCAAAAAGAAGCATTACTTCATGCCGTTGTTCATGCTTCATGCACTACACATATAGTCCATAAAGAAGCGGAGGCTATTCAAATGTTTATTTTCCAAAATGACCGAGGTAAGAAACCTTCGAATTTAGAAGTAATCAAAGCTTTATTTATGTACAATATCCACATTTATGGTGGTGAAGATACTGATGCTCTTATTCAAGAAGTTAAAAGTCGCTTTGAAGATATTTATCGTTCTATATCCTGCATTGAGAATTTTGTTAATGAGGATGCTGTGTTGGCACATACGTTAAAAGTGTACTTTAATTCTTTATGGGAAGAAAACTCTATTGAAAAGATTAACACAGAAATTAATAAACCTACACGGCTTGTTTTTATTCAAAACTTTACGCTGGCGTTGCATCGTAGCTTCATAAATCTCTCCCACCTTAATAAAGACCAAAAAGAAAATGTTGAGATAGAAGCAGCACTTCTTTCTGGCCGTCACGAAATTGTTTTGCCATTTTTTATTAAGGCATATTCAAATAATCTTGTTCCTATGGAAATTGAGCAGTTAGCGAAGTCACTTGGCGATTTAATACTAAGGGATCGTATTATTAGAACAAGAGCAGATCTCCGTTCTCGCCTGAATGATGTTTTTAAAGATTTTACATCATCTATTGAACAAATAATAAATCAAATAGAATATTTGAAGAAAACAACAGTTTGGTGGGATGCATATTGGAATGATGATATGCTAAAAAATGCAGTAGAGGGAAATTGGGAATCAAATCTTCACGGAACAGCGAAAATTATATTGTGGAAATATGAGAACTATCTTATCGAAAAAGAAGGAAAGGCTGGTTATGCGCCAATCAAATACAGTAGTATTATTAAACCGCATTTAGAACACATCGCTCCTCAAACAGAGAATGAAGATGTTGCTGCTGGATATGACACTTATGATGAGGATTTTAAAAATAAATATCTTCTCACCTTGGGGAATTTTTTGTTGTTATCTGCTCCACACAATGAATCTATAGGCAACCGTCCTTTTGAGATTAAACGTAATTCATATAATCAATTGAGACAGCAACGTGAAATTCAACAAATGACAGAAAATGATCACATATGGAATAGGATTAAGATAGGTGAGCGTAAAGATAAAATAATGAATTTTATTCTTCATAATATTTAATATAAATTATCAAAAGCTATTATGCTCTCCTTCATTTCCGATACTGAACACTACTCGAGTGTGCTTGACCTTGTGACGAAGGCCAGGGAGACTTTGTAGATAGGGAAGAATTTTATGTTGAGGTAGATATAGAATAATTAAACAAATAACATGTAAAATAAATACTTACTATTATGCAAACATATGATATTAAAGAAATAAAAGCAAAGCTCGAAGACATACCATCTTATGAGGAGAAGATCAACTATCTTGAAAAAACTTTGATTGATTTGGAAAAGAGATATGAGTTTCTACAAGAAAAAATCAACGAAATCTTAGACGATTGTGAAGCAAAACAAAGGGATTCTTCATACAAGGTATTAAGAAACAAATTGTCCTGTGCGCTGAAAGATGCCGGCATAGATATTCCTATTGGTGAGTATAATAAAGTGTTAATTGTTTATGGCAAAGCAGAGTTTCGTATTTCTATGAATCTTTATTATGATATATCCCTTTATGTTAACATCCGAAGTCGTAAATATATTGAGAACATCTTGTCGTTACTTCCTGACTATGAGCTTTCGGGCTATGATATAACTAAAGAGGTTACAAAACAAACATATATCGCAGAATTCGTTGCTTTGGTGAAAAAGCTGTTAGAGAGTAAGGAAATAATTCTTAAGTGGAATGAAATGCTTAGATGAAGGAGAAAAACATTATAGTGTCTTTTTTCATCTGATGTGAATCGAGCTAATTAGATATAATATACGTGTTAACCTTCATTTCCGATACTGCCCATTACTCGAGTGTTCTTGACCTTGTGACGAAGGCCAGGGAGACTTTGTGGATTGGGACGGCCGACATCAAGGACTTGTATGTGGTGCAGGGTAAGACGGAGAAGCCTTTCCTTGGGGTGCTGTCGGATTTGATTGGCAAGGGCGTGGAGGTGCGGCTCATTCATGCTAAGGAGCCGGGGCCGAACTTCCGCGAGGACTTCGACCGCTATCCAAGATTGGCAAAGATGCTGGAACGTGTGATGTGTCCGAGGGTACACTTCAAAATCATCATCATCGACCAGGCAATCTGCTATGTGGGCAGCGCCAACCTCACGGGTGCAGGAATGGGCATGAAGTCGGCAACTCGCAGGAACTTCGAGGCAGGCATCCTGACAGACGAACCTTCGATTGTTGACGCCGCCATCGAGGAGTTCGACAAAGTCTGGCGAGGCAGCGAATGCAAGAACTGTCAACGAAGAGAACTCTGCCCCGACCCCATCGCATAAAACTTTAATATACAACCACGGATTGAACGGATTAAACAGATATCGTGCAGCCAATTCGTTAAATTGTTATAGGTCGGTTCTTTTTATTCTAAAGTCAAGAATTGGAGAATTTAACGAATGTTCATCTCCACGACTGATTCTTAGGAGAGAGTGGAGAAAAAAAACTTTGTGAAATTCGTCGGCCATAAAGAAAATTTCAGTAACTTTGTCTTCGGTGTTCCGCCTGCGCCTGACCGAAGGGAAGAACATAGCGATTATTGTTTGTACTACTTTGTAATTGAGCACTATAAAGGTACAACAATTTTCGCTAATCACCAAATTTATACACAATTATATTTCATCGAACTCACGTTATATTAAATAAGGTAAAGAGATTATGAAAAGGCATATCATCACCATACTGCTTGCCTTCGTTGCATTTATCGCTAAGGCACAAACTGCATCCAGCCCTGGCTGGCTGTGGAAAATCAGCGGCAACGGGTTGGCGCAGAACTCTTATCTCTTCGGCACTTGTCACGGCGACGGCATCAGCTTCACGGACGAGGAGATATACAGCATCACTGGGCTTTCCGAAGCTTTGGACGAGGCTCAAACCGTCTTCTTTGAATCAGATCCGAATGTCGATAGCATGTCGGACGAAAAGAAGGAAGAGTTGAAACAACTCTATGGGAGAATTTATAATCCCGGACCGGAATACATGATGCCCGAAGGCGTGTTCTACAAGCCGCTCTTCGACAGCGTGGCGCACTTCAACGAGGTCAACAAGTTCATGTCCTACGAGATGAAGGACGTGGAGTACTGGAAGAAGACACCCGGCTATTGGTGCATCCGTTTGAGTATGTATGCTTTTACGAAGGTAAGGATGTGCAGAAGCGTGGACTTGGCCTTGGGCGAGGAAGTCGTCAAGCGCGGCAAGGAAACCGGCGGCTTGGAAACGACGTCATCTGTGATGGGAATGATAATGTCCATGTACACAGATACAAAATACATCGACACGCTTTCCATGAAAGAGCAGGCCAAAATCATCTACAAGCTTGTTCATCGGATGGATAATGACAGCCTCTACCAGTTCCCAAAGCTCCATGAAGTCTATCTTGAGAACGATACCTGCAAGTTTAACCAGTTCTTAGGGGAGTTTGAAGAAGAGCTGACGAAGTGGAGTGAAGAGGTTTATGGGAACGGGATGAAAGATAAGAAAGACTTCCAGAGCGAGCACCTTTTGCGCGAGAGGAACGAACTTTGGGTACCTGTCATCAAGGAGAACATTGCCAAAAGACCTTGCCTGATAGCCGTTGGCTGCCGTCATCTGCTGAGCGACGATGGCTTGATAGCCATGCTTCGACGTGAAGGATATAGAGTCGAGCCTGTGATGGAAAGATAATCCGGCATCACTTCTTTAATCCTCTATCGACATGTGTATAGTCTTCCAATTACACGTGTATAGTTATATATATTATAGTAATCCCGCTATCCGTTCCAGATAGCTGCGGTCGGTGCCGTCGAAGGTGGCGAGGCGGTCGCTGTCGATGTCGAGGACGGCGATGACCTCTCCCTCCCTAAAGACGGGTACGACGATTTCGCTCCGTGAGGCCGACGAGCAGGCAATATGCCCGGGGAACTTATCGACGTCGGGCACGACCTGCGTCTCTTCCTTCGCCCAAGCCGTTCCGCACACTCCCCTACCCTTTCGGATGCGCGTGCAGGCCATCGGCCCTTGGAACGGCCCGAGCACCAGCTCGTCGCCCACGACGCGATAGAAGCCCGTCCACCAGAAGCCGAAGGTCTCGTGCAGCATCGCCGCTACGTTTGCCATGTTGGCTATGAGGTCGGTTTCGCCCTCCACGACACTTGCCACCTGCGGCAGCAAAGCCTCGTACCGCTCCTGCTTCGACGAGCCTTTTATGATTAACTGCTCCATTTTCCTTTTTTCTTAAACACTTGTTTTCTTCATTGCGGTTCAGTCCGTTGTTTCACATCTCCTGGAAGATATACGTCAGCTTCTTGTCGGCACCGAAGGCGCTGTAGAAGTAGCTGATGATTTCGCTGATGCGCTCTTCCCATTGCTCGGAGACGAACTTGTTGGGCACGGAGACGAAGACGTTCTTCTCGCGGACGGCCCAGAGGCTTGCACAGGTCATGTACTTGTTGTAGAAGTCCTCTCCGAGGCGCTCGCGTGCCTTCTCCATCCAGAGGTTCCACTTATCGAGGTAGATGGGTTGTACGAAAGGACGGTCGGGCTCTTCGTCCTTCACCTCGACGGCTTCTGCGAACTCGGGCTCCTTGGGCTTCTGATGCTCGAGCAGCCAGCGGTAGAGCACCTCGGTGACGTAGGCGTGGACGTTGTCGGGCTGCTTCTCCTCGATGAGCTTGTCGATGCGCTCCAGTTCGGGCTTGAGGTCGAGACCGTCGTAGATGAGGTCCTCCAGTTTCGACCATTCCATCGGCTGAAGCTGGTAGCGCGTGATGAGCCTTGCCCTCGTCTTGCCGAGGAAGCTCTCGTGCTGCTGCGCCTGCCCCATCTTGCCCTCGATGATGGTGAAGCGGATGCTGTCGGGGTCGCCGCGACTGATGCCGTGCGGGTAAATGGGCTCGTACTCGAAGCAGAACTCCACCTTGCCCTCGTCGGAGAGTTTCCGCATCTCGCGGAGCACGGGGTCGAGCACGTCGCGGTGGAAGGCTCCGTACTTGACGTACTTGTTGTCGATGATGTCCTTGCGGTTCTTTGAATAGGTGAGCACGCCGAAGAACTCCTTGAGGTCTATGTAGTTGACGGTGCAGGAGCCTATCTTTCGCCATGCGCTCAAGTAGATGTAGAGGCGCGGCGTGCGGGGGCTTCGGCAGAGCGACGTGATGCCTTTCAGGTGGCGCGTATAGCCCTTGCGGAGGTTCAGTATCTCGCGAGCGCTTTCATCGACCATCTGAATCTTGATGACGCCCTTCCTGCGCTGCCCGCTCTTGTAGGCGACCTTCTCGCCGGCAGCGTTCAGCTCCGCCGTCGGGAACTCGATCTTGTGGAAGATGTTCTGCTGCACGATGTACTCCATCCGCTCGCGCTCGTCGTAACGCTTGTAGCGCATATCAACGTGGAGCAACGCCTCGCACGCCTGCTCCAGCTCGCCGTATTTCTTGGGGCTGATGCCGAGCTCCTTCAGTGGTATCTCGAAGTTCAGCAGGTTGCCCGAAAGGTCCTCGGGCTTGAACAGGAACGTGCTCTCTCCCAGGCTGAGCTGTTCGCGGATGCGGTCCTGCAACTGCGCAATGATGGCAATCATCAGGTTGGTCTGCACCAGCGAGAAGTTGCCGCGTATCTGTGTGTAGCTCACCGGATTGAGGATGAAGTCCAAATCGCGGTTGTTCGAGATTTTCTGTACCAGCTCGTTTGTCGTACTGACAATAGCCGGTCCTTTCTTCTTAGCCATATCGTCTTCGTCAATGTTTTCGACTGCAAAATTAGGCCATTCCATCGTAATATCCAAATTATTTTGCGAAAAATGTTCCAAATTCTCGCACTTTGTTGTTATTTCCATTTCGCACATTATTATATATGTAGTTTAACACCTTGTTTTTCCTCTGTTCTTTCACCTCTATCTTCCGATAAAGGCTCACTGCTATCCTTCCCGTTCTGTCACATTTATCTTATAGCACTTCTTCACCTCCCTCTTGCCTATTCTGTCACATTCCTCTTATGCTATTTCTTCACCTCCCTGTTCCCAGAAACACTCACAGCCCTCTTCCCCGTTCATTCACATTTATCTTGTATCACCTTTTCACCTCCTTCTTCCCAGAAACACTCACAGCCCTCTTCCCCGTTCATTTACGTTTATCTTATGTAACTTCTTCACCTCCCTCTTGACCATCATCTTACTTTTATTTTGCTGTCCGGTAAAATAATTTCATTATTACCTGCACCCTCGATTACATCGGCATTTAGAGCAAGTTATGCTTGGTAGGGGCTTGGTACGCTCCGATGGGGCAGAAAGCAGTCAGCACAGGGCGGCTCTTGCGCTCCGGTAGGTGCTCAGGCGGCAAAGCCGGACGTCCCTGGGCTGACATCTTAATGGCCTTTCTTCGGCTAAAGCCTCAGGCGCAGGCGGAGCAGGCCGATTTTACCGGACAGCAATAATTTTATATAAGATTATCATCTCTCTTATGCTGGTCTGTTTACTGAAGTCTCCACGTTCTGTATCACTTGACTCGTCAAGTGTCCATCACCAGCCTTTTCCCCATGCCCAGCCCCCTCGTCCGCCCACGCCCGACACAAAAAAAACAAAACGCAACGTGCCGAAATGACCAATGCACCATGCCGAAATGACCAACGCACCGTGCCGAGAGGACAATCACACCGTGCCGAAATGACAATCACACCGTGCCGAAATGACAAACGCACCGTGCCGCAATGACAAACGTACCGTGCCGCGCCAGTCATCATCCTGTCCTCTCCCCCACCCCGCCTCAAAGACTCCATCTATATATATATACAGGCAAAACCCCAATTTGTTAACCCCTTCGTGAAAAAAAATTCAAAAAGTTCCAAAAGTCCGCACCTCGTCTCCCCACTCTGTTCAAGCAAAACCCCTATAAACACAGCCTTCCAGGCATAAACAATCCGCTAAACACCCCCTCTCCCCCATCGCACTATCCACTTCTCCCTTTTATATCAGCCCATCAAGCTCATCATATCTGCCCATCAAGCCCATCATATCAGCCCATCAAGCTCATCACATCTGCCCATTAAGCCCATCACATCTGCCCATCAAGCCCATCGTCCAATCCCCTTCAATCCGTAAAATCTTCCCAATCGTCGCACCAAATCCCCCTTATCTTTTCACGAAATCTTCCCAATCGTCGCACCAAATCCTCCCAACATCCGCACCAATCACCGTCTATCGCTCTGTTATACAGCACCTTACAAAATGCTATATTTTATATATTCGGATAGGTTGATATAGATTTTTCTGTCATTGAAAATCAGTTTTTATATTATTTTCCTTAAGTATATATTTATATTCCTCAATAACATTATGTACTTTAACGAGTTACGGCCACTTCGGTGCGAAACCCGAGAACATTTGGTGCGAAAGCCCGGAACACACTGTGCTGACTTCAGGTACTTTCGGTGCGGACAATAGGAAGACTCAACGAAAAGCCCTCTTATTTCCCCCTTTTTTATCCCTTCACCGTGCCAGGTGCGGACTTTGCGAACATTTATTCCTACAACAGCCGGCTTTTTCCCGTCTTTCTCTCTCTTCTCCTACCCTATTCCCGCCATTCTTTTCCTTATCAGATACCTTTATATCCGCATCTTTGACTACTTGTGTGTTTGTATATCCAAATATCTGTATATGTAAATTCCCCTATATCCGAGACCTTACGAACCCTTATATGTATATACTTGCATACTGGTGTCTTTGTGTATTCTGCTATGGGCATACTTATGTACTCATCGGTATGTGTACATCTGTATATTTGCAAATATGTGGGTATCTAACATCAAAAACTGCTGTTTTGCTGATAATTACTGCGTATTTTCCGGGGAATGTGCGTATGTTTAGATACCAAAGTATGCAAATATCCCAAAATATGTGGGTATTTTCTTGCTGGTTTGATGGAAAACCCCTATCTTTGCATTGCAAATCATAATGAATAAGACTGATTGATATGTCACAGGTTATTTCTCTTTTACACGACAAAGGAGGTTGCGCGAAGACAACGACGTGCGTTAATCTAGGCTTTGCGCTTTGGCTGCTCGGCAAGAAGGTGTTGCTCGTGGATACCGATCCGCAGTGCAACTTGACGGACACCGTCGATAAGACCGTCCATCTGGAGGCGGATAGCACCATCTATGAGTGGCTGCACGATGCGCAACCCGGCGAGTCGCTTCCGCTGCCCATCTACACGCGCTACGACGGACTGGACTATGTGCCGGGCAGCCACAGCATGAGCAACATCAATGCGGAACTGCAGCTGATGTACAATCGAGAGCGTCGCCTTGCGGATTTCCTAGAGTTGACCGACCCGGAAAGCGGTGTCAGGATCCGCGATATGTACGACTACGTCTTCATCGACTGTGCCCCGGGAGGCGAGACGTTGATGAATACTAACGCTTTGGTTGCCAGCGATTTCGTTATCGTTCCTACCGAAGCCGGCATTTATAGTTTGCAAGGCTTGCCGCGTCTGCTCGACTACATAGACAAGGTACACACGCAACTCCGCTGTCCTGTCACCATAATGGGCTACTTGCTGGTGCGTTGGAACAAGAACCGCAGCATCAGCCGCGAAGTGAAGGAGTACTACAGCAACATCGAAGATGTGAAGGCTCCGCTTTTCCCCGTCAGCGTCCGCGAAAGCGTAAGGTGTACGGAATCAGTTGCTTACGAGATGTCACTCTTCGAGTACGCGTGCAACAGCCCTGTGGCCGACGACTACATGCGCGTGGCCGAATACATGATAGGGCGCAAGGCACGTCCCAAGACATGGACGCCTGCCCGCTGGGGACAAATAGCCAAGGTCGCCTACGACCGCTTCATCCGTGAGCGAAGTATGTAAATATCTGAATACCTAAATACAGAGACATCCAAACATCTGAACATTCAAATACCTCACGCCGGTAAGCGTATGTACCCTTTTGACTTTATATAAAAGACCACGGATTGCACGACGTACACGAATAGGCCACGCGCTTGATGGCAAAGGAAAATTCGAGCATTTCGTGCAATTCGTGGTCAAAAAATCAAACAAGAGTTTATTTCGTTTTATTTACTTACTTAACAGATAAGTCCATGGCAATCAAGAAGAAATCATTGAATATCAGTCGTGTAGCCGAGGAGGCAACACGGAATTATGTCGCTCCGAGGCCCTTGGCCAGCAACGAGGCGGTGCGCACACAGATCGTCCAGGAGACGCCGGCACCCAAGCCGTTGCGTCGCGTATGCACCATACAGAAGGTCGGCGGCTTCAGCTTCTTCACGACAGAAGACGACCGTAACGCTCTGGATTACATCGCTTTTCGTCAGAAGTTGGAGAAGCAGAATGTGGTTCGTGCCGCGCTGCACCAGTTCCTCAAGCAGCACTACAAGGATGGGCAGGGCCTCGATTCCGAGTCGTTGCACATTGTTCAGCAGTTTGAGGACAGCGTCTATCAGTGGGTGTGACGGTAGAGTAGGGGACAGGAACCCTCAAAAGAGGTCGTTTTCGGTCACTTTTAGGTGGTTCTGTC
>Ga0310694_10002259_pt1 | contig 20110 bp, 8 predicted proteins | sample 174DNAGHGhighgp2_FD_203884 | JGI IMG/M metagenome (GOLD analysis project Ga0310694, IMG submission 203884) | Sheep rumen microbial communities from Palmerston North, Manawatu-Wanganui, New Zealand - 1742 DNA GHGhigh gp2 (v2) (version 2) | ecosystem: Host-associated > Mammals > Digestive system >... | reverse complement strand
CGTTGCAGAGCAGTGCTATCTCGTCCTCCTCGGCATAGAACGGTGCCCAGTAGTTGAAAGTCTGCCCTTGCACATTGTCAGGGGCGAAGAGCATAGCCCTTGGTGTCAGCATATTCCTATAGTACTGGCACATTGTGGAATAGCTGCTCATCAGCAGGCTGGTGAGGGCGACGTCTGTCTCTGTGAGCGCCCAGAGGAAGGGCTTGCTGTTGACGGGGAGGCCGTTGGTGGTGACGGCATAGCGGCGTATCACCTCCTCGCTCGTTGCCGTGGGTGCGATGAGCGGCTTCCGCGTCTTCATGCAGGCGGGCGCAAATGTCGCTACGTTTTCATTGGCAAAGGGGCCGATGACGGCCATGATGTCGTCGCGGGTGGCCAGCGTTGTGCTGAGTGCTGTCATCTCTCCACTGGCTTCGTTGTGCCATTCTATGTGTAGGCGTATGGCCAGTGTGTCATATTTCTGCGCTTCGTGGAAATTCTCAATAAACCACGCCGCCGTACGCTCCAGCCGCGTCCTGGTGGCGGCATCGCCCAGCGGAGCCACCACGGCTACAGTCTTGTCCACCCAGTGGCGGGCGGGCACGATCTCGATGGTGTCGTCCTCCTGCTTGCAGGAAGTTAAGAATGAAAGAGTGAAGAATGTTGCGCACAGCAACACCATCCTTCCTATATCATCAATTCTCATATTCGGCCTCCTTTCTGATGGCTTCCTGGTGAATACCATGGCGCAACTCTTTGCTCAGCACACCGTCGAACCGCGTCTTGCTGTCGTCGGTATAGGGATGAATGACGACATCGGTATAGCCGTCTGCCAGACCAAACGTCTGGTGTTTGGGCATCCCGTCGTGCGAGAGCCACTGCCCTATGCACTGCTCTATGGCGCGGTCAACATGCTTGACGACGGAGAAATTGCAATGCGAAGACGTTTCCGTAATGTCAACACCCACGAAATTGTAAATGTCTAACATCTCGCTGAAACGGTGGAAAACGGCTGACGAACCGCCGCACACAGGCACTATGAGATGGCGATTGTATTCCGACCATTCCACGACCTTCAACAGCCGCAAGACAGTGGTATCGGCAACGGCGAATCCTCCCGACGCGTCGTCAGAGAGCCAGACGGTGACGAGCTTCTTTTCAGTAGCGCCATCGACCCGTACCGGACTGTGCCGGTAGCCATCGACAAATCCCTCCACGGCCGATGCTATCGCCGGTGCCTTGGGATTGGCACCCACCAGCAGCACGTCAGCGTCTTCTACGGGGGCTATGGCTCCCGCCTCGAACATGGCGCCATAATATGGCATATAGAAGGTGGAACCCTTGCCCGGAAGGGGAGTTTTGGTCTCCAGATATAGCAGGTCTGCGTGAGGGTTGGCCTCCAGCAGGTAACAGTTCTTGCGCAGGTAGTCGTCGTAACTTGTTGACGCGACAATGACCAATCGGCGGATTGTGTCCTCAGCGTCTGTCATTGTCTGAAACAACAGCTGGAGATATTCCAGCCCCTCACTCACCGTCTTGGGCGACATTTGCATGGTGCGCAGACCCATCTTCCGCGCGGCACGCTCCACGCCATAACAGATAAGGTCATTATAGCCCCGGTCGCCAAGCCCGCCGGGAGCATAGACCACAGCCACCAGCGGCACCCTGCCGGGTTTGTCGGCAGGGTCTGGGATGTAAATGGTGTCGCCGTCCTGCGTGCACGATGTGAGCATCATCATGATAGAAACGAGGGCGGCCAACACTGCTAATGCCGAAATGTATCTCATAAAAGCAATGGCTGTGATGCCTAGTGTCTTACTGTCATTACTGTTATTGGCTGCAAATATACGTTGTTTCCTGCAAACGTCCAAATTTTCCGACTGAAAATGTTGCCAAACGCCTTTCCTTCGTACTTCTATCTTCGTACATTCGCAACTGTCATTGCAAGAGACAAGACATCGTGTGCCTTAACTCAAATCTATGTTGTGATACAAGTTTCGCAATCGGGGCGTGTTGATGCTTGGCGGACAGGATTATATCGCCCGCGACATTACGTTAAACGTTCTTAAAACCTTAATTGAGTCGCCTGCGATATGGATTATTCCCTTTAACTTTGCAGCCGCAAACACCAAGAGGCGCTCAAGGTCAGGTGTGCATCACAAAGGTCTGACCCACATATCAACCCCAAATACGACAAGACTACCATGCAAAAGATTTATGATTTCAAGGCTCTGACGAGCAAAGGCAAGGAGATTGATTTCTCGCAGTTTCAAGGCAAGGTGCTGCTGATTGTCAACACAGCCAGCAAGTGTGGCTTCACGCCTCAGTTCGCAGGCCTGGAGGCTATGAACCAGAAATACCGCGACCGCGGGCTGGTGATCATAGGCTTCCCCTGCAACCAGTTCAAGGAGCAGGATCCGGGCAGCGACGAACAGATCGAGGAGTTCTGCCAGCTGAACTATGGAGTGACGTTCCAGATCATGAAGAAGACCGACGTCAACGGTCCCGCGGCATCGCCCGTCTTCGAGTACCTGAAGGCACAGGCCCCCACGGAGGAGTACGTCGGTCTGAAGGCCAAGGCCACCCACGCCCTGCTGAAGACGCTGAGCAAGAGTGTGGAGAAAGACAGCGACATACTCTGGAACTTCACCAAATTCCTCATCTCAAGGGACGGAGAGACCATCAGACGCTATGCCCCGACCACCGACCCGAAGGACTTCGAGAAGGACGTGGAGGCCATGATAGGCTGACGTAACACCCACCACAACATCATGGCAACAAGCAAAGTGCTACCCGCCGAGGGGAGACTCGGAATACTGGTCGTTGGCAACGGAGCCGTGGCGACGACCTTCATCACCGGCGTGCTTATGGCTCGCAAAGGGCTGGCCAAACCCATCGGCTCGATGACACAATACGACAAGATACGTGTGGGACGCGGCAGCGACAAGCGCTACCTGGGCTATGGCGACATCGTGCCTCTGGCAAGCTTGGACGACATCGTGTTCGGCTGCTGGGACGTCTTTGCGGCCAATGCCTACGAGGCCGCCATCTACGCCGAAGTGCTGCAACCCAAGGACATAGAACCCGTGCGCGCCGAGCTGGAGGCCATACGCCCCATGGCGGCAGCCTTCGACCACGACTACGCATGCCGCCTCAACGGCGACAACATCAAACGCGGAGCCGACGGACAGATGCCCACGCGGTAGGAGATGGTGGAGCACCTGCGCGCCGACATACGCCGCTTCAAGCAGGAGCAGCACTGCGCCAGGCTCGTAGTGCTGTGGGCGGCATCCACCGAGATTTACGTGCCGGTGGACGAGAGCGTCGCACCTGCGCCAGGAAATTCTCATGCACCACCCACGCAACATCACGCAATGAGCGGCCGATGCTGTCGTAGCGCTTCTTCGTAACATCCCGCCTGCTGCGCAGCGGGAGCCATGACAACCAAGACATAATAAGCGAACGCCCCGCTACGGCGAGCGTGCTTCGCACATGCACTGACCTTTCCAGGCACATGGGACAATCTTTCCATGCACATGAGATAACCTTCCCATGCGAATGCAATAAGTACACTCCCACGGCAATGCGCCCGCCTCCCCACGGCAAGTAAGCAATCTTTCCATGATTATCCGCAATCGTACCACCAACAGGACCGCAGCGCGGTCTCCGCTCAATAGCCAGGGGTACGATTGCGGATACTCATATCTTTCCCCCTGTAAATGAGCCTCCCCGCACCTCTGGCAGGGAGGATTTCCTGCGCCAAGAGACCCCAGGACGAAGATTTTTCACCTCTGGCAACAACTTTTTTTGTAAATTCCATACAGCGTATCAGAACTTTTTCTTACATTTGCCCCGGATTCTCATCGTCCTCAGCGATTTGGCACCGCAGACGTGCTCTGCACGCAACCACGCTGTTGCCCTCCACCACCATGGAGAAAGCCCCATCGCCAGGACAGCCCGCGCCGAGCCAAAGGCGGATGGCACTGCCCCACCCCACGGGTGGCGGCATCCTTCCTCCACAGGCGGGAAAATGGGCGACGGCCCACGTGGCCGCACAAAAGATGCAGCACCACGCCGTGCAGCACTCCATGAGGTGGGATTGAGAGTCACAACATATTGCAAAGGCGTTTACTCAGGCGCTTGTTCTTGACGTCTTGAAACTTCGCAACCTTCAGATGTAGTCAACGGACATGGCAACGGTAGATGCCCATTGGATGAGATGTATTCGTCCCTGTCTTCGCCTACATGCACCTATGCCCAGGTGTGTGTCAAGGTGGAGTACAGGGAATGGAATATACTATCATCGGCGTGGGTTTCGCATTGCTCGTTCAACTACATCGGGCAATGCGAAGGCCTCAAGACGTGGAACGGCAACAGTCGGGTCCACGCTTTTTGTATGCATACAAATCAGAGTACTTAAATACCCAACAAAGAACCCACAAAATCTCATCATTATGCATGTAAAACTAAAAGTCATCGTGTCAGTTCTCATGCTTTGTCTGAGTGCTGGCATTTCAGCGCAGGACTTCTCAGGAAAGTACTACCTACAGAATGTAGGCTCAGGGCTTTGGCTGGGATGTGCCAATGCATGGGGTACACAAGCCTCATTGGTAGAGCACCCTGAGTATGTCATTCTTGAGCAGCTGTCTAATGGCAAATACACCATTGAGACGCAGGTAAGTAATGGCAACACAGACTACTACTTCACAGGTAGCTTCATGGACGGTGCGCCAATTGAGGTAACAATCACATCTGTTTCAGATGGCATATATAATATAGGTAGCGGTTCTGTGCTTTTCGGCTATGCCAACAGTGGCGTATTGGCGGGCAACCTCACTAACGGCAACGACGTCAATGCCCAATGGAGAATACTGTCTGAGGATGATATGTCGCAACGTCTGAGCAGTGCTTCCGAGCTGACGCCAGTGGATGCCACTTACCTCATCCTCGACCCAAACTTCGGTCGTAATAACCGTAATGTCACGGCATGGACGATGGTGGCTTCCAATCAGAACCTTTCAGGAGGAAACAACGCGAACAACTGTGCCGAAAGCTTTCACTCGACATTTAATCTTAGCCAGACTATAAGCGTGCCCAATGGAATCTATGAGCTGACAGCTCAGGGATTCTACCGGCAGGATGGCTCTGATAATACAAACCTTCCACACTTCATTGCCAATTCAGAGGAAATAGCCTTTCCCCTGAAATCGGGATCTGAGGGAAGCATGAGTGACGCATCCGTATCGTTTTCGTCTGGCCTCTATACCATTGAGCCGATACGTGTGACAGTGACCGACGGCACGCTGACCGTAGGCGCCTACTGCAATAATACAGCCTTGTGGTGTATATGGGACAACTTTGAACTCACCTACTATGGTCTTCCAGAGGACCTTGGCAGCTATGAGAGCGCTCTTGCAAACCTTGTGGCTCAGGCGGCAGCGCTCGATGGGCAGGTGCCATCTGCTGCTTTTGCAGCTATAGATGCTGTCGTTCAAGCCAATAATGCCACCTACAGCAGCGTCGCTGAATATACCGAGGCCATAAATGCCATCAAGGGGGCTATTTCGCAATATGGGAACAGCGAGATGAAGTCGGCATACGCCAACTACTTGAACAAGCGTGCTCAGGCAGAGAAGCTCTCACAGCAAAAGGTATATGTACCCGACGTGATGCTCGACGTCAGCGCGGCCGATGCCGCCGCTCAGGCTGCGACGACGGTTGCAGGCATTGAGCAGGCCACAGCGGCTTTGGGTGAAGCTGTGGCAACGTTCCTCTCGGGCAGCACGCTCTTGGAGGGATGCGCATTTGATGTCACTGGGTTCTATGTCACCAATCCAACACCATATTATAACTATGATGGCTGGACTTGCAGCGATGTGCCTACATTGGACAGCTATAACATGTGTTCGGAATTCTGGAGCAAGCCGGGCGCAAGCCTCAGTCAGACCATAGTTGGTTTGCCACATGGCAGCTATCGTCTCGATGCCGTGGCCTTTACCAGGGCGGGGATGTCTGCTACGCTTGCTGCCGGAGGGGCGTCAATGTATATCTCTACGGCAGAGAAATCGGCTGCTAACGACAGGACTCAAGCCGCAGCCTGGTTTGATGCAGGCAATGGTATCAACTCGCTGTACTTCAAGTACGACGGCGCCGCCGACCTCACCATAAGCCTCACGGCCGATGATCAGACGGTCGACTATTGGTTGGTATGGCGCAGCTTCGGTCTGCAGTATTTGGGGTCCGACGAACTCGCCATAGAGCGTGTAAGCCTGTCCGCAACCGTTGGCGAAGCCGAGACACTGCTTGCAGAGCATGGAGCCTCGTGTACCGAAGCCGTGAAGGCACTTCTTGCCTCTGCCATCGAAGCTGGCAAGGTGCGTTATGACACGGCCGATGAGATTAATGCAGCCTTGGCAAACGTCAATGCCGCCATCCTCACGGCAAAGGAGACAATGGCCCTCTACGATGACTACCTCGCGAAGCGTGCTGCCGCCGGCGAGATTCCTGCCACGGATGGACTGACGGAGAAGGAGGACGGGGCATTCGACAAGTTCGCTGCCGCCATGAAAGTCGCGGATGCCACTGCCAGCGAGGCATCAACGCCTACTGCGCTCAAGACGGCCATCGCCCAGCTGCGGCAAGGCGTGCTGGACTTGATTGCCGATGTTCGCCCCGCCGAGGGTAGCCCAATAGAACTCAGTTTCATGCTCGAGAACACCGACTTCGAGCAAGGTGGTGAGCTGACGACGGGCATCCTGCCGGGCTGGACATGCACATTCATCAAGGGTGAGAATGCGACGCATATCGGCTTGATGACGGCTAACTACGACAGCGACGAAGCACATATCACCAACTACTTCATGGAGGCATGGCAAGAAAATGCATGGCCATACGTCATTGGCGACGGCAAACTGTATCAAACACTCTCGGGATTGCCGGTAGGCCGCTATCGCCTGTCGGCAGACGTCATAGCTGTTGACCAGTATCAGGACCACAACCCTGTTTCGGGCGCGTACATATATATCGAGTCCGGCGCTATAGAGACAAAAGAGGCCATTGCCACAGGAAACGGGTCGCCAAAACACTTTGAGGTGGATTTCCTCAACGACTTTGCGGAGTCGCTCACCTTTGGCCTGAAGACCGAAGGCACCGATGCCAACTGGATTGCTGCCGACAACTTCCACATATATCTTGTTGAGGCCTTGGACGAGTCGCCAGGTGTGACAGCCCTCAAGGAAGAACTGGCGAAATACGAAGGTGTCAGTTTCGGACAATGCAACAACGAGGTGCTGACGGCTTTTACCTCGGAGCTGGAACGGGCCGCGCTCATGGCAGAAACCGACATCTACTCCGCCGAACATTCTACCGAGTGCCTACAGGAGATACCCACGCTGCAGAGCCTCTATGATGCCGTCAAGGCGTCGGAGAAGGAGTATGCCGAGGATATATCTCCGCTCTTGACATATATGAATGAGCGGCTGTTTAATCTCACACAACAAGCAGAGGGGTCGCCACTGCACACGGATTGGACACAATTAGTATCTGAAGCTCAATCCATGTATGACCAAGGCACAGCCACTTATTCTGAGATTCAAGCCAAGAAAAACCTAATGGACACAAGGTCAGTCTACTGGTTGAAGCACTTGGAGGAAGAAGAGTTGACCGCTATGAAAGCCATCCGCTCGACCCTCGTCACCGACTATGACTGGGCTGGCACATGGAACTTGGATGCGGATGAGCTGGACTTGGAAGGTGTGAGTATTTACTATGGTTGGGTATGTACAATCAACCTCAGCAACCAAGGGCTAAAGGGTACACTTCAGGCTTCAACCTTCTCCCTGCCTCATTTGACGACTTTGGAATTGAGTGGCAACAGCATCCGCGCCATCGAAGGCACCTTCCCGACTTCAATCGCCAATCTCAGCCTCACTAATCAGGTTCTACAGGATGAGGTGGTGATAGACCTGCCCACGGTGAGCGAGGAGGGCTTGCTGGCACAGCTGCCGCCCATCGTGTGCTACGATGGTGGCCCGACGTCGGGCTTCCGCTTCTACGTGCAGGACGAGGAGGGTGTGATCCAGTTCGACAACCTCGACGGCGGCTTGGGCGTAGTGTTCCTGCCCACGGCGGGTTATGGCACCTACGTCTATCGCCACAAGTCGGGCGACGTGCTGACGTTCACCAACAGCTATGGCGACGGCACTGGCGATGCCATTGGCACCACGTTCCCCGTGCGCATCACCTTCGAGGGCGGCGACAGCAACTTCGACGGCGTGCTGGATGCCTCCGACATCCAGACCACCATCAACCACATCTTCGGCGAATCGGTGGACTACTGCTTCAACTTCACGGCCGCCGACCTGTGGGAGGACAACAGAATCAACGTGCAGGACGTGGTGAAGGAGGTTGACCTCATCATCTCGCAACCTGTGCAGCCACAGGAGCAGGACGAACCATCGGCAGCACCGCGCCGCATCCGTCGCCACAACTCCGAGGCCAGCGCAAGCCTGACCTTCGACGGCAGCCAGCTCGTGCTCGCCACCGAGACACCGGTGAGAGTGCTCGACGTGGTGGTCGGCACCACCGCCGCTGTTGACTGGAGTCCGCTGCAGGCTCTGGGCTTCACCGTAGTCACTCGCCAGACTGCTTCCGGGTTACGCGCCATAGCATATAGCATGAGCGATGCCGAGGTGCCAGCAGGTACCACCGCCATAGCCACCACAGCCGACAGCGGCGTGGAGGTTGTGGCCGCATCGCTCACCGACGCACAGGCCAAGAGCATACGCGTGGTTCTCGGCAGGCCGATTGCCACGGGCATCGACACTGCTGTAGGCACCGATGCCTCGGCTTCGCACTACTATGACCTCAGTGGACGCAAAGTGGCAAAGCCGCAACAGCGTGGTCTCTACATCCGCGACGGTCGGAAGGTTATTGTCAATCAATCCAACTGAAGCACCTCTCACTACACACTTCTCACTCTACACTATATCTCCACAACTAGATTTCAACGATGAAAGCAAGACATTATATACTATCCCTGCTGGCGGCACTCGTCGGAGCCGTCGGCATGAAGGCGCAGGACAACAACCGCCTCACACTGCCCGACTTGGCAACACTGCCAGGTAAGACCGTGGCACTGCCGCTGAACATGGACAACACCGCCGAGGTGGTGGCCGTGGAGTTCGACATACAGCTTCCCGAGGGCTCCACACTGGACCCCACGACGAGCAAGCTCTCTAACCGCTCCGCGGACCATGCTGTGCGCTTCAAGGCCATGGGCAACGACACCTACCATTGTCTCATCTACTCGCCCACCAACAGCGCCCTGCTCGGGCGCACCGGCCAGCTGATGACCGTAAACATGCAAGTCAGCGATGCCTACGAGGAGGGCAGCGAGCATGAATTTGCACTAACCAATGCCGTGCTCGCACTGCGCGATGGCAGCAACGGCCTCACGGCAGTCCAGGCTGGAAAGCTCATCATACAGAAGGGACCCGACCTAACCGTAGAGGACATGTCCGCCGATGCCACTACATACGCCCCCGGCCAGACGGCTGTGGTCAGCTGGCAGGTGAAGAACATTGGGGCCCTGGCCACCGGCGCCGGGTGGACAGAGTACCTCTCCGTGAGGAACGCGGCCGGCGTCACTAAGCTCCTCGCCACGACATCCTACGACGAGACCCTGGCAGCCGGAGGCACCGTGAGTCGCCAAGTGGAAGTGGTGCTGCCCGCAGTCCTCACCCTCGACGGCGAGGCGCAGTTCATCGTGGAGGTGCAGCCGCTGGCGGCCACGGGCGAGTCGCAGGGCTTGAGGTGGAACAATACGGCCGCTTCGACACCCGTCGTCTTTGAGAAAATGCTCATCCTCACCCTGCCCAAGGGCAGTGTGCAGGAGACTTATCGAGACCCAATCAGATGCACCCTCATGCGTAGTGGCGACCGCACGACGGCCGAGACCTTCACCATCGCCGCCACAGCCGACAGCCGCGTCACCATACCCACCACTGTCACCATCCCCGCCGGGCAGTCATCGGAAGCCTTCTACGTGCAACTCACCGACAACACCACGCTCGACGACAACGGCATAATCCACGTCACAGCCACGGGCAACGGCTACCCCGAGGCCAGCGGCCAGTTCGAGATCGAGGACAACGAATACCCCGACCTCAACGTCACCGCCTCGACGGACAACATCTACGAGGGCGAGACATTCCAGCTCACCGTCAGCGCCACGCGCGCTCCCAAGGCCGACCTCACCGTGAGCTTTTCCGCCGAGAATGCTACACGCTTCACCTTCCCTGCCACGGCCGTCATCCCCGCCGGACAGACTTCGGTCACCGTCGATGTCACGGTCAAGGACGACGACGTGCCCAATCTCACCTTCTCCAATGCCTTCCGCGCCAATGCCACGGGCTACAACCGCGGCGAGGCGGTGGTAATCGTCAACGACGACGACGTGCCGTCGCTGGAGCTGCTGCTCACGCCCAACAAGGTCAGCGAGGCCGACGGCCCGATTGCCGTGGCTGCCACGCTGCGCCGCACGGGCGTCACCAACAATCGGATCACCGTCCGCCTCAGTGACGACACTGGCGGCGGCATCTACTACGGCCGCACGGAAATTGTGCTCGAGAAAGGAGTGGAGGAAGCACACCTCAACCTCGGCCCCATAGACAACGCCACCGTCGATGGCGACCGCGTGGCTAACATCACAGCTGCCGTGTATATCTCATCATGCTCGTGCAACGCCACCGGCGAGTCGGCAGGCGTGGTGACGGCGCAGCTCACCATCCTCGACGACGACGGACCGGCACTGAAGCTCACCTCAGCCGCCAGCACGTTGCTGGAAGGCAGCTCCACCACGCTCACCGTCGGCCGCAACACGGCCGACACCACACAGCCACTCACCGTTACACTGAGCAGCGACCAGGACAGCCGCCTCACCTATGAAAAGCTTGTGACCATTCCCGCTGGGCAGACCACTGCCACCGTCGCCCTCGCCTCACAGGCCAACGACGTGCAGGGCGACTCCTTCACCGCCGTGTTCACCGCCACGAGCGAGGGCTTCAGCTCCGGCACAACCTATATCATGGTCACCGACCAGACCCTGCCCGATGCACGCATCACCCTCACGGCCGACAAGGCCGAAGCCGAGGTGGGCGCGGAGGTGACGCTCACCGCCACCGTCGGCAACGAGGGCAATGCGCCGCTGCCGGCGGGGACGGAGGTGAAGCTGTATTCAGCTTCTTCCACCCTGACGCTGCTGACGTCACAAGCCATGGAGGTAGGGCAGAGCGAGACTTTCACTAAGGTCGTTCTTCTCCCGACAGCCATTGGCGTCGTGAGATATTATGCAGTAGTGAATGAGAACGACGCCACAAGTGAGCTGTCAAAGACCAACAACACGTCCAATATAGTGGAGCTGAGAACGACGTCACCTTATAGCGTCGCCGTAAATATCGAGAAGTCGGTCTATGGCGCCGGCGAGCCGGTTGCCATAACAGGCAAGGTGTCTGGCGCGAGCGTGGCAGGCAAGGAGGTGGACGTATATGTCGTCCTCGGCAGCGCACGCGAGTCTATTCTCACGCGGACGGACGCTAACGGGGATTTCGCCGTGGTGTGGAAGCCCAGCTCTGCGGTTGCCGGACATTTTGTTGTGGGAGCATGCTATCCGGGCGAGAACAAGACATCGGGGATGTGTTCCTTTGATGTCCACGGGTTGCGCACCACGACGAGTGGCTACACAGTATGTGATGTGCTACAAGGCGAGACGAAAAGCGGGGCGATTGGTTTTGAGAACATGTCCGAACTGCCATTGACGGGAGTGCGCGCCGAGGTGATTGCCAAACCTGCCGGATGTGACATTACGGTGGATATCACCACAAGCATCGAGGGTGCTGCAAGGGCTGACATGGCCTATAGGATAACAGGAACCTCTGTCACAGAGCAGAACGAATGGGAAGAAATCAAGCTGCGCATATCGACCAATGAGGGCGTGAGCCGCGACGTATCGCTGTGGTTCTACTGCCGCGCTTTGGAACCCAAGCTGATGATTACGCCGGACAACATCACTACGACAATGGTTAAGGGCCAGACACGCGACTATCCTTTCACCATTACGAATGTCGGAAAGGCAGCAACGAGTGATATCACCCTGCTCTTGCCTGACTGGATGACTTCGGCAACAGGGACAGGCATCGCTCCTTTGGCCCAGGGCGAGTCAACAACGATTGTGTTGAAGCTCACGCCAAACGATGGAATGGAACTCAACAGGTGTGTGCATGGTTCCTTTGGCATCAATTATGGCGGAAGCGGCACGGCCGTCGTCAACATGGCTGTTACGCCCGTCTCGCAGGAGAAGGGTACGTTGGTCGTTGATGTGAAGGATGAATACACGTTCTACGCTGAAGGTGCGCCACATGTCGAGGGTGCAGCAGTGGTGATAAAGCGTCCTGCGGGCGAGGTTGTCGCCGAAGGTGTCTCCGGCCAGGATGGCATCTGCCGCTTTGAGTTGCCCGAGGGGTCGTACATTATGACGGTGTCCGCTGCGGAGCACACTTCCAAGACCATGTCCTTCATTCTCGACCCTGGCGTGGAAACACACAAGGGCGTTACATTGAGCATGGGGCAGAACGCCATCAAGCTGAACTATTCCGTCGAAAAGACAGACGTCGCGGACGCATACGTGGCCACTACGGAAGTGACATATAAGACCAACGTGCCGGTACCGGTCGTCGTGCTGACATGCCCCACGGACGTCCACGGAGAGAACATGCAGGCTGGCGAGCAGAAGCTGCTCACGTTCATCCTCACCAACAAAGGTCTGATAAGTGCAAACAATGTTTATCTCGACATACCGGAGGAGAACGACTACTGGAGCATGAAGGCTTTGAGCTCGACGGAGCCTTTCACTCTCGCCCCACAGACCAGCAAGAGCATAACCGTCCTACTGACGAAAAAGAGCGGAGCGCAGTCGGCTCCGCGCAGGGCGCAGAAGAAGGAGAAAGAAGTGAATCCGCTGTTGGTGGAAACCTACTCGGGCGCTAAATCGACCTTCGACCGCTGCATGGCGAACATGGCGTTCCAATACTACTGGATGTGTGGCGATGAACTTGAGAATAACGAGGCCGCCATGACCTTCGCCCTCGCAACATGCACCGCCGGTGCTGTTGCCGGCGGGTTGTCCAACCTGCTGTCCTACCTCCAGTTTGGCGGCATCGGTGGTGGCGGCGGCGGTAACGGAGGCAGTCCCAGCGGCGCCCCCAATTCCACGTCGAACAACACATATAAGCCCGACTACAGCCAAGACAAACCTGTGACGACGAAAGAGATGGTAACGTTCTGCGACCCCAAGGACGCAGCTTGTGGCATAGCACTCATCGAGAGCATGCTCTCGCGCGGCAATGGCATCGGCAAGAAGGGTATTGAAGGACTGCTCAGTCATTCGAAAAAACTACAGGAAATAAAAGAGAGCTACAAGAAAGCCCAAGAAGAAGGCCGCTCGCAAGACGATGCTGACAAGGAGCGTATCCGCGAATTCATCAAGGAGAAATACGATGAAATTCGGGACGTTGTCAAAGATGCACAGGTAAAGGCGCTGGACGATGCCACCTCATCCTCCGTTCCGAGTAATGTTGCGGGCTGGCTGAAGACAGCAAAGGAAATCTATGAGATTGCCGAAAAATGCGAGCACACATACAACAAGCTTAACCCAAGACAACCCAATGGCAGGGGAGACGCCATACAGACGATGTATGACTACGCCAAACTGTTGGCAAATGGCTACGATGTCGTCACGGAAATGGCGGGAACAGAGAAATGGGCAGACGTCTTTGAGCAGCATGGCGTGGACTGGATAGGTTACGTCGCCGACTATGACTGGCCCAACGGGGACATAGAGTCGTTCTTTGCCAGTGCGCCGGACATCACACGAAATAAGGATGTGGTGGCGCTGGCAGAGAGGGTGCAAAACACGTATAATCACTTCCTGAATCTCTATGAACGTAAGTCTCAGCCCAAGCAGGTGCGACGTGCTCAGTCGTACACCGACGAGGGCATCGAAGCAGTTCCCGTCGAGCATGATTACATTGACTTCGACCGCCTCATAGCGCTAATGACCGAGATGGAGGAGCTGGAAGCAAAAGCCGTTGCTGAAGGCTATGAGTCTCTGGAGGCAAAGTTCTTTGATGCCTATGATGCCTATCAGGAGTATTACAACGACCCGTCGGAACATGTCTGTGCCACACTGAAGCTGGAGTTCAAGCAGGACATCCGCCTCACGCGTGAAGCCTTCGAGGGCACGCTGGAGGTGTTCAACGGCCACGAGTCAAAGGCGATAAGGGACTTCAGGATGAATCTTACCGTCACGGACACGGAAGGTAATCTTGCCACGACAGATGTCATCGACCAGAAACTGAAAGACAATCAGGGATTCGGAGGTCAGACCGATGAGCTGTATGGCAGCTGGACACTGGACGCCAACGCCACAGGCACCGCCGTGGTCCTCTTCACACCGTCTGCACTGGCAGCTCCGGAGTCGCCACGTGACTACCTGTTCGGGGGGACGGTGACTTACATCGACCCATTTACAGAACTGGAGGTGACGCGCGAGCTGATTCCCGTGCAGATGCAGATTAATCCCTCGCCGCAATTAGAGCTGACCTACTTCCTACAGTCTGACATCTATGGCGACGATCCTCTGACGCTGGATGTCGTCGAAGCCAAGGTTCCGGCTGAGTTTGCTGTGCTTATCAGGAATAAGGGCTATGGACAGGCAAACAATTTCCAAATGGTCACGCATCAGCCCGAGATAACAGTCAATGAGAAAGAGCTTGACAATGATTTCAAGATTGTAAGCTCAAGCCTCAATGGCAGTGGTCAGATACCTGCCATTGGCGAGGATGTCTTGACGGAATTCGGCAACATCGCTGCACAGGGAACAGCCTTTGCGCAGTGGTGGTTCGAGAGCGACCTTTCCGGCTCATTCTCAGAATATAACACCACGCTGAAAAGTGTGAGCTACGACAACGCCAAGATGAGCCTCGTCTCGCTTGCCGATACGCCGATTCACAATCTCATACGCAGCATCAGATCCACCGACGACAGCAACCTGACGGGCTTCCTTTGCAATGATGAATGGGATGCACTGAATCGCCCCGATATGCTCTACCTCACCAACGGCGAGACGGCCGACGTGGCCGTGGCTGCCAACGTGACGGTCAGCAAGCTATCGGCCACAGACTACGAGCTTACCGTCACGCCGTCGGCCACGGGATGGAACTACGGTGTCATCACTGACCCCACGCAGGGCTACTCGGAGCTGAAGTCGGTGGTGCGCAAGAGCGACGGCCGCGAAATCAGTCTGCGCAACTTCTGGCAAACGGACCGCACGCTCATCGATGGCAAGGACTGGCTCTACGACAACAACCTGCATTTCGCCGACAAGTTCAGCAGCGGTGCCGAGACCTACGTTCTCACCTTCGAGCCTACGCCGGAAGTAGTGCTCGATGTGGCCAGCTTCAGCGGCATCCCTGCCGAGGGCGACATCGCCACCGAGGATGTGCAGAGCGTCAGCGTCACCTTCAGCAAGACCATCGACCCGGCGACCTTCACGGCCGACGACATCACCATGAACGTGCAGGCCGAACGGCAGGATGCATCGCTCATAGGCATAAGCACTGAGGACAACAAGACCTTCGCACTCGACCTCGCAGCTATCAACGCCACGGCGCCTAATGGCTATTACACCCTTGCCGTGCAAACGGCCGACATCATCGATGCCGACGGCTACAATGGCAAGACGGGCAAGACGGCCTCATGGATCCTATACCGTGGCGGACTGGTGCAGCTGCTCACCTCGGCCTATCCCGAAGTGGCCGGCAACGTGCAGCGCGTAACGGAGGCTCAGGTGAAGGGCTGGCATGCGCCAGCTTCAGCCACCGAGGCTTCGGCAGCGTATGGCTCCACCGTCACCCTCTCCGCCACTCCCAACTATGGCTATGAGTTCTCAGGCTGGACGCTCAACGGCAAGCCCGTTGGCAGCAGCGAACCCACCCTCACCACTCAGGCCGTCGGCGACATGGATGTGGTGGCCAACTTCCGCAAGAAGGGCTACTCAGTGACCATCGACACAGAGAGCGACGGCGGCACCGTCGCAGGAGCCGGAACAGGCATCTACGAATATGAGACGCAGCTCACACTTACCGCCGCGCCCGACGACGACTATATCCTCGAGGGTTGGACTGTAGATGGCCAGGACGTGGAGGGCGGTGCAACGCTCACGCTGACCGTCACCAAAGCCACCGACGTGCATGCCCGCTTCGTCAAGGCTTTCACACCCGGCGACGTCAATGGCGACGGCGAGATTGACATTGCCGACGTCATGGCCATGCATGCACACATACTACAGGTGAGTCCGCAAAACTTCAACGTCCGAGCCGCCGACCTCAACGCCGACGGCCTCGTGGAGATTGACGACGTGATGAACCTCCACAGCATAATCCTGAAGAAACAGCTCATCAAGTCGCACCAATCCCTGTACAGGACGGCACGAAAAGCGGAATGACAAGGCGTATTCCATGCACATACGTACAACAAAAGCAGATATTTCGTCTATCGTGTGCGGCTGATAGCCGTACCCACCACTGACACACAAAAATGCAAAGAAATATGAAAAGACTATCTCTTATTGGCTTGCTGCTCCTCGTGGGAGCGGCGAGCCACATCAAGGCCGAGACGTTCGCCATAGCGCCGGCAGCAGTTGCCGCCGGTGGCACCGTGGATGTGACGCTGAGCCTTGCGTGCGAGGCCGACAAATGGGGAGGTTTCCAGCTAGACATGCGTCTGCCGGAAGGCATCACTATCGTCGAAGACGAGGAGGGTTTCTACTGCGTGGAAGCCGAGCGCCTCACCTATACGTACCATAACCGCCAGGAGCGCTTCGGCATCGACGTGGGACATCTGGAGGACGGCACCTACCGCTTCCTCGTAGATAACAGCCGCGGCAAGACCATCCCCGGCACCGAGGGTGTTCTCATGACGATTCGTCTCGCCTGCGCTCCCACCGTGGCTACAGGCGACTATGCCATAGCCTTCAGCAGACAGAAACTGGCCAACACCGACGGCAGCCAGACCGCGACACCAGCCGACAACGCCTCTGCCGGCACGCTCACAGTGCGCATGGACGCGCAGATTGGCGACACGGGCTATGCCACCTTCAGCTGGCCGCTGGCGCTGGACTTCACCGACATCGACGTAGAGGCATATATCGCAACGAACCTGGATAAAGGCTACCTCCACCTCGAACGTGTAACGAAGGTGCCACCAGCCACGGGCCTTGTGCTCAAGGGTACACCCGGCACATACCATCCCACCACATCAGCCCAGGCGGGCATCACTGACGACGTGGCCGCCAACATGCTTCTGGCCACGGCCGAGGCCACCGTGGCCTCCACTGCCGACAACCGTCTCTTTGCACTGGCCAACGAAGGGGGACGCGTGGGTTTCTACCACGTCCGCGAGGGACTGAACATACCGCTCTTCAAGGCATACCTCGACCTGCGGGGCGACGCAGCCGTACACTCCTACATAGGCTTCGACGGCATCACCACAGGCCTGACGCGCACGCCCGATGGCGCTGCCGCCGCCAAGTGGTACCACATCAACGGCAGCGCCCTCGACAAGCCTCTTCAGGGTGTGAATATCAACCATGGTCAGAAGATTATCATCAAGCAGCAGTAACCATGAACACGAAGAAAACATACATATCGGCGACACTCGTCGCCCTCGATGCCAAAACATCATTACCCATAGCGACTTCGCTGCCCGTGAGCACCAACACAGACACGGAGATAGACTCTGAAGACGACATCCTGGTGCGTAGCAACCCCTTTGCCGACGGCATCTTCACGGACGTTGAAGACTAAAAACGCCAAACACTCTTACGGACAATAACACAGCAACCCTCGCACGCCAATGAGCGTGTGAGGGTTGCTGTGCATGGAAGCAGCGGAACCCGGCGAGGAAACGTGATACAGCGTAACCATCCGATAAATAGATAACATGATTTCAATAAAGCAGTGAGTTTAGTAAACGCAAGTCCTATAGGCACCTAAGCCCCGCCTCGTCGTGACGACGAGGCGGGGCTGCTCGTTAAAGGAGGGTGTTCTCCGAGGTTATGTTAATGCGAAAGTCGGGCACCTAATTATAACGCACGCGTATGCGCGAGGAGATATATCTTGCGTTACGGTTGTGCCCGCCACCTATTGCTTGCCAAGACGTTCGGCCAGCTTCTCGAGCATGTCGCGCGTCATGGAGCCGAGACCATACTGCGGACGCCAGCCCCACTCCTCGCGGGCTGTGCTGTCATCGAGACTGTCGGGCCATGACTCGGCTATAGCCTGCTTGAGGGGGTCCACCTGATACTCCATCTTGAAGTCGGGCTTGCGACGGCATATCTCGCGATAGATGTTCTCGGGCGCAAAGCTCATGGCAGTGACATTGAAGGCATTGCGATGCTTGAGGCGGGCGGGGTCGGCCTCCATGAGCTCGATGGCGGCACGCAGGCCGTCGGGCATGTACATCATGTCCATACGCGTGCCTTCGGCGATCGGGCATACAAACTTCTCGCCACGGACGGCAGCATAGAAGATGTCAACGGCATAGTCTGTAGTACCGCCTCCGGGAGGGGTGACATAACTGATGAGTCCGGGGAAGCGTACGGCACGCGTATCGACGCCATACTTATGGAAATAGTAGTCGGAGAGGAGCTCTGTCGTCACCTTAGACACGCCATAGATGGTCAGTGGCCGCTGCACGGTGTCCTGAGGTGTCAGCTCGTGGGGTGTGGTGGGTCCGAAACTGCCGATGCTCGATGGTGTGAACACGGCACACTTGTTCTGGCGTGCCACCTCGAGTACATTCCACAAGCCGTCGATTCCGATTTTCCATGCCAATTTCGGCTTCTGCTCGGCAACGACGCTGAGCAGGGCCGCGAGATTGTAGATGGTGTCGATATTGTATTTCCTGACAACATCGTCCATCTGCACGCCATTGGTGACGTCAGCGACGGCAGCGGGACCGCCCTCGGCGAGGGCGCCCTTGGGTTCGGCGCCGGGGATATAACCTGCCACGACATTACTGCCGCCGTAACGGCTGCGGAGCTCAGTAGTGAGCTCAGAGCCTATCTGGCCTGTTGAGCCTATCACAAGAATGTTCTTCATAAGAGAGTGAGTTGTTAGTTTTGATGGTCTATGCGAACTTTTCGCTGCAAAGGTATGCAAAAAATGTGAAAAGTGAGAAGTCTTTGAGCGAAAAATAAATAATATTGTATATCTTTGTGGCCGAAACGCAATACTTATACCTTTGTCACTCGTAAACCTTTGTACTTTTAAAACGAAAATAACATGTACGGTAAAATGCAAGAGCATCTCCAGCAGACGCTGAAGGAGATACGCGAGGCAGGTCTCTACAAGGAAGAGCGCCTCATCGAGAGTCCACAATCTGCCGCCATAGAGGTCGGCGGCAAGGAAGTGCTGAACTTCTGTGCCAACAACTATCTTGGGCTGAGCAACCACCCACGCCTCGTCAAGGCCGCAAAGGACATGATGGACCACCGCGGCTACGGCATGTCGAGCGTGCGCTTCATCTGCGGTACGCAGGACGTGCACAAGGAGTTGGAGGCTGCCATCAGCAAGTTTTTCAAGACAGAGGACACTATCCTCTATGCCGCCTGCTTCGATGCCAACGGCGGTGTCTTCGAGCCTCTGCTCACCGAGGACGATGCCATCATCAGCGATGCTCTGAACCATGCATCCATCATCGACGGCGTTCGTCTGTGTAAGGCCAAGCGCTACCGCTATGCCAATGCCGACATGGAAGACCTGGAGCGTCAGTTGCAGGCAGCACAGGAGCAGCGTTTCCGCATCGTCGTGACCGACGGTGTCTTCTCGATGGACGGCAACGTGGCCCCTATGGATAAGATTTGCGACCTGGCAGAGAAGTACGACGCCCTCGTGATGGTCGATGAGAGCCATTCGGCAGGGGTCGTGGGGCCTACCGGCCGTGGCGTGAGTGAGTACTTCAAGACCTACGGTCGCGTGGATATCTACACCGGCACCCTCGGCAAGGCCTTCGG
>Ga0310694_10002256_pt1 | contig 20126 bp, 21 predicted proteins | sample 174DNAGHGhighgp2_FD_203884 | JGI IMG/M metagenome (GOLD analysis project Ga0310694, IMG submission 203884) | Sheep rumen microbial communities from Palmerston North, Manawatu-Wanganui, New Zealand - 1742 DNA GHGhigh gp2 (v2) (version 2) | ecosystem: Host-associated > Mammals > Digestive system... | reverse complement strand
CCTAAGATACGCGATTGCCGTATTCCGTCGGAAATGGTTCCGCACACGCCGGACGGCGAGCCGGTGGCAATGAACCTGCGGTGCGACAACACGTTCGTAGAGGATGCCCGGTGGCACGAACAGGAGGAGCGGTATCGCGCGTTTGTACAACGGGCTGCTGACAAACGGCTGCTGCTGTTGGAGTTCGGCGTGGGGTTCAATACGCCGGTGATCATCCGAATGCCGTTTGAGAAGATGGCAGCGCAATTCCCCGACACCACGCTCGTCCGTTTCAACCGCGACTACCCGCAGCCGTATCAAGCAGGTATTGAGCATTTTATCCCCTTCACCGAAGACATCAATCGTATCATTTCACAACTAAATCACCACTAATCATGCAAAGAGCATTGGATTTTCTGCAAGAACATAATGAGGTGGCTTTGGCTACTGTTTGTAACAACAAACCCGAGCTCCGTGTGTTCTCTCTGTCCGCTGCAAAGGGGCAGTCAGTTTTGAGGTTGAGGAGGATGTGAAACGCTGGATTTTTGAGAATAACCCAGTGTTACCGCCATCTTCGGTCCTAGTACCCCTGTTGCATACTCCGCTAAAGTGGTGATGCAACTGCTGAGGCAAGATAATCGCATCCTTCGCGTAATGGTTTGGGGCAGGGACTTTCAGTTTCCTGCCCCTACTTTTATTCTACTGCTGCTCGCATATGAGCATCTATGAAAAAGGGCATATTTTTAATGTCGCTTCGCTCCGAAAGGGGGGCTTTTATTTTTTTTCTTTAAATTACTATCGGTCGGGCGTAAACATTTTGCATTGTGGCTTGCTTTCTTTGTATTCTTGCCGCCTTATTTGTCGGCTCGGTGGTGCATAGGCGGATAGCCCCGCCGTGACACTCTCTCCGCGTTCGGTCTTTCCAGTTCGCAAGTCCGTCCGGCGATAAATCGCCGCCCCGCCCGTACTTGCTCAATGCGGGCGTAGCACTGGCATTTACCTGCGGTGCTAATTCTATTGGCCGTTATCTGCGATGTTATAAAATAATCGTTCCTATAGGGATAAGAACACAAATTGATGTGTGAATTTGTGAACACGTGAAACAAAGAAGGCGCCCAAACGGACGCCTTCAATCATTTCTTCCGGTGCTTCTCGATGTGGTAGAAGCCCAGTGTGAGGATCTTGAGGATGACTTCGTACAGAACTTTCACCCAGTCTTTTTCTTCGCTTTCAGTTTTCATATTCGATCGTGATTTTAAGTGGTTCATTACTCGCTTGCAACGCAAGCCATTTCGCAGTGAGTTCTTGCTCGTTTACGGCACTCACCAAAATACAGCCGCGTGAGTGTTCAGGCTTCGTTCCTCGATGCACACGGATGCCGTTTCTGCCCGGCACATTAAGCACGATAGGTAACATCCGTTTGAATCTCGGCGACCACGTTACGCGTATAGGGTACGTTCCGCATGGAATGATGTAATCCTCATTCTCCAGCGTCGCTATCTCCAGCGCTCCCGTCCGCATAAGCCCTCGCACGGCTTTGCCGTCTTTACTCTTGCGGATTAGGCGGATGATGGTCATGGCTCTTTTTGATTTTGTACGTGTAATCAATCCCGAATAACGCTCCCGCAAAGGTCGCTACTTCGCCGAAGCCGACCAACAGGCTTTCGTGTATCTCGCCCTGCGGAGTGATATACACCCCGCAGAACAAGAGCACTAATCCGCCAATCGCCAGTATCGCCGCTGTGATGAGCTGAATACTTGCTTTCATGGCTCACCTCCTTACGCAATCGTGTTCAAGCGCTCCGGCATGTTTACCTCGTGCGTACTTTCGTTATAGCACTTCCATGCCTTGCCGAACAGCCAACCTTTGTAGGTCGTGTACTTGAACGCCGAGCCTTGCGCCTTACGTTCCGCGATGAAGTCCATCTGGTCGTAAGTCAAGTGCGACAAGTCCATCGAGCGGTTGATGGCCGCCAAGCGTACCACCTTGAATTTTGCGCGCTGATCCAACTCCGTCACACTCGCCGGAGTGGTTCGCTCACCATGCACGGAAGTGAAGTTCAGCCCGTTCGCACGCTTGTGGTTGTAGCACGTGCGGTACTTTTTACTGATTTTGCCCGATATGTGGTGAATCGGGTCGTCATAAAATACTTTTCCCATAGTTAGGTTAGGTTTAATGGTTTAACAATTAGGTTAACTTTTGAGCAGAGAAGCGGCTTACGCCAACTTCTCATACTCCTTCGCGATCACATACCCGCGCAAACTCTTGTACTTGTTCTGCGCTTTGAACGCAGTCTCGTACGTGGCACGCTGCGTAGCGTCTGCCAAAGCGGTGTTCGCATTGGTCAGCGCGGTTTTGAACTTCGCTTGACGCGCCAGCTCCTCCTCGCTGTACGCTTTCGTGCGCGGGTTGCAAATCTGGCTGGTGTACTGAGTTTGCCCACGTTGAGCAAAGATGATTTTCGAGTGCTTACAGATCTTGCCTCGGAAAGACTGGAAGGGTGCTTCCAAATTGATTTTACTCATAGTTGTTTAGGTTTTTGTTGGTTAATAAAAAAGTTTACTTTTTTCCCGTGTCAAAACACGAGCGGCTTACGAGAGAGATACGAGACGATAGCGAGCCGTAAGTCTGACCTCTTTTCGAAAACCGCTGCAAAGATACGTCAAACATTTTCCTTTCTCCAAATTTTTTCGCAACTTTTTTCAAAAAAAATTCAAAAAAATTTTCCGTCCTCACATTTTCACCAATTCACACACCGCTGCGTCTTGGTAAAATATCCATAATAATGTAATTTTATTATATTATTATGACATAAATCCGAACATATTCTTATCCGTGAATCAGTGAAACGGTGAAGATTGCTTGCAATAATCGTGCGCAAGCTAAGAAGAAATCGTGCTTTTACGGCTAAGAAAAAGTAACCTCATTTCCCCGATTTCAAAAAAAGTAAGGGTCTATATACTTACACTTGTCTAGGCGCGCATGAGAGCTAACCCCTGCAACTTAATTCGCGTACTATAGATGGCGAAAATCGAAAAATCGCCAAAAGTAACCCGCTGAAGCACATTTGTAGGTATAGTAGAAAGCATCCGAAGTTTCCAACTAAGGAATTCTGGTAGATGCCAAAATGTTCAACCCCATAAAAAACTACAACAATGGGAAAACAAACTTTTGAAATCCTCCCTAACGGAGGTGAGGCAAAGCAGTTGGCAGAAAGAATAGCTGCGTATTTTGCTTCAAGTAATGATCAGTTAGCTAAATCTTTTCGTTCGGCGTATCATCGGCATATAAATATGCCGGATGCACCTGCCACGATTCAGCAGACGAAGCAACGTCGCAGAACAGACGAACCGGTGCAGTTGGATCGCAACTACATTACTTTCAGCATGTGTGGTATTATGTATGCGCACTTGCAGATGCTACGACAAACACTTATCAAAGCAGAATGGATTGCTCGTGACACCCAGCCGGATGATTTTGACAAACTCTTTTCCGGAAAGATTAACAACGCCAAGGTTACTTGGACTAACAAGGCAGGTAAAGGAATGTTGCTCTTTCTTTTCCGGCAAATGTACAAGCAACAGAAAATTTCCATCCCTTATGGTTATCATCTGGCAACCATCCTTGAATCGCATTTCGTTGATCCCGATGGACATTACCTGTCTAATCTCAATAACAGCAAGGATTGCAGGATGCACCTTCCTGTTATCAAAGAGTGTATGGATCGGCTCCAACTGGACATTAACGACATACTCTGATTTTCGGTACTTCTTTCGGTAGTGGATGAAAAAAAATCAAAAAAAATCATTTTTTCGAAATGTATTGCTTTACAATACATTAAAACCACACAACGGACGTAAATTTGAGATTTTGAAGCCATTTTTGGAGACTACTACCGAAATTAGTACCGAAAAATTCAACCCTATCGGCGAAGGTTGTAGGCTGGACACTGACAATCACGGTGATTGCAGAATTTCCCCAGCCTGCATCCTATAATGCAAAAACAACGTTTCCTCTGCATGGACGTAGAGTTTCAAGGTCCGGCAGATGTAATCAAGGAAGGCGAAAGCCGAAAGGGTATTCTAACGTTTGTCAATGAGGACCAGTTCCGATTTGTTGAGCAAGGCACAAGCAAACTCGCTGCCGCCAAAGAACCGAACAAGCGCCCCGAACTTCAGTGGCATCCGCTTGCTGGTTCGCTCCACGGAAAAGTGTCCGTCAACGCCAATGGCTCTATGCTGATGCTGTACCTCAGACATGAGGACTACAACACCGACGCACGCCAACTCGCAGACATCCTCGTTTCCGAGGTAGAGCAGATCGGTGATGCTTTGGCTGACATCAACATGCAAGAGGAGGTGGCAAAATGCGGCAAGTAGTATCTGTATCGAGAGGTGGCGGTCCTTGTTCAAAGGACTGCCCCTACTACGCCGAAGAAGGATGGGTGCGCGGGGTCAATGGCATACCGCTCAAAACGCACTGCCGAGGCACTATGCAAGATGTAATCATTGACTGCGACAAATTCAATTCTCAAACTATTGAAAAGCTCGAAGTCACCGACGAACAATGGCAATCCATGCAGAAAGCCATCGGAAAGAAAGCCAAGAAAGAGCGCAAACCTTATCCTGAAGACCATGCAGAAATCCTACCTGTCGGCTACAACTGGAAGCACCAAGACAAATGGAACGCTAACAAAAGTAACATCAAATAAACAACAAAATGGAACCACGTATTTCGTATCAACAATCTGTAACCAAGGGTCAGCCTATGCCGCTGACTCCCAAAATCTGGGACGAACTTATTGACAGTCCCGAAGTAAAGAACATCTGCGACCGTATTGCTGCACTCGACCCAACCGCCGAGGACTACAACGACCGCAAGCAAGCACTCAAACGTCGCTTGCCTATTATCATCCCGCACGCTGCATCGTTCGCCAATGGCAAACGTATCTCTGCGGATGCCACGCCGTCTGGTTTGGCGATGCTCGACGTAGATCATGTGGATAATCCGCGTGACTGGTTTGAGACCATCGACAAACAACTTTTGTCCGATAACCGCGTCTATCTCGTAGCTATCACTGCCAGCGGCAAAGGCTTGCGCATCATCGGAGAACGTGCAGAAGGCGAAAGTATCGAAGCCGCACAACTCCGCATGGCGACCGCTCTCGGCATTTCTGAATACGACGCGGTAACCAAAGACCTTGCACGTGCGTCTTATGTAGTGCCCCGTGATTATATCCTCTGGATATATGAAGATGGCTTGTTCTACATGCCGGAGAAAGCTTCGTTCGTTTTGCCGGATAATATCCGGCTCGCCCTCCCGCCTCACGTTGAACCTTCGTCCATTAGCCCCGAATCTAATTCGGGAACAGCCGAAGGCGATCTGCAATACCGTGGCATCCCGTACGCCGACATCGTGCAACAGGTCATGCTCTCTATTGGAGCCGCTGATGGAGCAGTACAGGGCGAGCGTAACACCGTTTTCTTCACTCTTGCCACCTACATGCGTTACATCTGCGATTTCAATGCCGAGTTGCTGCTCCAGATTCTGCCCGATTTCGGTCTGTCCGAAGCAGAACGCCGCCAAGCTATTTCCTCGGCTATTGGTCGTCCGCGCAAATCGCAGATTCCGATGCTTCTACAAGGTGCTATTGCTGTTTGTGAGCGAGAGCAAGAAGCCAATGCCAATGCCAACGCAAAAGCTAATCTCAAATCAACTGATTTAGCTATGCCGGAGCTGCCGAAGTTGTTGCGCGTCGTTTGTCGTCGTCTGCCTGCGGAGTATCGTCCGGCGATGATCATTGCGTCCTTGCCTGTTCTCGGCACACTCGCCACCGGCATCCGCTTCGAGTATCTCGACCGCCAAGAGCAATCGCTTTCGTTCTTCTCCTGTATCACCGCACCTGCCGCCAGCGGAAAATCCTTCATCCGCAAGCCATTGGAGATTTTGCTCACTCCTATCAATGAACAAGATGCCATCGAGCGCGAGAAAGAGCAAGCGTACAAGGAGAAACTCCGTGCGTCCAAGAACAGCAAGAACCAACCCGAAGACCCGCACGCTTGCCCTCGTAACAACGGTATCGCCATTAGTATTGCCAAACTGCTCCAACTGCTGACCTATGCCGAAGGCAAACACCTCATCGGCATCGGCGAGGAGATGGACACGCTGGTCAAAACCGAACGTGCCGGAGTTTGGTCGCAGAAGTCAGACATTTATCGTCTCGCGTTCGACAATGGCGTGTACGGACAGGCCTACATGAGTGATGCTTCGTTCAATGCGCACATCAAGGTTTATTACAACCTGCTACTCACGGGCACGCCTAACTCGCTCAAACGCTTCTTCAAAGACCCGGAAGACGGTTTGATCACGCGTGTTTGCTTTGCGCAACTGCCGGATACTTCGTTCACCGAGATTCCAGCCTTTGCCTCTTACACAGAAGCCGAGAAAGCCGAGATCATTCGTTGGGCGCGTCAGTTGGACGCAGAGAAAGGCACAATCGCTTGTCCGCAAGTTGGTACGGTGATTGCTGATTGGCTGGAGCGCAAACGCCAACAGGCTATTGATGCTGACAGCCATGCAATGGACACGTTGCGCCGTCGTGCTGCGGTTATCGGATTTCGTGCAGGTATGCTTTGCTATCTGTTGGAGAACCACAAATACACCAAGACCGTAGGAGCTTTTGCCGAGTGGGTGGCAGAATATATCTTCCGCAATCAGATGGAGTTGTACGGCCCACAGATTGAGCAGACCTACAAAAGCAGCATTGAATCGCAAACCGAACGAGGTGCAGCCGCTTCTTTGCTCTCGCTTTTGCCGGAAGAGTTCACCGCCGCCGACCTCATCAAACTCCGTGCCCGCAAAGGTCAATCAGTCAAGTCTTCGGCTATCAGTATGGTGCTCAATCGTTGGAAAGCAAACCACCGTATCGAGAAAGCCACCGAGACCACTTGGCGCAAAGTCGGCATATAGGTACAAAGGCTAACAGGTATAATATATTATCTGTAAGCCTAAAAGTATAAAACCCCACCGGCCTATATATGAATGTAAAGAATATATAGGCACGGTAGGGTTAATTGTATATTGCGCACGCAAGGCTTTTATGTAGTTTGGTATTTCTTCACTCAATCACACTTTCACACAAAATTATATCTTCATTGATAAGGCAGACTATAGCCCAGTCCCGACGCCTATAAATATAAATATAAATATTTATAGGCTTGTCGGGCGGGCAGGCGGCCTTGAAAATGTTTTGCAGATTTATCGCTAAAAATTTGTGTATATCAAATTTTTTTTGTACCTTTGCAGCCGCAAAGCTGCAAATGCTTCTGCCACCCCAACCGATGGTGTAAAATCGGCAACAAAGACATAAAACCGCGCGAAGCGTCGTGCGATAACATATTAAATAATTAAGCATTACTATTATTTCGTGTCAGCCGAAAACCACTGCAATCGTTATAGGAATAAGACGCAGAAATAATAAGCAACGAGTGTACCTATAGAGGTGTACTTATTTGCCCATATAATAGATGCTTGCACTGTATGTGTGAGTTTCTTATGGGCAAAAAGGTTCCTTTGCAGTGGTGCCTTGGCGACACGATAAGGGACTCACATTTTGTATTAACAAAAATCGTAATATACAATGAAAAAATTTATTACATGTTTTATCGCTCTATGTAGCATAAGTTTATTTAACAATGTGTATGCTAAAACATTGTCAGGTGAATGTGGAGAGCATCTTACTTGGAGTATTAACTATGCAGATAGCACGCTAATCATTGAGGGATATGGCGACATGTATCCTCTTGGAGATGGGGATAAAACAGGTCGTCCTTGGTACAATGCAAATAGATCAATTGTAAAAGTCATTCTGCCAGAAGGGTTAACAAGTATCGGGAATTATGCTTTTAACGGTTTCTTTAGAATTAGACAGGTAAACATTCCTAGTACTGTGACATATATTGGTGATGGTGCATTTAGAACATGCCGCTCTATTACTTCTTTAACTATCCCTGGTAATGTTGATAGCCTATGTAATGAAGTATTTTATGACTGTAGCGAACTTAAATCTATAACTTTTTCAGAAGGTGTAAAATATATTGGCTACTCTGCTTTTACTTGGTGCATTAGTCTTACTAATGTAAATTTACCTAACTCTCTTACTTACATTGGGGCTAACTCATTTTCTGATTGCCAAGAACTTACTCAAATAATATATAGTTCTAAAGTTTTTGGGTATTTACCTTCAACTTTTTCTGGGACTTCATATACCATTCCTAATGGTATTGAGTATATTGCAGGTGGAGCTTTTCATAATTGTACCGGGCTGACTTCTATTACTATACCTAATTCCGTGAAAGCTATCGGAAGCGGTGCATTTTCTAGTTGTAATGGTTTAACTTCTATAAATGTACCTAACAGTGTTGTTGATCTTGGAAATGGTGCATTCCAAAATTGCTGGGGATTAACATCGATTACTTTGTCAGACAATATTGCAACAATTGGCGATAACGCGTTTGAAGGTTGTAGTAAGATTGAGACGTTAGCTTTCCCTTCTAAATTAAAAACTATTGGTCGGTGGGCTTTCTGGGGTTGTTCTTCGCTTTCTTCAATATCTTTGCCTAATAGCCTATTAGAGATCGGAGACGAAGCCTTTAGAGATTGTAAAGGCTTACAATCTATTGAGATCCCAATTAATGTAACAAAAATTGGAAGTATGGCATTTTATGATTGTACTGGAATAAATACGGTGGTATGGAATGCCAAAAATTGTGCAAATTTTAAATCTGCACCTTTCAAATGCTATAATAATGGTTCGTCTTATGTTGATATCACATCTTTTGTATTTGGCAATGAGGTAGAACATATTCCTGCTTTTTTATGTGCCGATTTGATAAGATTAACTGCTATCAATATTCCAAGTAGCGTTACTAGCATAGGGAATAGTGCATTTCGTAGTTGTGAAAACATTACCTCTTTTAATATTCCAAATACCCTAACTAATTTAGGGACAGGAGTATTTTATAGTTGCATAAATGCCACGTCAATCAACATTCCTCAGAATTTAACTATTATTCCCGATGAAACATTTTATGGTTGTAGTAAGTTAGAGTCAATTGATATACCTTCAAACATTATTTCTATTGGGAAATCAGCTTTTTACGCATGTTCAAGTTTAAAATCAATTCAATTGCCTAATTCCGTAACAAGTATCGGAGTTGCTGCTTTCAATGGTTGTTCAGGTTTATTAAACTTTAGAATACCTACTGGTATTAACACTATATCTACTTCTATGCTCTGTAATTGTCGGAGTCTCAAAACGATAGACATTCCTAGCAATATTGTCTCTATTAGTGCAAGCGCATTTCAATATTGTGATAATCTAGAGAAAGTCACTATAGGAGAAAATGTTAAAGAAATAGGATATTATGCATTTGGATATTGCTATAAACTTGATTCTATTTACTGTATGCGTAATCGCCCTGCCAATGCAGACGAGAAAGCTTTCTACAACGTGAATGTTGAGAAGTGCAATTTGTATGTACCGAATGGTTCTGAAAATATGTACATGGTAGCTATTGCTTGGAGAGATTTTGATAATATAATCGGATTTGAGCCATCTACAGCTATCGACAATACATTTGTAAAGAATGCAGGTAAAAAGAAAGTCATCCATAATGGTCAAGTTGTCATCCTAAATGGAGAAAAGACATATACAATAACAGGTGCAGAAATAAAATAGTAGAATATGTTAAACTTTGTCGCAATAGATCTTGAAACGGCAACCGCTATCCGTTCTTCAATCTGCCAAATCGGTATAACCGAAGTCATTGATGGAGTGCCACAAACTCCAAAGAGTTGGCTTGTACAACCTGAAGGTAACGAGTATGATTCTATGAATATATGGATTCATGGAATAACTCCGGAAGACACGGCAAATTCTCCATCATTCCCCGAAGTATGGAAAGAGGTAGAACCATATCTGCAAGGCAAAACGGTTGTCGCGCACAATACTTCCTTCGATATGTATGCGCTCCGCGATGCTTTCGATAAGTACGGCATGACATATCCCACTTTTGAGTATTTCTGCACGTTACGTATCGCACGCTACATTGTCAAAGGCTGCTATAGTTATTCGCTTGATGTCGTGTTAGATCATCTGCATATTGATTTCGATGGACATCACCGAGCAGACCAAGATTCTTTAGGTTGTGCCAATCTGCTCATCAAGTGTCTGGAGATGGACGGAAGCAGTCTTGACGAAAATCTTGAAGCCAAGTACAATTTCCATCGTGGCAAGTTTGCACCCAACACTTTCATCGCTCATCTAGCAATTGAAAAGCCGGGTGTTTCGTATGATGCTTTCATTAAGAGCCTTAATATTGATCCGTCCAAAGTAGATACTGGCAATTACTTCTTCGGTAAATCGATATGCTTTACCGGCACATGCCAATATGGCACACGAAAAGAGTTATTGCAAAAGGTTGCCGAGATTGGCGGTATTCCTACTGATAGTGTCACCGCAAAGACAGATGTGCTTGTTGTTGGTCAACAAGACTATAAGAAGGTCGGTGAAGATGGTATGAGTGGTAAACAAGAGAAAGCCATGAAACTATTAGCATCTGGCAAAAACATTGAAATCCTCAGCGAAGCAGAATTTTTGAGCAGGATTTAAATCACATTTACACATGAGACAGCCGAGAGTAAAACCAGATACATTAACAGAAGAGCAAATTCAATTCTTCATTGACACATGGGAGAACAATAGTAATTCTGCTGCAACTATTATCCTTTGCGAGAAATTGAATCTCGGAATGGATTCTATTTTTATCATTGCCAAACAATTGAGACAAGAGGGGAAACTAAGAAATAAAATAACTCAGAGGTATAGTAATAAAGAACTGTCTGCCTTCAAGGATGATTTTGAAAATGGTATGACTGTTTCAGAAATAGCAAAAGCATATCACCGAGACGAAAAAGCCGTACGAAAGTCTCTTAAGGTCATATATGGAGGGAGTATCCCTAAAATAACTAAAAACACAAATATTGGTGAGACGTGGAAAGATATAGAAGGCTGTGATACTCACCAAGTAAGTGACAAAGGCAGAATATATGTAAAAGCCACAAATCAAATTATATATGGCTATAAAGTACAAAGATATAGATATGTTAATATACCGGATGAAAAAGGAAAGAAACATAAATATGCTGTTCATAGATTAGTAGCGCAAGCATTTATACCCAATCCGGAAAACAAATCAGAGGTAGACCACATTGACAGTAATCCTTCAAATAATGATGTGACCAATTTACGTTGGGTCGATCACGAAGAACAATATAACAATGAAGAATCCAGAAAGAAATATCTTCTTGGTATAGAGCGCAAACAAAAGCGTTGGAGAATCAAACCTCTACTCGAACAGATTCTTGAGATAGAACCTGATAAAATGGAACTGATTAAAATGATTATTGATTACAAAGACTAAGCATAAATTTCAAATACCACGGAAATATTTGGTAAACTAATAATTAGTTATGGAAGATTTTATCAAACGTAAAATGGATTTAGAAGCAGCATCTGCTTTGTTAACAAAAACTCTTGCTATTCTAAATGAGAATGCGCAAAGTTACGAAAACAGGAAAGATGATCTTGGCAAGGGGATGTATGAAAAATATACAGGAAATATCTCCATCCTAACAACATGCAAGGAGAATGTTGATTTCGTCATTGTTGTTATAACGGATTACATAAACCAACATCCGGAATCTACTTCAAGACGAATAGACTACACTCCAAGAAGAATTACATCTATCTATGATATTGGGAAATACCAAACAGAAGCAATTAAAGCAAAGAGAATTATGGAACATCTACAATGGAGAGCTTCTATGTCACAAGATGAAGAAAAGAAAACATTATATCAAGAGTGCATAACAAAATTAAACTATGTATATGCACATATCGCAAAAACGAAGTGACAATTTCTAATTATTGATCATTATAACCAACACCCCAACGCGACACCACAAGTGCCGCGTTTTTTCTCTTTTCACTCTCTCATATTTTCACACATCATTGTATCTTCTTTCTTTGTTGGTTTGATTTTATAAAAGCCCCCCTTAATAAGGTCTTCGCTACGCTCAGGGTTGTGTACAAAGTTAAGTGCTTTGCACTGGGGTCCCCAATAATTTCTAATTCTTGGGGAGAGCGGAGCACATCCATGTATCTACCATTAAAACGGAGTTTTGATGCGCATACAATGGATAGTGTCCGCGACATATGCCCTTTTTCATAGCTGTTCCTCTGCGTTCAGCCGTAGTATAAAAATCGGTGGCTCCTTCTGCTAAGTAGCCCCCTACCATTACCGCGAAGGATGCGATTATCTTGCCTCAGCAGTTGCATCACCACTTTAGCGGAGTATGCAACAGGGGTACCAGGACTACAGACTTCGGCAAAGGCGGTGTTGCCGCGCCTGTATGAGCGTTACGACCAACTCGTATATTTCGTGCTGCCGATAGCAGAAATGGATTATTATGACTTGAATCCGACTCCGCCTGTATTCAAACATTTCGACCTGATAAGCGGTGAGGTCAGCAACGGCTTCGTCGGCGACAGTTTTTCCAAATAGGTTCTTCTTTCGGGGGAAAAGCTCTTTTTCTTAAGGATATTAGGGTCCCCGCAAATTCTAATTTGTGCGGGTGAAGAAGTGCTTCGGATAGCACTTCGAGTGTTGCAAGCAACACATAGAACCTCGGAGGCAGGAGTTGCTTTGTCGATTTAGCAGAGCGGTATCGACCGTCGCAATCTCCTTGCCGAACGCGAAGCCCTGCCCGTAACGTGCTCAATGCGGATGTAACCGCTGCCCGGTGTCATGTGCGCGCGCTCTCGATGCGCGAGGTGTTTACCTGCGGTGCGGATTCATTTTTTATATGTTTAGTTCGTTGTTCTGTGCGCGATTCCGTGAGCGCGGATTGGTCTATTTTTATCCCTTGTTTATTCTTCTGCTAAACTCTCCGAAATTCACCATTCTCCCGACCGAGCGATGAGCGAGAGATGACCGAGACAAAAAAATGACGATTTTTCGCCCAAAAAACGAAAAAATGACACATTAGAATATATTTCATGCCAAAATCCTTGTATATGTCAAAAAAATATTGTACCTTTGCACCCAAATTTGGTGCAAGGATGACGATAGCAGATATTCAAAACCTCATTAAGAACGGAGAGTCACGCACGTTGGAGCTGAAGAAGACCACAGGAGAGTTGCAAGATGGTATGCACTCCGCTTGCGCTATGCTAAATTCTGACGGCGGCTATCTCATTTTTGGCGTTACACCATCTCTGAAAATCACAGGACAGCAGATTACGGACAATACCAAACAAGAGATCGCGAATGCTCTCACAGGTTTTGAACCGGCTATTGACCTTGTGCCCGAGTATATTGATGTACCGGAGCACGAAGGCAATCAGCTTATTGTATTCCGTCTTGCTCCTTGGAAATGGGGAGAAGAACCGCATTTGTATCATGGCTGTGCGTACTACAAGCCTGAAAGCATAAAGAAGATTATGCCTAAGGAGATGTATGACGAGCGTCTGAAAGCTGCCAATCCGCAAAAGTTTGAATGGGATATTAAGCCTGCTTTCGAGGTGGAGATTAGCGATTTGGACGAAGACCGAATCCGTGGTGCAGTGCGTGCTGGTGTGCGTGGCAACCGTTTGCATGCTTCCGCTGACACCGATTCCGTGGAAATGCTTTTGCAGAAACTTAATCTACTGACCAAAGACGGTAAGCCGACTAACGCAGCGGCAATGCTTTTTGCCAAGAACACCCGTTATCCGCAGTTCCTTTTGCGTATGTGCCGTTTCCGTGGTACTACCAAGAATGTCTTTGTGGATCCTAAAGAGATTTACGGCAATTTCTTTGATATTCTGGATGCCGGTATTGATTTCTGCTTCAAGCATTTGTTCTTGACTGGAGAAATCGTTGGCTTAAATCGTGTTGAGAAATTGGAAATCCCTTATGAAGCCTTGCGTGAAGCACTTATCAACGCCCTTTGTCACCGCGATTACGAAAAGATTTATGCCAGCGCAAGCCTTGCCATATACGATGACCGAGTAGAGATTATCAACCCTGGCAGATTACCGGTAGAACTTACGCCGGAAACAATCTTCCTCCCGCATAGTTCTTATCCGCATAATCCGCTTATCGCGCAAGTCCTGTATCTTACGACTTTCCTTGACAAGTGGGGCTCCGGTGTCGGACGTATCATGGAACTCTGCAAGGAAGCCAACGCTCCCGAGCCATTCTATACGGTAGGTACCAACGAAGTTATCTTGACTTTCCCAAGACCGAAAGATAGTGCCACCCCAAAAACTACACAAAAAACTGAGGTGAAAACTGAGGTAAAAACTAAGGTAAAAACCAAGGTAAAAACTGAGGCGAAAATCCTAAATATTGTACGCCGTAACCCCCATGTGACTTATGTGGAATTAGCTAACGCAATAGGATTAAGTGAGAGCGGTATATATTACAGTGTTAAGAAATTGCGAGAAAAAGGTATTTTACGCCATTTGGAAAGTAGCAATGGCGGTTATTGGGAGATAATAGAAAATTAAATTGTGCAGTTATCGTTTGCACAAATACACATATCGTCCGCCATGACGCTAAAACTGCCCGCTGAACTCAGCAGCGTAAAAAAGTGAGTACGTATTGAAATATTAACAGCGTTTATTGACGCTTTGTACTTGGCAATTCAGAATCTGGTAAATTCTATACACTTTAACCAAGACAATGCAACAATAGATGTCTGCTTGTGTATTCGTACGCCCAAGTGGTGTATTTATATACGGCGTGGCTTCTGTGTTGCTTGTTCAGTTAAAGTAGGCAATACCAGAGCCTTGAATTGCGGGACGAGTAACATATGAAGTCCCGCTTTTTTATTGCCGAGTACAATATAAAAAGAACCACTTCACGTGCGCGAAATGCGCACACGAATTGCGCGCACAACACCCGAGCGCATTGCGCCCACGTTTCGCGCGCCAATTCCATCGCACATGCGCGAAGCGCAAACGCACAGGCGCGCGAAGGGATAAATTAGGATTTATAAATATATGACTACACAAGACAAAACATATTCCATCCGTTGGTATGGTCCGTTCGAATCAAAAGAAGAAATTGGCGAATACGAAAAGAAACATGCAGATATCCATTTTCAGTTGTACATGTTTCATGGCATGAAAAAACGTGCTAAAATATACGAGAGTTACTATTGCGGGCAAGCAAAGAGTGGTGTGTATCGTAGGCTTTCGGATAAGAACCACCATATTAATGAAATTACCCATATGAGTGCTATATGGATTGGAACAATATCCAATGTGTCGCCATCCACACAAGATATTAATTATGTAGAGAACATCATTACGGCGCAACTCGCTAAAAGATTTGGCAAGGAACAATTACTCAACGTGATTAACAAGAGTTTTCCGAATTATAATATTTACGTGATTAATATCTGGCATAAAATCAATGGCAACCGATATAGGAAATATGCTAACTTCACATTACCTGCGGATTTGCCTGATTTATTAGGTCATGAATACGAAATTGATCCTATTCCTGTTCACAAGATATATAGTGCAGAAAAGGTAAAATGGACAGACGTTGATTGGTAAAGTAAAGAAAAATATCTAATCATATGAAAAAGATTCTATTCTCGCTCCTGTGCACCCTTTGTTTATGTAACCTCTGGGCACAAAACGAATGTGATGCTATAGTAACCAAAGAAAATTTCCAAATACAATGTATCATTAACTCAATTAATGATAGTGTCATTAGTTATTTGGACTGCTCCGATGGGCTCGCCTCCAGCCAATATCAAGGCTTGCGCGATGCACTAATCAAAGCCGCAAAAATGGCTAACAACCAAGCAGAGGGCGTTATTCTTACGCTCGTAAACGGCGGTATTGACAAGGCACATATCATCAAATTCAAAGATGCTTCTGAAGACCATTCGTTAGCAAGAGCGAAAAGATATAGAGGTGTGTACATCTTCTGTGACTGCGAGCCGTTAAACTCGTATCGCTATTTAGGTGACCTCAAAGGCAAGTTCACCCTAAATCCGCAATATACTGTCCTGCGTGACGATATGTTGAAGAAATGCGTGAAACATTACGACAATGCCAACGGTATTATTCTGCACCTTGTATTAGGCGGCAAAGATACTGCTGAAGCCATCAAATTCTAAAGTGCTTAAATGAAGAAAATCTTATTCATATTATTGTCTGCTCTTGTGCTTAGCGCCTGCTCAACTTGCAGGGTCGCTAAATCATCGCCAATCCGAGAAATTCAATACGGAAACGGAGGTGGATTTACGGGTAATATAACAACATATACCCTCAAATCTGATGGTACTTTGTGGCAGCAAGAGGAACAAATCTCCAAACTATCTTGTGATGCGCTGAGCACCATATTTGAATTGGCGGAACAACTTCCAAAGGAGGACTTTGTTCAACCGGGCAATGTGTACTCCTTTGTCAAGATTATATCGAAAGGCGCAACTTATTATTATGCTTGGAATGCTGGTAAACTACCAGACGCCAAAGTTACAGAATTATATACCAAACTCAATAACCAATGAAAAAATTATTTAGTATCTTAGTCGCATTATTTGCAACTATCACCCTCTTTGCTAATGTGCAAGGACACTTCTTTTTGAACGTTGAAAGCGAAAACGTTCAAGTCGCACAAGCACAAAGTCATTTTGCACAATGGCTGGATCTGCCGGCAAATACCACATTCACGCTTTTCCGTGATACTACTGACAACATTGGTATTCGTCATCTGTCATACCAACAATTTGTTAATGGTACTGAAGTCGCCAATTCGATGATATTGGTTCATGCAAAAAATAATGTTGTATTCGCTGTTAATGGTGACATAATGGAGGCCTCCTCTACTGCGCAACAAGTGCATAGAAAAATTACTGCAAATGAAGCCATATCGAAAGTTAGAAAAAAGGCGAATAGCACAGCAGCCCCTCTCAAAATTGTCCGCGCTACCATTGATGGGAAGATGATATACCGTTATGCCTATGAAGTATTAACTGATGATGCCACCTGCAAACAATATGTAGATGCTGAAACAGGTGATATCATCACCTCTGCGCCATTAGTATTCAACGCTGATGTTGAAGGAACAGCAATGACAATGTACTATGGTACGCAGCCTATAACTTGCTTTGAAGACAACGGAACCTATTATCTGAGAGACACTGAACGAGGAATTATAACATTAAATGCTACAGATAATTACGACCCTGATGATGAGTATAAGTTAGAACATATATATAATCTTCCAGACCCTACTCCAGAGATATTAAATTATCTCAATACTTGTGCTGAGATTACTAATCTTTCTACAACTTGGGGTGGATATTGGATGATATTATTAGAATCGGTAAAAATTGAAGGAGTTGCTCAGAATTCCAATTGGTACTCTATAGGTGAGGGGACAGCAGATGTTTACATTAAAATTAAGGACGGATCGGGCAATGTAAAATTCACCTCATCAAGATATGATGACCCAACATTCCCCATAACGTTTAATATCGGTATGCAGATTACAACGCCTCCTTATTAATTATATAGAAGTCTGGGACTATGACCCCATTGGCTCTGATGACCTCATTGAAACCATTACGATTGAGTCCATTAGAGGAGAAAAGAAAACATATGGAGAATTAGATGTATATTCTCGCATTGTAGATCTTTCATACACCACTGCGCCTTTAGGCAGACAACCTTTCCTAGATGCCCATTGGGGAATGGAAAAAACAATAGACTTCTATCGAGAAAAATTCAATCGTAATAGTTACGATAATAACGGTGCTGCCGTATATCAACTTCTAAACCATCCTTCCACGTTTCTTGGTTTGTTAGGTGGCATGCACGCAAATGCTTGCGCTATTGGTAATCCTAGTCCTTGTCTTATGTTCTATGGCATGGGTGAGATTTCATCAACTAGTTCAGATATGATTAGTAGCACAAATCCTTTTGTGGCAATTGATATTATGGCTCATGAATTTAGTCACTTGGTAACAGAGAAGAATGGGAACGGAGGCTTAAAATACAAAGGAGAATCTGGGGCGCTTAACGAGAGTTTTTCTGATATAATGGGAATCTCTGTTAAAAAATATGCAACTGGAAGTAATAACTGGCTGTTAGGTGATGAGATAATGGTTTATGTGTCCAACATGCGTTCTATGATAAATCCGAACAATGGTTATGATGGTTCAAAGCCTCAACCAGACACATATAATGGGCAATATTGGGCTGATCCTACTGATTACACAGACAATGGTGGAGTGCATACAAATAGTGGTGTGCAGAACTACTGGTATTATCTGCTTTGCGAAGGAGGTAGCGGAACTAACGACCTTTCCAACGCCTACAACGTAATAGGTATCGGTATGGATAAAGCACTGCAAATTGCATATCGTAACCTTATCTTCTATCTTACTCCGGAAGCTACTTTCGAAGACGCTCGTAACGGATCCATTCAAGCAGCAATTGATTTGTATGGTAAAGACACCCAAGAGCATCAATCCGTTGTTAATGCTTGGTATGCAGTAGGTGTTGGAGATAAATACACTACAGGTAAAGAGGAAGCATCCGAGTATTACATCGTTGCAAAACGTTCTTCCGGCAATTACTACTTCTTTACCCCTGAGAAGGTAAGTGGCAAGAATCGTTTAGTAGCTGTAGATGCAGGGACATCCATTCGCACAAGCATCGATACCATCAATACAACATCTGATTATTTGTGGACTTTTGAAGGCAACAAACTCAAGAACCACAACGGTCAATATCTATCATGTACATCCGCTAAATCGGCGGTAATGAATGATACCGGTATTGAATTGGTAAAGACTGATAACTCGGATGGTACTGTTACATTCACGCACGCAGCAAGCGAGACAGAAACTTGGTACTTCTCTTTGGCATTAGCGGGTAATGACTACTTCGTATTCTATGCCAATGCGAACCAAATCACACACTTATTGATGTTGCCGAAAGGAAATAATTCTACAACACCTGTAACCAACACCGAAGTAACACCTCAAGCCACCAAAATCCTTCGTAATGGTCAAATCTTCATCCAACGAGGTGACAAAGTTTACACCATTCAAGGACAAGTGGTAGAATAACCAAATCACAACGGTTTACTTCTTGGTGCTAATCCACCAAGCATAAGGGTGTGTCAAATCAAATTGGCACACCCTCTTTCTCTCAAAATTTCATTCACTCCATCACACTTTCACACATCTTTTTATCTTCTTATCTTTTGGAACGATTGTTTCGTTATTTTTCTTCCCCTCATAAGGTGCTCGTTTCACTCGCGATCTTTGACTTATTGAGCTTTTCCCACGAAAGAAGAAAAAAGAAAGAAGAACCTATTTGGAAAACCTTTCGCCGACTCCGCCTGTATTCAAACATTTCGACCTGATAAGCGGTGAGGTCAGCAACGGCTTCGTCGGCGACAGGTTTTCGAAAGTTACTATTTGATGTGTTTTTCCAGCCAGCGGCAGAGTTCGGCTACTTGCTCCGGGGTGTTGCCCATGAAGACGGCGCACTCTTTGTGTGCCGAGGGCTTCGGCGATACGGGTTGCCACATGCCGGCTGTTACCCGTGGCGGAGAAATAATATATCATGTGCTAATCGTTTTGCGGTGCAAAGGTACGCATTTTTTTGATATATGCAAATTTTCTTACATAAATTTGCCATTTACAGGATTTATAACGTACTTTCGAAGGGGGGCATATTAAAATCTTTCACCCGCGTTAGGATTTGGAAGGGCGCAGCTGCTTGGTCAGGGCGCACAAACGTGACAGAAAGAGGTAGACCGTAGGTAAGTATAAAAGAAAAAACCGCCAGTGTCTTTACGACCTGACGGCTTGTCGGACTTACTCCGTATGTTATATCTTGATGTGTTTGCGGTATATTTGATTGGTGTACTCCTCTTTATCCGTGCTAAACTCCGGCACTTTTGCTTCTCCTACAAACTCAAAACCATGTTTTGGATAGTACTGCCAATTACATGAGCTGTCTGTCCAGAGATATAGCCACTCTATGCCACGTTTCCGTAATCGC
>Ga0310694_10002255_pt1 | contig 20139 bp, 9 predicted proteins | sample 174DNAGHGhighgp2_FD_203884 | JGI IMG/M metagenome (GOLD analysis project Ga0310694, IMG submission 203884) | Sheep rumen microbial communities from Palmerston North, Manawatu-Wanganui, New Zealand - 1742 DNA GHGhigh gp2 (v2) (version 2) | ecosystem: Host-associated > Mammals > Digestive system >... | reverse complement strand
ATATCTATAAATATCTTTAAATATCTATAATTATATAATTATATAAATATCTTTAAATATCTATAAATATCTTTAAATATCTATAAATATCTATAAATATCTTTAAATATCTATAAATATCTTTAAATATATATAAATATCTATAAATATCTTTAAATATCTATAAATATCTTTAAATATCTATAAATATCTTTAAATATCTATAAATATCTATAAATATCTTTAAATATCTATAAATATCTTTAAATATCTATAAATATCTATAAATATCTTTAAATATCTATAATTATATAATTATATAAATATCTTTAAATATCTATAAATATCTTTAAATATCTATAAATATCTATAAATATCTTTAAATATCTATAAATATCTTTAATATCTATAAATATCTTTAAATATCTATTTTATTTATATTTATCTATATTTATTTATTTTATTTATTATAATATAATTATTAAAATTATTTTTTTAATATAATAAAATTATTTTTTTAAATTTAAAAAAATAAAAAAATAAAAAATAAAAAAAAATTAATAATATTTAATTTCGGGATAAAGGATAGTTTTAGAGATAATAAATAAGCCGTCATCGGTTTGATTAAATAGTTCAGTTTCTTTATCTCTTTCAACTTGACCAATAAGATATTTTAAATCGAAATCATAAACATAACCATCATTAATATTAATCCAATAATCTAAAGGGTCAGAGAATTTTTTACCGTCTTTATCTTGTTGAATAACAGCTTTAATTTTATAAACTTGAACATTTTTTAATAAACTATTAGGGGCATTCATACCGGAATTATAATTAATATCATCTTCGATATTTTTTTTATAAGCTTCATTAAATTTATTATCAATAATCATAGGTTCTTCAAATTTGAAACATTTAATATTATGTCCGGCTTTAGTAGTTTCTTCGATATTTAATTCACAATCGATAGAAGAAGATTTTAAAACATCTAAGAAAGCGTTAATAGTATTTTGACGTTTAACGGCGAAATTTTTAATTTGTTCGTCAGTAGTTTCTTTAAAAGGGTAAGTATCATTATGGACTAAAGAAATATATTTATAAACATCAACAATTCGTTCATTAAGAGGTAAGAATTGATGAGAACAATAACGAATACCTCGTCCTTCCATTTGAATAATTCTTGTTTCATTCCAATGAGGTTCAGTGACGTGGATTTGACGAACAGAGAAGACACTAATTCCTTCAGTTCCGGAGACAGAGATTAAAATAACTTTAATAATATCACCATATTTATTTTTTTCAACATTAAATATATTTTTATATTCATCTCTTTTATCTTGGTCAATTTGTCCGGAATATTCAACAAATCTAAATTTATTAAATTTTTCATTATTTTTACAATCATCATAATTATCAAAACCAATATATTTTAAATATTGTTTAATCATACTAATACCTTCAGCCGTGACATAATTAGAATAAATAATAACGGGACCTTTACTTCTATAAGTATGAATAATAATATTAACATATTTCACAGAACATTCATATAAAGCCTTTAATAAATTACACATTTTATTATTATTATAATAATTTTCGATAATATCACACATTTTAAATTTACAATCAGCTTCACTTTTATATTCATTATTAATAATATTATTTTTTTCATTAAAAATTTTAATAATTTCATTAATATCAGTTAAAATATTATGATTAGAATTATCTAAATTATTCATTTTATCGAAATATTTAATAGTAGTATCGATATAATTTTGAATAGCTTTAGCATATTCTTTAATTTTTTGTTTTTTTAAATCGTCGATATTAATAGTATTATCAGCATTTAAATTACCTCGTAAGATATCTTGACTTTCTTTTTCAGTAATTCGATATTGTCCGGGTCTTGGTCGATGTTCGCCGGATATATTATTAAAAGTAGGGAAAACAAAATTACAGGCTTGGCGGGTATAAGTTTTATAAGAATTATCTTTATTTTGTTTTCGTTTTTTCTTTTTATCATTTAAATCATTAATTTTATTTTCAATTTCCCAAAAATATTTATAAACATCACATTGATATTCAGACATTTTAACATTAACATTAACTTCATTTTTTTTAGCATAAGTTCTTCTATCAATACTTTCATAAAAACTAACTAAACCTAAAATTCTTCTTTGAAACATATTAAGATTTTTTTGTAAAGGTTTATCATTATCAACATATAAATCATTAAAAGTAGCTTCATCAGTAGGGAATAAATTATCATTAGGACGTAATAAATTAAAAATTAAAGCGAGCTCAAAAATTTCATTAATAATAGGAGTAGCAGATATTAAAACTAATTTAGTATTATAATTTTCTTTTCTTTCATTTAATATATAATTATATATAGATAAAGCTTTTTTTCCTCCTTTTTCATTAGTTATATTACCATAAACATTTCTTATAAAGTTATGGGCTTCATCAATTATATATAAATTTTTTTTTGTTAAATCAGCATTTTTTACAGCATTAAAAAATTGTGTATCCGCATTAGGTGCATCATATGAAATAAAAACTATATTTTTCATTTGATTATCATAATCAATTAACCAATCTTTTAATTCTCCAGCATCTCCTTTTTTTCCTTTCCAGGTTGATTTAATCAAAGAAGCTTTAAGAATTATAAAAACATTCCAATCGTGAGAATATTTATATAAATTATTATAAATTCCTATAGATGTCGCAGTTTTACCAGAACCTAATCCGTGATAAAGTAGAATTCCATTATATGGTGAATTATAATCTAAATATTTATTAACAAATATTTGATAATTTCTTAATTCTTTTTTTATAGTTCCATCTTTTTTTATATTACAAACATCATTATTATCATCTATATATTCAGCAGCAATTTTATATTGTTTAAAATTATGAATTATCCAAGACGGAAATAATTTTCCATTTATTGATAAAATTGGATATTTTGAATTACTCATTATATTTATTTTTTTATAATAAATTATAAATTATAATAATAAAATTTATTTATAATTTATTCGTTTATATTTATTTATATTAATAATGTTTAAATTAATAAAAATTAAAAATTTATTAAATAATAAAAAAATTAAAAAAAAAATAAAAAAAAAATAAATAAAAATTAATAAATAAAAAATAAATAAAAATTGATATAAAATAAAAAAAAATATAATTAATAATATTTAAAAATATATAATATATATTCGAATAACATTATATATTTTTATTATATATATTCAAATAACATTATATATTTTTATTATATAAAAATAATAAAATGAAAGATAATATATTTGAGAAATATAATAAGGATATAATAACATTATTTAATAAAATACAAAAAAATAATGAATTTGAGATAGATTTAAATAAAGATAAACAAAGTATAAATGAAGAGACATATAATAAATTATTAAAATATATAAGTCAAATGAAAAAAAGATGGGAATTAGAGATAAAACATTTAAATATATTTGATATAAATATATCATATCTTATAAATGATAATATAAATATAGAATATAGGATATCAATAAATGGATTAAATAATATAAATTTATTATTAACAGAATTTAAAAATAAAACATTAGAACAGATAATAATAATATTATTAAAGAGATATATAAATGAAAAACCGGAATATTTAGAATTAATAAAGAAAACAAAAAATATTAATAAGAAAGATATAAAACAAGAAGATAAAAATATAATAGATATAGAAGATTATAATATAAGAATAAGATTATCAACAGAAGAAGAGATACAAAGAAAAGAAATAGAACAAATAATTAAATATATAAATAATACAAAAAATATTAATGTTAATTATAGATATAAAGATAGATTAAGTTTAATAAGAAAAGAAACAAAAGATTATTATATATCATTAGATTTAACGAAAACAAAATCGAATACAACAAAAATAAATGATAAAATAATATTAGAGAATATAACGACATATAATAATGAGTTAGAATTAGAATATTTTGGGAAAACGGAAAATAAAAATAATGATGAATTAGAATTAATGAAAAAAGAATGTATAAATATATTAAAATACATACAAGAGAGTAATTATATAATATCAAAAACTGAAGAAGATAAAGTAATAGAAAATTATAAGATATTATTTAATCATAAAGATAATATAACACAAATAGATAGTAAAAATGTTTCATCATTAGAAATACAACATTTAATAAAATTATCAAATCAATATGCGGTAACTGATAAAGCTGATGGAGAACATAGTTTTATATTTATAACAAATGATGAGGTATATATAATAACTCAATATTTACATATAAAAAAGACTGGAATAAAAATAAATGAAGATAATAAGAAATATAATAATTCAATAATAGATGGAGAATTTTTATATATAAAAGGAAATAGAAATAAAAGAGGAATATATTGTTTTTTAGGATTTGATTGTTTATTTTATTGTGGAGAGGATATAAGAAATGAGCCAATATTAATAAAAAGATTAGATAAAGCATTAGATATAATAAATAATTGTTGTTGTATGAATAAAACGAAAGAGATAATAAAATATAGTAAAGAGGAGAATATAGAGAAGAGTGTAGAGTTTTATAAAAAAGAGTTAAATGAATATTTTGAGAGATTAAATAAGGATATAAATGGATATATAGAGAATAATATAAAAGAGCCATTAATAAGATTAAAATATTTTTTACCGTGTGAATATGGTAAATCATCAGAGATATTTAAATATTCAGTAATATTTTGGGAACAATATATAAAAAAACAAATACATCCATATAATTTAGATGGATTAGTATATCAACCATTAAATCAAAAATATACGAGAAAAGCGGAATTAATAGATTTAAAATGGAAACCAGCAAATAAAAATAGTATAGATTTTTATATAGAATTTTTAAAAGATAATACAACAAATAAACCGTATATAGTATATGATAATATAGATAATAAGATAGATTTAGAGGATGATGGAATAGAGAGTGATATAAAAGGGAAAATAGAAAAGACAAAAGAAAGGAAAAATTATAATATAGTATATTTATATGTAGGAAATCAGATAGATAATAAAACAGAAACACCGGAATTATTTGAACCAAAATTAAATAATCCAGATAAGGATTTATATGAAGCATATTTACAGTTAGATGAAAATGGATATTGTAGAGATATAGAAGGGAATATAATACAAGATAAGACCGTTGTAGAATTTTATTATAATAAGAATTCAAAGAATAAAAAAATGAGTTGGACACCAATAAGAACAAGATACGATAAGACCGAAAACGTTCAAAAATATAAAAAGAAATATGGAAATAATAAATTAGTTGCGTATAAAATATGGAATAGTATAGTTTATCCAGTATTATATGAACATTTAATAAAATTATCAAATGAAGATAATTATATTAATGAATTACAATTTTTAACTAAATCAATGAAAGATATAGAAGATATAGAGATAAATGTAGATAGTGCTTATTATAAAGAGAATAAAAAATTAGAAGAATTAACGAAACCACAAAATGATTTTCATAATATGGTAAAAACTATGTTAATTAATCAATATATTAAACCAGAATTTAATAATAATAAAAAAGTTAGTGTTTTAGATATTGGTTGTGGTAGAGGTGGTGAAATCTTTAAATATTATAATGCACACGCTAAATTTGTTGTTGGTTTAGAACCTTCTTATGATGATTTACATAATATATCCGGTAGTGCTATTAGTAGATATACAACTTTAAAAAATTCTAAACCAGGTGTTCCACCTTATTATTTTATTAATGCATCTTTTACAATACCTTTAACACCAGAAGCTCAAAGTAAAGTTATAAGAGATACCGGTAATAATAATTTAAAATTAATTAAAGATAAATTTAATGGTAAAAATAAATATGATGTTTTATGTTGTATGTTCGCTTTCCATTATTTCTTAAGTGATGAAGTATCCTGGAATAATACTATTGATAATATAAATCGAACTATTGCCGATGAAGGTTTATTAATTATTACTACTTTCGACGGTGAAAGAGTTAATAAAATTTTAAATGAAAATAATGGTAAATATACTTTATATATAACTAAAAACGGTGAAAAAATATTATATCACGATATTATTAAAAAATATAATGATAATCAAAAAATTTTTGGTATTGGTAATCAAATCGATGTCCATATATCTAAATTTATGAATGAAGGAGAATATCGACCAGAATATTTAATCGATAGACGTTTCTTAATTCCAGAACTTAAAAATAAATGTAATTTAGATTTAATCGATGAAGGTTATTTTGAAGATATTTATAATGGTATGAAATCTTATATCGAAAATATCGGTGATGTTGAACAAAAACCAGATATGAAAAAATATTGGGTCAATAAAATGATTAAAATGTATGATTTAGATAAAGATGAAGTCGTCCAAACTCTTAAAATCTCTAATCTTAATAAATATTATGTCTTTAAACATCATCTTTAATTTTTTTCTTTAATTTTTTTTCTTTATTATTTTTTTATTTTAAAAATATATTTTATTAAATTTATTTTTTTATTTTTTTTATTTTAAAAATATTTTTTATTAAATTTATTTTTTATTTTTTTATTTTAAAAATATTTTTATTAATAAATAATCATTAATATATATTATTCATTTAAACATTTAAATTTATTTAAAGATATATATATTTATTTAAAGTTTGTAATATTTATTTAAAGATATATATATTATTTAAATTTAGATATATTATTTAAATTTAGATATATTATTTAAAGATAAGATATATTATTTAAATTTAGATATATTTTTTAAAATTAGATATATTTATTTAAAGTTAGTAATATTTATTTAAAATTAGATGTGTTTTAAAAATTAGATGTATTATTTAAATATTAGATGTATTTTTAAAATTAGAGATATTTTTTAAAAATTAGATGTATTTTAAAAATTAGAGATATTTTTAAAAATTATATGTATTACTTAAAATTAGAAATATTTATTTAAAAATATAGATATTATTTATTTAAAGATATAAATATTATTTATTTAATGATATAAATATTATTTATTTAAAAATATAAATATTATTTATTTAATAATATAAATATTATTTATTTAAAGATATAGATATTATTTAAAATTATATATAATATTTAAAATTAGATGAAATATTTAAAATTAGATGTAATATTTAAAAATTAGATGTAATATTTAAAGATTAGATATTTTATTTAAATATATAGATATTATTTAAAGATATAGATATTATTTATTTAAAAATATATGTATTATTTAAAATTATATGTCTTTTTAAAATTAGATGTCTTATTTAAAATTAGATGTCTTATTTAAAAATTTGATGTAATATTTAAAGATTAAAAATAATATTTAAAGATATAGATATTATTTAAAGATTAGATATTATTTATTTAAAGATATAAATATTATTTATTTAAAGATATAGATATTATTTATTTAAAGATTAGAGATATTTTTTAAAAATTATATGTATTATTTAAAGTTTAGAGATATTTATTTAAAAATTATATGTAATATTTAAAATTATATGTAATATTTAAAATTATATGTAATATTTAAAATTATATGTATTATTTAAAGATTAGAGATATTTTTAAAAATTAGATGTATTATTTAAAGATTAGATATATTTATTTAAAGATATAGATATTATTTATTTATTTAAAGATATAAATATTATTTAAAGGTATAGATATTATTTATTTAAAAATATAGATATTTTTAAAAATTAGAGTATTATTTAAAATTAGATGTAATATTTAAAATTAGATGTAATATTTAAAATTAGATGTATTATTTAAAATTAGATGTAATATTTAAAATTAGATGTTTTATTTAAAATTAGATGTATTATTTAAAATTAGATGTATTATTTAAAATTAGATGTATTATTTAAAGTTTAGAGATATTTTAAAAATTAAATTATTATTAAAAATTAGATATATTTTAAAAATTATATGTATTTATTTAAAATTAGATATATTTTTAAAAATTAGATATATTTTAAAAATTATATGTATTTATTTAAAATTAGATATATTTTTAAAAATTAAATATATTTTTAAAAATTAGATGTATTATTTAAAAAATATAGAAATTAAAAAATAAAAAAAATTATTTTAAATGTAAAAAAATATTTTTATAAAAATTAAAATATAAAAAATAAAATTTTATTTTTTAAATATAAAAAAATATTTTTAAATAAAATATAAAATTAAGAATAATAAAAAGTTATTTCATTTAAAAGATTTGATGATATTTTTTTATATGTAATATATTTTAATAATTCATAATAATTTAAATAATTATGTATTTTATAAAATGAATGATTTAATTTTATATAATATTTATCTTTATCATTTTTATAAATATCAATAATATAATTTAATTCTTTTAATTTATAATATAAATCTTTATTTATTGTATGTATATCTATAAGAATATTTTGATATTTATTATCTATTGATAAATAACATATAATAGATATATAATATGTTTTCATTTTTAATTTATATTTCAATAAAATACATATAATAAAATAAAAAATATTTGTTTTCATTTTTTTTAAGGAGATTTTTTTTATTTAATAAAATAAAAAATAAAAATTAAAAAAAAATATAAAAAATAAAAAAATAAAAAATAAATAATTATTAAAATTATTTTATTGGTATTTCATCTACTGAATTTATAGGTTTATTATCATCTTCATCATCTTCATCATTTTCATCATTATCATCATTTTCATCATTATCATCATTTTCATCATTATCATCATTTTCATCATTATCATCATTTTCATCATTATCATCATTATCATCATCTTCATTATTATCATCTTTATCATCATTATCGTCATTATTTTTATTTTTATTTTTATTTTTATTTTTATTTTTATTATTTTTAAGATTTTTAGAAGAGATTTTTAATTTATTATTTTTTTTATTACCATTATTAAGTATAATATCATCATTATTTTCTTCATCATTAAAATTAATATCATCATCTTTATCTTGAATAATAATATTATCATCATCATTATCATCATTATCATCATTATCATCATTATCATCATTATCATCATCATTATTAGAAGATAAATTAATATTATAATTACAATCGATAATAGATTTATCGATAATAGAATAAGTGAAAATGAATTGATCGGAATAAAGGACTTGTTTTTTTTCTTTTTTAATATTTTTAAGGATAGATAAATCTAAAATAGTTTCACCATTATCATAATTAGTCTCATCGATACAATCATCACCGGAAATAATTAATTCGAGGTCATTAATAATTTTATCATCATTTTGATTAGAATTATTATTAGTATTTTTATTATTATCAGTATTATCATCATTATCATCATCATCATCATTTAGAGGATCAATTTTATTTTTATTGAAATAATCTTTTTCGAATAAACCATAGATATGTTTAGATTTATTTTTTTTATTAATAAGAATATCACAATTTAAACGTGATTTAAGATATGACATTAATTTATCTTCATTACCTGGGAAACAACTAATATCTTTACAATAAGTTTTATAATGAGTAAATACTTGTTTCACAGTTAAACGATTAGCAATTCTTTCTTTAGTATCAGTTTCACTTAAACGGTCAACAATATAATTTTCATCGAAGAAGGCTTTTAAAGTATTATTACGTTCGATATATTGATCAGTTTTACGTAAAACTTCTAAAGGTTTACTTTTTAAAGTGAAAGCTTTATACATAATATAATATTTTTTAAGAAGAAGATACATAATAGGTTGTTTCCAACTTTCGAAATATTTAGTAATATTATCATTACCTTTAACTTCATTAATATTTTTATTATTAGGTGTATTAGTGAAATAAGTATGGAAATCGATAACACAAAGCCTTCTTTCAATACCACCATCTAAAGAGGATAAAGTAGGGATTTCATTACAAACTAAGATAATTTTACATTTAGGGGTGAAAATAGTAGATGTAGTTTCAAAAAGTCCTCGGGCATTTTGTTGGTCATTACCGGATAAATTTTTAATAAAACCGATATTAATTTTATCATCATTTTCGGGTTCTTGAAGGACCGCGATACGGGCACCTTTAAGTTCTAAAATATCGGGGTCAGCATTAGAGGAATTCCCCCTTTTACGGGTGATTAAAGTAGTTTTAGGTTGAACGAAATATTCACCAAATAATAATTTTAATAAATTAGAAGTTAAAACAGATTTCCCATTACTACCTCTTTCACCGGACCAAATACTAAAAATACTATCTTCACTACCTTGAAGACAGGAAGCAATAAACATAAGCATATAATCCCGGGTATATTTATTTTTTTGAATTTGAGAGAAATATTTAACAATAGGTTTAAATATTTTTTTATCTTTTTTTAAATCATATTCTTTATAATCATATCCTACAGTTTTAGAGACATAGTCATCAGGTCTTCCAGGTCTAAATCTACCTTCATTTAAATCATAAATACCATTATTAAAACCAATTAAATAATCATTATTATCTAATTTTTTTAAAAATTCACTATCAAAAAAGAATAATTTACAGGCTTTTATAAGTCCATTTTGTGGTGTTTCATTCATAATTTTACTATGAAGTTTTCCTAATTTATCACGAATTTCTTTTTTTTTAATAATTTCTTCATTACCATCAATATAATCACATCTCGATTCTAATTTTCTTTTTGTTTGTTTAATTTTAAGTAATTCTTTATGTTTTTTTTCTTTTTTATTACATAATTTTTCAAAATCTTTAGTTTTTGATTGTTGTGATTTTATTTGTTTATTTAAATCATTCATTTCTTTTTTTATTTGTTCAATTCTAAAATCTAAATCTTCTATTTGACTTTCTAAATCTTCTAAAGTTTCTTCTACTTTAGGTTTAGGCATATGATTAATATAATAAGTTTCAAAATATTGATATAATTCTTCTGAAATTATTTTTTTAAATATCATATTATTTACATCTTTTATATATCTATTTCCATTAAAATAATACCACGGATCATTTTTTTCATATGTGCATACAAATTTATCCTGATATAATTGATAAATACAACGCGCAATATCTATATCACTTGAATTTTCGATCGCTTTTGAAAAAAAATTAGAATATAATAATTGAAATATTTTTTTCATTTCTGTTTCATTATCCTGTTTCGCAAAATATATTAATGTTCTTATTGTATATGCTTTATTTATATGTTTATCTATATTTCTATTCCATTCTCTTATACATATTTCTTTATCATATTTATCTTTACATCTCTGTGAAAATTTATCAAATATATCAAAATATGATGTATCTGTATTTCTTAAAGCCCAACAAACTGTTATCCAATCTTGATAATTTTCCGCTCTTTTATCATCTAATAAATCTACTATCTGACTAACTATTTCTTTATTACAATTTATTGTCGGTTTCGATGTTGTTGTTATTGTTATATTATCTGATGTTAAACTTATTGATGATAATGATGATGTTATTGATGATATATTATTTCTTTTTTTTATTTTTATATTTTTCTTCTTCTTTTTATTATTATCATCATCTTCATCATCATCTTCATCATCTTCATTATTATCAATATCATCATCATTATTATCAACATTATTAAAATCAATATCATCATTAATTTCATCATCATCGTCGTCATCATTATCATCATTATTATCATCATCATTATTATCATCATCACTATTATTATCACAATCAATATTTTTATCGAATTTTAGGACTTTATTAATATCTTGTAATAAATCATCTTTAAAATCGATTTTCTCATTATTATTAAATTGACGAACACTAAAGAATTTAACAATTCTCCATAAATCATTTCTATCAAATAATTTAGATTGTTGAAGATTTAATTTACCATCATTATTTAATCTACAAAATTTAGATAAATTATAACCTTTAGATAATATAGGAATATTTATTTTTTTTCCTTCACTATCAATAACTTCATTAATACTTTGAACTTTAACACTTCCTAATAACATCCAACCATTTCTAATTATTGTGCTATCATCTAATATTTCATTTAATTTATTTATACAACCTAAATTATCAAATATTTTTTTTTCTTCACATTCTTTATATAATAATCTATATATATATTGTCTTTGTTTTTGTGTAAATGGTAAAATATAACATATATGGAAACCATCTTTAAAACATTTAATTTCATTTGTTTCTTTATCTCTTTTTTCTGTAGGACTATCTTTTTCAAATAAATATGCTGTTAATGGTTTTTCTCCATTATATTTAAAATTATTTAATATAATTTTATTTATTATACTAATAATATTTTTTATTAATGTTTGTGTATATTTTCTTTTATTTTGTGTTATATCAAATTTAAAATCAAAATCTAACATTAAAGGACCTACTTTTTTATCTTTTTGATTTTCCATAAAATTTAAAAATGTATGTTGATTATTTTTTTGTTTAGGTATATTTTTTAATACTTCCGCATATAATTTATAAAAATTATCTAATTCATTATCTGGTATATTATATTTTCCTCCAAATTCATTTCTACCAACTCTTGTATGTGTAAAAGGACTATTTTTATATACTCTATGAAGTTCTAAAAAATTACTAAAATTAGTTTTTGCTCTTTCTAAACTCATAAATCAAATTTTATTAAATAATATAAATTAAAAATATTATTATTTATATTTCTAAATTTTTTTATAATATTAATAATTTTTATTTTTTTCATTTTTTTTATTTTTTTTTATTTCTTATTTCTTAAATATATTATAGGAGATTATTTATTATTTTTCTATTTTTATTAATATTTTTCCTTATTTTAATAATTTTTTATTTTTATTATTCTTATTAAAAAAATATATTATAAGATATCTTTTATTTATTTTTATAATTATTAATTTTTATTATTTTTTTATTAAAAATATATTATAAGAAATTTTTTATTTATTTTTATAATTATTAATTTTTATTATTTTTTTATTAAAAAATGTATTATAAGAAATTTTTTATTTATTTAAAACATAAATAAAAATATTAAAAAAAATAATATAAAAATAATAATAGAATTAAAATAAGATAAAATTAAAAATAAGATAAAATTAAAGGATTTTTAATATTATAAATTTTAGTATCTGGCATAGTTAAAATTTGAATAATTAAACATTTATCTTGTAAATTTAAATTACATTCAAATAATAAACTAAAACCATTATTAACATTATCATCATATAAAGAAGAAATACCGAATTTAATAATATCATTAGAATTTAAATTATTTAAGATTGATTGATTTAAATTAAAAGAAACTTTAAAGGTTGTATAATTAGGATTTATATTATTATAATTAATTGTTAAATTATTAATTTTAATAAATAATTTATCAAATATTATTTCAAAATTAGCATTTAAATTAAAATTAGATGTATTAATATTGATACCTTCATCACTTAAATCATTATTTTCAAAGCCTTTAATATTAGAAATAGATAAAGAATTAGAATAATTTAATAATAAATCTTGTTTTCTAACAACATCATTATTATCAATAGGAGGATTATTACATTTAATATTATCGGCATTTAAACTATTAATATTAAAATCATTATCACCATCTAATTCTAAAGTTTTACAAATAATAGTTCCATCATCTTTTAATTCAATATTAGAATTATCATTATCATCTTTTAATAAGATACTTTTACAAATAATACTTCCATCATTATTTAAAATTAAATTTGTTTTTTCATCTTTTATTAAATTAATAGATAATTCATTATCTTCATAACCATCACCATCATTTATTAACAATTTAAAATAATAATCTGGATTTGTATATGTTTGTGTTTCTGGGTCATATGAAGGCGCACTTCCATCACTTGAAACAAAACCTTGTTGATATGTATTAAAAACATCTAAATGTTCTAATCTTGGGTCGATTTTTGTAAAATTTATCGCATTTAAATATCCCATATTTACTAAACTATTTAAATTATTTGGATCTACTTTTTTCATATATCCAAAATCATCTATTACTAAATTTTTCTCTATATATGCACCTCCATCTACTATTAAAGCCCCTTGACTTTTCATATATGGATAAGCATTATCTGTATTATATATATGAAATCTCTTATTATTTGAAAAATTTTTATTATAACAATCATATATTACTTCTCCTGTCTTATATCTCGATAACATCTTATTTTTTTCTTTTTATTTTTTCTTTATTTAAATATATTTTATTATATATCTATTTTATTATATATTTTTTATTTGTTTTTTATTATTTTTATTTTTTTTATTTTTTTTTATTTTATTTAATAATAATTTTATTTTTTATTTTTTTTTATTTTTATTTTTATTTTTATTTTATTTTATTAAAAAAATATTTTTAAATGTTATTTTTAAAATTTTTAAATTTTAAATAAAAATAATTTAAATTTATAATTAAAAAAATTATAAAAAAAATAGAAAAAAATAGGAAATTAAAATAAATAAAGATGATTAAAAATTTAAATAATTAAAATAGAGAAGAGCTTGTTATAGTATAAAAAGCCATATTATCATTAGTATCAGAATAGAATAAACCTTGGGGGAGAGTTATATATTCTTTTTTACAGAAAAGCTTTTTAAAAAGTTTAACAGCAAAATAGATAATAATACTTATAAGAATTATAGATAATATAAGTTTAATTAATTTTTTAGTATCGATATGAATATTAAGAGCCATATTAGATAAATATATTAAAAAGATTAGATATTAAAATAGAATAAAATGAAATATTTTATATAATTTATTTTTAAAAAATTATATAAATAAAAAAAATTTTATATAATAAATAAAATTAATATTTATGATTTAAATCTAAATATTTTATATTTTGTTTAATTAAATTAATTTTATTATTATAATCAATTGGTTTTATATTATTAATAAAAATCCAATAAATATAATCATACATTAAAGAATTCCATAATCTAATTTCATAAGGACTATTAATTTGAGAAATACCGATTAATTTAATATGTGTTTTAGTTTGAATAATTTTAATAATATTTAATTTAGAGATATTTTTTAAGACATTTTTAATTTGAATTAAATTATTTGTATAAGGATTAATAATATCAAAGCTTATAATATCATTAAAATTATAGAATTCGATAAATCTTTTACCATTAAACATAACTCTATTAAAAATAAGATTTTTTAATTGTTGAGGTGTTAGAATATGATATTTATAATCATAAACGAATTTATGATAATTAAGATTTTGTTTAATAGTATTATTTAATTGGAAGAAGATATCTTTATGAATTGAAATTAATTTATTCCAATCTAAATCTGGAAAAGATAAAGCTAAAGCTAAAGCATCATTTAAACTATCAAATTCTTTAATAGAGAATTTAATAATATTTTCATCTAAAATATAACCTAATAATAATTCTATAGATGGGTTTGTAGTAAAATTAGGTGTTATTAAAACTTGATAAACATTATTATATTTTCTAATTCTATTCATTTTTAATTAATATTATTTTAATTTTATTTTAATTTTCAATTTATTTTTTATTTATTTATATTTATAATTAATATAATAAAATAAAGTTAAATAAATATTATTAAATAAATATTAATTATATTATATTATATTTTAATTTAATTTTATTTTTTAATTTTTAAAATTAAATAATTTTTATAAAATGAGCAAACCTATAAATAAAATAACAAAAACATCACAAAAGATAAAAACTATTAATAAACCGAATGATAATTTAGAACCTATTAAAGAACAACCAAAACCAATTATTCAAACAAATAAACAAAATATTCAATTAAATAATCAAATAAAAGAAGAAAATATAAAAAAAGAAGAAATAAAGGATGAGATAGTATTAAAAAAGCCATCAACAAAGAATATAAAAGATAATATAAAAGAACAAAAAGAGGAGAAACAAAAGAATAGAAAACCGAAATCGAATATAAATAATATGATGGAGAGGACGAATTTATATTTTAATACGACACAAATAAAGAAATATGTGATAACAAAAATAAATAATGAAAATATGAGTATATTAAAAGTGATAAATGATAAAGATCATCCTGAAAATAAAGAAAAGAAAGAGATAAATATAACTTGTGGAAATTCAATATATGCTTTATCTGCATTAATGGATATAGTAATATATTATATAATGGATAAAGTAAGTAAAAATAATGATATAAAAGAGGATGAAATAGGAATAAAAAATATAACATATGAGATGATAGAGAAAGAGATATATAAAAATAATGATATGAGATATAATTTTTTAAATTATGTATTAACATTTAATGAGAGTAAAATAAATTATACTGGTTTATTTATGTTTAATGAGAAAGTAATAAGAGAATTTATAGATAATAAATTTACAAAAAGAATAAAATTAGATAATAAAAGTATAAATTTCTTATCATATATTTTAATTGATATTTTAAATGAAACTATTAATAATTCATATATATTAATGAAATATTACGATAAAACACAAATGAATTTAAATATAATTCTTCATATTTGTATGATTAAATTTAAAGGTGAATTTTTAAATACAATTAAAATAAGATTAGAAGATACTATGAAATTAATAGAACAAATTAATGAAGAAAATAGAAAATTAAATGAAGAAAAAGAAAAAAATAAATTAATTAATAATTCTATTGATATTAATAATTCTATTGATATTAATGATAAAGAAAATGATAAAGATAAAGATAAAGATAAAGATAAAGATAAAGATAAAGATAAAGATAAAGATAAAGAAAAAGAAGATGAAAAAAATAAAAAAGATGAAAATAAAGAGATAAATAAAGAGATAAAAAATAAGGATGAAGAAAAAGGGAAGAAAATATAAGAAATAATAATAAAATAAATATTTTTTATAAAAATTTTATAATAAATTTAATTTTATTTGAAATAAAATTAAAAATATTTTTTATTAATATATTATATCTATTTAGTAAATAAAAATAATTTAATAAATAGAATAATATAATTATTTTTATTAAAATGAAAGGAGGATTAATACAATTAGCGGCAGGAGATAAAGAAGACCCGACAAATTTTATAGTTAATGAACCAGAGATAACATTTTTTAAAACAAATTATAGAAGACATTTAAATTTTTCAAAAACAGAAGAACAATTACCAATTAATGGGAATGTATCATTTGGAACAACTTTCGAATGTGAAATTCCAAAAAATGGAGATTATATACATAAATTAACTTTATTAATTCAATTACCAGAATTATGTTGTAAATATAAACAATTAACTAAACAACAACTTCAAGATTATTTAAAAAAATATAATATTGAATGGGATTTTAATGGAAATAAAGATGATAAAATAACAGAAGATGATTTAAATGAAGTTTTAGATTTAATAGATGAATATATAAATAATTTAAAACAATCAAAAGAATTATATGAAGATATAATTAAAATTGTTGAAGAAAATTTAAATTATGATGAAGAAAATAATAATGTTAGAGATTATATTGTTAAATTATTTACAGAATTATTTAATTCAAAAGATAAAAAAGATTATTATAATAGTTTAACAGATGAACAAAAAGAAATTATTGATATATATAATAATTTTGAAACACAAGAAGAAAAAGATAATTATTATAATAGTTTAACAGATGAACAAAAACAAATTATAGATAATTATAATAATCAAGAAAATTTAAAATCTAAAATTATTAATTTTTTAAATAATTTTATAAAAAATAGAAATGAAAATTCAAAATTAAATATAAATGATATAATTAATGTTAATGGATTTTTAGATATTAACCAAATTTATAAATCAAATGTATCAAATAAAGATAATAAATTTATTATTTCAAATTATAAAAGAGATGACGATTATTGGTATAAAGATAATTATAGTATTTTATTTTATAATTCATTAAATAATGAACAAAAACAAATTGTAGATAATTATAATAATTATAATATAGAACAAAAAGAATATTATAATACTTTAAAAAATAAAAAAAATATAGTTGATAATTATAATTCTAAAGAAACACAAGAAGAAAAAGATGAATATTATAATTCTTTAAATGATGAACAAAAACAATTAATAGATAATTATAATAATTATGAAATAGAAAAACAAAATTATTATAATTCTTTAATAAATAAAAAAAAAATTGTAGATATTTATAATTCTAAAGAAACACAAGAAGAAAAAGATAATTATTATAATTCTTTAAATGAAAAAGAAAAAGAAATAATAGATAATTATAATAATTATGAAATAGAAAAACAAAATTATTATAATAATTTAATAAATAAAAAAGAAATTGTTGATACATTTAATTCAAAAATAACAGATGAAGAAAAAACAGAATATTTAAATAGTTTAACACAAAAAGAAATAAGTGTTATAATAATTTATATAGAATTTGATGTAAATAAACATAGATATTATAATGATTTAAATGAAGATGATAAACAAATTATAGATAATTATAATAATAAAACAGAAGAAGAGAAAGAAGAATATTATAATTCATTAAATAATGAACAAAAAGAAATTATAAATAATTATAATAATTTTGATAGAGAAAAAGAAATATATTATAATCTTTTAATAAATGAAAAAGAAATATTAGATACATATAATAATTTTGAAACAGAAGAAGAAAAAGAAGAATATTATAATTCTTTAGATAATAGAGAAAAAAGAATAATAGATGATTATTATAAATTTGATAAAGAAAAAGAATATTATTATAATTATTTAATAAATGAAAAAGAAATATTAGATACATATAATTCAAAAAATACAGAACAAGAAAAAAGAGAATATTATAATTCTTTAACTAATAGAGAAAAATTAATAATAAATAAATATAATAATTATGAAATAGAAAAACAAAATTATTATAATTCATTAGTAAATGAGAAAGAAATAATAGATAATTATAATTTAATAGATATAAAAGAGGAAAAAGATAATTATTATAATTCTTTAAATGAAAAAGAGAAAGAAATAATAGATAATTATAATAATTATGAAAAAGAAAAAGAAGAATATTATAATAATTTAAATAATAATGAAAAAGAATTAATAGATAAAATGAATGATATAATATTTGTAAAACCAAAGAATGGATATATATATAAATTTGAAGATATATCGCATAATATTGACCCAAAAATATTAGAAGAAGTTTTTAAATTTACAGATATATGTTCAGGATATTTATATAAAATACCAGAAGATAAAATATTAAATACAGATGATTGTTATATTTATAAAGAATTATATAAAATTAATAATATTGGAGAAAATAATGATGAAGAAATAGATAATAATGAAGAAAAAATAGATAATAATGAGAATGATTTAGATGTATATATACCAAAGAAGATAATAGAAATAGAAGATGAAATGAATACAATAAATAATATATATACAGAAAATACATTAGATAATCAATTTAAGACAGATATAAATTTAAATGGGATAAAGACATCTCCAGAATATACGATAGATAATAATTATTTAAATCAAGAGTTATTTATATTTGATTATGATGATAATAATTTTATAAGACAGATGAAATATATGAATAATAATAATATAAGTTTTAAATCAATAAATTATAATTTTAATTTTTTTGATATAAATGATGATGATAAAAGAGAAATAACAGAGATAATAAGAAATAAAGATGGAATATTTAATATAGGAAATTTATTTTTACAAAATATATTAACATTTAATAAAGAGATAAAATACATAAAACATAATTTTATAGAAGGAGGAATATATAGATTAAATTATAAAATAGATAATTATATTAATCAAGTATATTTTAAATATGAAAATGGAGAATTTAAAAAAATAGATTTATTAACAGGAAAATATTATGATACATATAATAAAAAAAATTTATCATATGATGATATTGATAATTTTGAGAATTTAAATTATATTGAACATTATGAAGGAAATATTATTGATAGTTTTGCTTTAAATGAAGGTTATTATATAAAAGATAATAAATTTACAAAATATAAAAATAAT
>Ga0310694_10002253_pt1 | contig 20144 bp, 20 predicted proteins | sample 174DNAGHGhighgp2_FD_203884 | JGI IMG/M metagenome (GOLD analysis project Ga0310694, IMG submission 203884) | Sheep rumen microbial communities from Palmerston North, Manawatu-Wanganui, New Zealand - 1742 DNA GHGhigh gp2 (v2) (version 2) | ecosystem: Host-associated > Mammals > Digestive system... | reverse complement strand
AAGTCCTCGTTTATCGCCATCTGCATAGTCATCGGAATGATGGCGGACGCGAAGAAGGCGGCGGAAGCCCTGAAGCGGGGCGACAAGAAGTATAAGCGGTTCCTCTCACACGCCGTCATCTACCGCAAGTACGGAGTTGACATACACGACTCCACCTTTGAGACGATACGCTGGGTGGTGGAGGAAGTTCTCGGCTACGGCAAGTTATGGTGGTTCGCCAAATCGGGGCGGCGAGCCGTATTTCTGCCGACAGGCCAGCAGATACTCTTCAGGGGACTGGACGACGCGCAGAAGCAGAAGTCCATAAAGGCTCCGTTCGGCTGGTTCAAGTTCCTTTGGTTCGAGGAGACTACCGAGTACGCGGGGATGGAGGAGATACGCTCCGTCAGGCAGTCAGTACAGCGCGGCGGACACCACTTCATTACATTCTGCTCGTATAACCCGCCTCCGTCGCGCACGGACTGGCTGAACGCGGAGGCGGAGAAGCCGACGGAGGGGCGAGCCGTTTTCCACTCGTCGTTCCTTGACGCGGCGAAGTACAGACCCGAATGGCTGGGCGAGGAGTTCTTCGCGGACGCCGCCGCCCTTCTGGAGACGGACGAACGGGCGTTCAGGCACGAATACCTCGGCGAGATTACGGGAACGGGCGCGGAGGTGTTCACCCGCGTACACTGCCGCGCAATCACGCAGGAGGAGTTGAATAACGTCCAGACGCACAGGCACGGTCTGGACTTCGGCTTCGAGAACGACCCCTGTGCGCTCATGTCCGTCGCCTACGACAGCAAGCACAAGACGCTGTACATCTACGGCGAGTGGGTGAAGCACGGGCAGTTCGAGGAGGCGATATACGAGGAAATCAAGCGGCGCGGCCTCCTCAATAAGATTGTGAACGCGGACTCGGCGGAGCGCAAGGCGATAGAACGCCTGAACACGCTCGGCGCGAGGAAGGTCACGAAGTGCTGGAAGGCTCCGGGCTATGTAGAGGACGGACTGCACTGGCTACGCTCGCTCCGCGCAATCATCATCGACCCCGTGAAATGCCCCGTCGCCGTTAGGGAGTTCACGCGCTACGAGTTCAAGCGGACGCGGAGCGGCGACCTCACGAACCAGTATGTGGACGCGAACAACCACACGATAGACGCCGTTCGCTACGCGCTCGAAAGCGAAATAAGATACGGCGACTCCCTTCACAAGTGGGGCATGTAGATGATATAATACGCTTCAAATCCACGGAGGAGGATAATATGGGAACGATAATCAGCACTCGAAAGCACCCCTTCTACACGAAGAGGATGCCGCAACTCGACCTGAACAGGCTTGCCAACGCTGGAGGGCGCGACTACATCGACACCCGCCTGTGGCGAGCACCGAACGAGACGGACACGCAGTGGTTCGGCGACAAGGACGAGGGGATTGTCGGGCGCAAGGAGCGCACGGCTCTCGTGAACGACGCACAGCGCATCACCGCGAAGATACGGCAGTACATCTTCAAGAAGCCTGTCGGTAGGAATGGCGTGGACGAGGACTTCTCCAAGAACTGCGGAGGCGATAACACCTCCATTGACGAGTTCATGGGCGAGGTCTGCGACGCGCTCACTACGGGGCAATGGTGCTGGATTCAGGTAGACAGCACGGCGACGCGAGTTGACGAGAGCGGCAATCCCATCGTGCAGACGCTCGAAAACAAGCCGAGGGTATTCTGGAGGCTCTGGCACTCGTGCGCCGTCCCCGACTGGTACATCGACGAGCAGGGCGTCATCCGCTGGCTCATCGTGCGCACAAAATTGCTAATAAACGACAACCCGCTCGTGGAGGCGAAGTTAGTTTCGCTCTCTACGCTGTTCTGGATTGACAAGGAGGACGGCAAGGTTCATGTCACAGAGGAGGTTGACGGAAGCGAAGTCCCGAACTTCAGGTTGCGAGTGAACGAGGTTCTATCCGACCTCGACCGCATCCCGTTTGTGCTTGTCGGCAAGCCGTCTCCCGATGCGTGGTGGTACGACGACGTGGAGAACATTCAGGCGCAAGTGCTGAACTACGATTCCATGCACAACGAGACGCTGACAGATTCCGTATATCCGCAACTTATCGTGCCGATGGGATTGCTGAACACGCTGGAGACGGATATATCGCTCGATAAGGCTGGGGCGAAGAAGTTGATTATCCTCCAGCGCGAACTCATCAAGGGTCGCAAGAACCCGTTTTACGAGCAGTCGGAGGAGAAGGGGACGACCCGCTACATCCAGCCGAACAGCGGCGACCTGAAGATGCTCGTCGAGGAACAGGATAGGAAGCGCAAACTGCTTTTCGATATGTGCGGCCTCGCCCTGTTCAACCGCGAAACACGCGCCGTCCAGACGGCGGAGAGCAAATCGTTCGACCAACTCGACACGAACGCGACACTCGGCAACAGGGCGTCCGTTCTGGAGGAGGCGGAGAGGTGCGCGGTTGAACTGTCCGTATACTTCGACCCGCAGTTCAAGAAGTACGAGCCAGAGTATAACCGCAACTTCGACGTCGTGGACATCGAGGCTATGGCGCAGTCGATAAGCACCCTGTCGCAGTTGCCGAACTTGACGCCGAAGATGCAGAAGTTGGTTCTCCTCTGCGCAATCCGAATCGTGCGCGAGATAGGCGGGGCTGACGACAAGACGTATCAGGCCGTGTACGAGGAAATCGAGAACACCCCCGACGAGGAGTTTGCGAGCCGCAACCCGTTCGAGGACATGGCGGACGACACCGACGACACCGAAGACGACAATCCCGAAGACCCCGACGCGGCGAAGAAGAAGGGCGACAGTAAGAAGCCGCCTGTCCCGACCAAAAAGGATGGCGAGTAGGCGGGGGTATTGCGCCCGTGCGCGGTTGTGTGATATAATACAAACATCTTCACAAATCAGGAGGTCAAGATGAGCAAGTCAAGATTCGACGGCGGAACCCTCGGCAACGGCAGATGGGACGAGGAGGAACATCCACGTGGCAAGGACGGGCGTTTTGCCGTCGCTGGCGGGGGCGGAGGTATGTCAAGGGCGGCACAGGCGCGTAAAAAACTCCTTGATGGCATCAATAGGAAGATTGAGAACGGAGAGCCAGTGACCGACTACGAGAAGGAACTTGCCATAAAGCACATTCTTCCAAAAGGCGAGAGGGCTGAATTTATGGATGATAGCGGCGATGGTGCGTCAAGGTCGATGAGCAATGAGAAAATCAAGAACATCGTCAGCGAGGAAGCCGAGAAAATAGGAACGGGCTATAGCGTGGAGCAGGCGGCCAAGAAACTCTACTTCCGCCTTACGTCGCGTTTTGACGGAACAGGCGTTCATGTCAGCGGACTCAACGAAAGATATATTCTTGTCGGCAATATGGCATTCAGCCTCCCCCGCCGCAAGAATATCGGACACTACACCGCCAAGGTCTTTTCCGAGAACTACCGCTAATCCACAACAAGCATTGGTAATCAAAAACACAGGAGGTCTATCATGAGTAGGTTCGATGGCGGGACACGCGGGAATGGAAGATGGGATGAAGAAGAGCATCCCAGAGGCAGGGACGGTAGATTCACTTCTGGCGGGGGCGGCGATGAGGATTACAAGCAAAATCAGGCAGTACAGGAGCAACTTGCAAAGGCGGAGGGCTACTGGAAGAAGTATGTCAAGGGTGAAATAATCTCTGATGCGCTGGATAATAGACTCGATGAAGTCGATGCCGCTCTACGCAAGCAAGGATTCACTCTTATTCATGGCGACAACGGCTATTTCGCAAGGCGTTTAGGGCGGAAGGGTGCGCGTTGACATCCGCAACGCTTTTGTGATACAATACACATCGTCGGGACACACACCCTCCCGTTTCAAGTGGTGCGACAGGCGCAAGCCTCCGTCACGGGCGGTTCCCGCGAAATGCAACAAAGGTAAACAATGAACATCAAGGACATACTGGCGAAGTTGATGAAGAAAGAAGACCTCACGGACGAAGAAAAGGCGTTTGTGGAGAAATTCGACCTTCAGACTGAACTGGACAGGGCGGCGGCGGCGGCTCGGAAGAAATCTGAAGCCGACACAAAGACTGCGAGGGGCGAGGCGGAGGCTCTGAAGAGCCAGATTGCCGAACTCCAGAAGCAGTTGGAAGACAAGGGCGCGGAGGGCGACAAGGCGAAGACCGAGTTCTCCAAACTCCTGAAGAAAGTCGAGGCTCTGGAAAAGAAGAACGCGGAGAACGAGGCGAAGATTGCCGCCAACGAGCGAATGGACGTCATCGTCGAACTCGCCAAGGCGAACGGCATCCTACCCGCCAAAGGCATCTCCGGCTCTTCGCTTGAAAGGCTCCTCGACATCGCCGTCGGCGACACCGACGTGTCTGACGAGGACGCAATGAAGGCTGTCTTTGAATCGTTCAAGGCGGAGAACCCCTCGATGATTGCCGCCGCCGTCAAGGGCGGGAGCGGTCTGAAGGGCGACCCGAACGCCTCGAAGTTCACTGGAGTTGCGAACCCGTGGAAGGCGGACAGTTTCAACCTGACGAAGCAGATTGAGATTATGAACGCCGAACCGAACACCGCGAAGACGATGATGGCGGAGGCCGGGGTGGCTTCCCCTGAATCGTAGTCGCTTCACAACCTAACGGAAAGAAGGAAACCCAAATGGCATTCACCAACCTGTCGAACATCGTGTCGAATACCGCGTTCACGCAGTATTTCGCCAAGGCTGTTCTCGACCGCTCCAAACTGTTCAAGTCTGGCATCGCGGTCGCCGACCCGTTCATCCAGCAGAAGTGCAACGAGGCTGGATTCGGCGGGAATTTCGTCAATCTCCCGTTCTTCAACGCGATTACGACTGGCTCGAATCGCGGCGAGCAGAGACTTGACGAGACCGACCTCCAGCCGCAGAATATCACGTCGGGTCAGGACATCGCGCCCATCATCCGCCGTGGCAAGGCGTTCGGCTCGAACGACATTGCGGCTGACGTGGCGGGAGCCGACCCCATCAAGGTCATCGCCGACCAGTTGGCGGACTACTGGAACGTCCGCAACGAGGCGCGTCTCATGGCCGTCCTGAAGGGCGTGTTCGCTCGCAACGTGGCGCACGACGACAGCGACCTCGTTCTCGACATTTCGAGCGAGAGCGGCGACGCCGCGCTCCTGACGAAGGACACGCTTCTGCTCGCCGCGCAGTTGCTCGGCGACCGCAAGACGGAACTCACCGCCATCGCCATGAACAGCATGGTGGAGACGTATCTCGCCGCTCTCGACACGAACGCTGGCCTCTACCGCGCGTCCGACGCGGCGGCGACGCTCCCGAAGTATAACGGGCGCGACATCATCGTGGACGACAACTGTCTCTACGACTCCAGCACGAAGAAGGTGGAAATCTACCTCTTCGGTCGCGGAGCCGTCGCCTACTGCGACTGCCCTGTCAAAGTGCCGTTCGAGGTCGGGCGCAACGCGCTCACCGCTGGCGGTCAGGACTACCTCGTGTCCCGCATCGGCAACATCTGCCACGTGCGCGGGTACAAGTGGGCGGTCACGGACGCGAACCCCGACAATGTCAAGACTGGCACGTCTGGTCAGAGCGGCTACATCGCTGGTCTGGAAGACGCGGGGAACTGGGACAGGGTGTACGACAAGAAGGACATCCGAGTTGTCAAACTCATCGCCAAACTCGCCTAACGGCGTTCTGGCGAAGTCCGAAGACAGGGGGGTGGGGAAATATCCCCCATCCCCCTTCTTCTCAAAAATCAAAGGAAGGAACACATACGATGAAACGCCTATTCGCTCTTCTGGCTGTCGCCGTGTTCGGCATAGCCGCGTTCGCGGACTACGCGGACATCCACAACGAACTCCAGCGCAAGGCGATGGACGCGGAGTGCCAAATCGCGCCTCGGCTCGGCTCGCTATACAAGGCTCACTGCGTAGGCGCGGCGAACGTCATTGGCGTCACGAACCGCGTCTATACGGGGTCGGCAATAACATTCGACCCCGTCGTGAAACTCGGCTCGACGACGCTCACGAAGTCCACGCACTACACGCAGACCTTCACCAACAACACGAATGTCGGCAAGGCGTCTGTGAAAATCGCCGCGACAGGCGCGGGTGGCTACTTCGGCTCGCTCGTCAAGACGTTCGAGATTACGCCGTACCCGATTACCGATTCGATGGTGTCTAACATCACCGCACAGGCATACACGGGCAGTCCAGTAGAACCGAAGCCGACCGTCAAGAAGGGCGCTACCACGCTGACTCTGAATACCGACTACACGCTGTCGTATGAGGACAATGTGAAGGCTGGGACGAGCGCAAAGTGCATCGTCACGGGCAAGGGCAACTACGGCGGCGTCGTCATCAAGGAATTTACGATTCAGGAGCAGTAGCCATGCAGACGGCGGTTCTTATCCAGAAGGCAATCAGGCGACAGTCCACCGCAAAGGTGCGGCTCCCGTCGCCTATTGCGCAGTTCAAGACCTTCCTGAACAGGGGCGCGAAGCCTCCGCCCGAAGAGGAGGAGAAGGGCGAAACGCTCCCTCCGCCTGAAAACGAGGGCGGCAAGGGCATCGACTGGGAAGGCGGCGAGCCTTCAGGTGAACCCGCTCCCGATGGCGAGGCGTCGCAGGACGCTCCAGAACCGACGCAGGGCGCGTCCGAGGACGGGGCGGGTGAAACCCTACCCCCACCCTCTGAAACGCCGCAGGGCGTAGCAGAGGACGCTCCTGCGAAGATTGGCAAGGCAAAGGGCGCGAAGAGGCGCGGAAAGTGAGGTGCGACATGGATTTGGGACTCGTACACGCCGTAGCGACGGGCAAATTGACACCCGAACAGGCGAAGGCTCTCGAAGCCGAGCGCAAGGCGGAAGCCGCGAAAGCGGCTACCCCCGCGAAGCCAAAGGACAGCGGCAAGAAGTAGGGCGGTGAGCCATGATTTCGGTCGGCAACGCAAACTCGTACTTCAAGTCGCACGTCCACGGCGACGCATGGAACGAGTATTCGGGTGAGCAGAAAGACCTCGCCATAACACAGGCGAGGCGCGACCTCTCCCGTGCGCTCGGTCGCCCGATGCAGGACGACGAGCCGCCGTATGTGGAGGGCGACAAGAAGAGGGACGAGTACGCCGTCTATGAACAGGCGTTATACACGCTCCTCTCTGGCGTCCAGCCAAAGGGCGGAGGTTCGCCCGTCCCCTCTCTGGAGCCTGACGAGCGCAAGCCCGTCGGCAAATCCCTCGCCACGGGCGGGGGAAAGTGGTCGCTGGAGGCACTGTCGTGGCTCTGCGACAAGGTATCGCTCGTCACGAAACTGTCATAGGGCATGGCACGGACACCCTCGCAGATTCGGCAGTTGAAAAACCTGCTTGACAGGGCAGACGCTCTTGCGAGGGTCGTCACGGCCTCTTGGCGACGCACGGTGCGCGACATCCGCAAGGAGGTGGCGTACATGACGGGCGAACTGAACGTCGGTAGGAACGCGGCCAACAGGGAGCGCGTCATCCGACAGGTGCAGTACCACATCAACCGCCTCGGACGGCGGATTGACAGACTGGAGGATGCCCATCTGGAGTACACGGACAGGGCGGCTCTGAAGGCCGTGGACGGCTACACTGGCGTCCGCGTGGAATACTCGAAGGCGAGGGCGGACGCGATACTGTCCCTCGTTCGGGCGAGGAACGGCGGTAGCATGGCGGCGACGTTCACGCGAGCCATGAGCAAGACCGCAGTGACCGCCCTGCGCAACGCGGTCGTCGCCGCGTTTCAGGAACAGGCCGTCAGCGGCGGGACTATGGCGGAACTGAACCGCTCCATACGCGACCGCTGGGACGCCATCGTCAGGAACGACCGCAACTTCCGTTTCGTTGACCGCTCTGGGCGCGTCTGGGAGACTGGGCGTTATATCCAGATGAGCGTCCGCGCAAATTCAATGCAGATTTATAACCATCAGTTGATGGACGGCTATGCCCGTGCCAACGGCTCCGACCTCGTTCGCGTAAGCAGAGACGGACGAACGGAGGAATCGTGCGACGTGTGCAGGAAGTGGGCTGGGCGCATACTCTCCATCACTGGCAAGACACGGGGCTTTCCGACCGTGGAACACGCGGAGGACGATGGGCTGTTCCATCCGAATTGCATACACACGCTGGAGACTGTCGTGGAGGGGTGGGACGACGACATCGAGGAGCAGAGGGCGGAGTACGAGAACGGCTGGGAGGAGGAAGCCGACGCGGAACTCGCTGGGGCGAAGAGGAGGGACAGGCGAGCATGAACGACAGGCCGATAGTATATATGACTTTCGACAATGGCTCGTTCGCCACGGTGAACCTCGAAATGCGGGTGCGAAACGAGCGCGTCTCCGCAAGCGTCCGCAAGGCCATCGGCCTCGCCATACCGAGGGTGGTGGACGTGGCGAAGAACTACGCGCCCGTCTCGCCCACGCAGAAGGAACTCGATGACGAGTACATGAGGCGTCGCGGAAGGAAGAACCTTGTAATGCGGCGCAAGTCCGTCCGATTCCGCGAGCGCAAGAACCGCCAGAGTCCCGGAGGTCTTGAACGCTCCATCATGGGCAAGGAGGCGGAGGACGGCGGCTACCTGTTTGTGGCGAGCAACGCGCCAGCGGCGAAGTACGCGCACTACATCCACGACATGAAGGGCGTTTTGTGGCGCAAACGCGGCATCGGTACGCAGAGGAAGGGCGAACAGGCCGACTGGCAGTTCATAACGAGGGCGATATACGACAGCCACGGCAAGATTTACGCGATGGTTAAACGCGCAGTGGAGGACGCGCTGAAATGAGCGAGAACACGGAGAGAGAGCCGCTTCGGGCGGAGGACGCGCTCTGGGAGGCGGAGGACATCTGCTACCGCCGCCTGTGCGAGATTCTTGGGCTGACGAACGGCGTGGACGCCTTCATCAGCACGAACGGCGGACGCTACGACTGCGCCGTGTTCGACATCGGAAGTCCGAAGAGCGGCGAGACATTCGGGTTTCCCGCGTCGAAGTTCCATTGGCGCGGACGGCTCGACCTCTACTCCCGCGACAGGCGGCAGATACAGAGGTGGATTATGCGCCTGTTGCTCGCCATGCCGATAGGCACTACGCAACCAGTAGCCGCCGACCTCGCCACGGACACGATTGTGGAAGTGTTCAGGATTGCGCCGCAGGAGCGTTGCATAGACGAGATTACCACCGTGGAACTGAAGGCGAGGAAGGACGCCGACGGGGTGGCAGTCTTCACAACGAGCGCAGAATTTGATATAGTATTCACTGTCGGAGCGCGTAGCCCCGCGAACTAACGGAGGAGGAACAGAAAATGAGCACATCAGCCGCACAGGCATTCTTCAATCCGACATCGCCCTTCGGGTCGCTGACGGGATGGAGCGTACAGACGGAGAACCCGACGACCGCCAACACGAGGGCGCAAGCCCTTGGGCAGACGGGTCTCGAAATCGCTTCGCGGATGCACGATTCGCGGTCGAACGTCTCCGCGACATATGTTGCGACTGCCGCAGACGCCGCCATACCCAACGCTGGTCAGGTTTTGAACGGCTACCACGTCGATAGCGTTCAGGTGTCGTACTCCAACACTGCCTTCGCGCAGATGACTATCACGGGTCACAAGCACGTTGACGTGTCTGGGCAGTCGCACGGCATGACAGGCAAGGTTCCGCGCCAGTTCGCTGGCTCGCTCACGACCGTCGGTACGCTGTTCGGCTGTCCGTCCACTCCGCTCGGCGTAATTATTCCGACGGGTGCTGGCGTCCGCACCATGACGTACAACCTGTCCGTCAACCACGTCGATGAACTCAACTCCGAGGGCAAGTGGCTGAACGGCGACAACTACGACCCTACGGAGACCGTGGAGGTCGAGTTGTGCGATACGGGCGTGATTACTGCGGCGGCTGGCTGGGACTTGACCTCGGCTGGAAACACGCGTGGAAACACTGCGGCGGAGACTTCCACCGCCACGGCGGAGAAGCACATCACCTCTGCATACACTCCCGCGTAAGGGGCGGCGCAGGACACCTCCGACGACGCCCCGTAGCCGCCGCGAGCGGTTCGGGGCTTCTGCATATTCGATATGAGCGTAAGATTCGAGGCGGAACTCGCAGACCTGAAGGGACACGGCGTGGAGCCGAAGGACATTCTGCCTTCGGAGTTCGAGCGTCTTGTACGCGCCTGTGACAGGTGCGACAGGCCGTTCTCGCAGATGAACGCGGAACTCGTCGGGATGCCGATATGCGTCTGCGAGGGCGTGTACTTCTGGAAGATGACCGTGGGCGCGTCCGTCTGGCTCGACCAGTACGCGAAGAAGTGGTGGCTGGAGACGGGACAGCGCAAGGCGTATTTCTGGGCGATAGTCTATGCGCTCATGCACTCCCGCGAAAGGGACGCGTTCACGTCCCTGACGGACGAGGAGGCGGCATACGTCCGCATACGCGACGACGCACTGCGGCTCGCCGCGCACGAGGACGAGGTTGTGGTGGCGGTTGACCTCGCCCTGCAAATCCACGAGAAGGAGCCGAAGGCCCATACCGAGCAGACGCTCCAGATTGAAAACGACTGGCAGAGCATCGTAGCCCGTCTGGAGTCGCAGAGCGGCATACCCGCCGAGAAGTGGATTTGGGAGCGTTCGCTGGACTACACGCGCAGGGCGTACCGCGACCTGTCGCGCTTCGCCGCCGCCTGTGGCGGAAAGAAGGCGGAGCGCATGAAGGATGAACTTGACTACGCGATGAACGCGCTCGCCCGTCTCCGTGCGGAGATAATCGGGCGTGTGGCGGCTCTGCGCGAGGCGGAGAAGGGGACTTCTGGCAATGGCTAATAATGTTCTTGAATACTGGATAAGGGCAAGGGACGCGACGAGCGCAGTCCTGAAGGCCGCGACGCAGAAGGTCGAGCAGTTCGGCAACCGCATCAAACAGACATTCTCTGGTATAGCGAAGGAGAGTGGCGCGGAGCGTCTGGCGGAGAGCGTAATCCATACCGAACGCGCTCTCGACAAGTTGGGGATGGGGCTTGACCGCATCGGCGTGGAGGGCGAACAGTTCCGCGAGTGCATGGACGTCATGGAACGCGCCATGAACGACCTCAACAAGGGGAATATCAAGGCGGCAGACCTGTTTGAAATCACAAAGATGAGCCTCGCCGACGTGGGGCTTACCTCGAAACAGGTGGAGCAGGCCTTGAACGCGCTCAAAGGTTGCATGGTGCAGGACGTGTCTGTGACGGGGAAGGACGTCTCCCGTGGATTGCGCACGGACTTCAGGGGCGTACACAGCATTGTCAGTGCGCTGAACGGCAATGTATACGCGCTCGGACGCTCCTTCACTTGGCTTCTCGGACATATCAAGAAACTGAACCTGTCGGCGGCTATGCTGTCGGGCATAGGCATAGCCGTGTACGCCGTGACGGAGGCCGTCAGCAAGTGCGTTTCTTGGTGGCGCGAGAAGAAGAAGAAACTGGAGGAGATAAAGGCGTTGCGCTTCGAGGAGACGCTGAAGCGGTACTCCGAAATCCAGAAGGAGGTGTCACAGGCCGTCTCCGACTACAACGACAAACTCGACCGCGAAATCGAGCGCAAGCGCAAACTCATAGAGCAGAACGAACGCCTGAAGGCACAGGAGATTGAACGACTGCGCATAGCGGAACTCGCCTCGGCGAAGTCCAACGACGAGCGCGACGCAATCAACCGCGAGTTTGACGCGCAACAGGCGCAGAACAAGGCGGAGGCGGCTATTGCGAAGGCTCGCATGGAGATAGAGACGGGTCAGGCGTCCGCCGACAAGATTTCCGAACTTGTGGAGCCGCTGAAGAAGGAGAGCGCGAACCTGAAGAAGATGCTCGACGCGGCGGACGCGGAGGCCGACAAGCGGCGCAAGCAACTGGAGAACACGGCGCGGAATACGATGGTGATGGAGCATGGCTGGGCTGGCGGAGGCGGAATGAGTATGCTCGGCGCGGAGGTTGGCGGCCCACGCAACTATTACCGCAATCGCACCGAGTCGGAGGTGCAGGACTACGTCTCCGAAACACTGCTCGGCGACAACGACTGGAAGAGGCTCACGGAGCGGCGCGAGAAGTTGAAGGCGCAGTACGAGTCCATCACTTCCGACATAAAGGGCTTCGAGAAGCGCATCCAGCGGGAGCGCGACAGGGTTGAGGACGCGAAGACCGAAATCGAGAACATAGAAGCGGAGTTCGAGATAGACCAGTGGCGCGACCAAGAGGAGGCGATGTACTCCTATTACCAAGAAATGGCTCGTCTGGAGGAGGAGGCGGCGCGTCAGGCGCAGAGGGACGCGGAGGCACAGGCTCGTCTGGAAAGGCAGTTGCACGAGGAGCGCATGAGGGCGGCAGAGGACGAGTATCGCCAGAGCGCGAAGATGCAGTCCGAGGCGGAAGGCCGTCTCGCCGCCGCGCAATCGAAGGTCGCAGAGGCGTGGGGATTCTACCGCGACAAAGGCAAAATGCAGGAGGCGATAGACGATTTCAGGGCGCAACAGGAAGCCGAGAAGCAATGGGCAAAGGACTTCGAGAAACTGCGTAGCAAGCGGCGCGACTGGCGCGAAGTGGAGTTCGGGCAGTTGTCAGCCGAGGAGGAGGCCGTGCGTCAGGTTGCGCTGGCGAAGGAGGAGGAGCGAGCGGCACAGGTTGCTCTTGACGCGATAAACGAGCAGACGGCGCGAGCCGCCGACGCCGTGGAGGAGATTCACAAGATACTTGTAAACGGAGGTGAGCCGTAATGGCAACAATAACAGCGGACGTTGAATTGTCCGTATCGCACGGGCAGACGATTGCCTTCTCCGCCTTCGGCATACTGCTGAAACAGAAGGAGGTCACGAAGATAGTCGAGACGCGGGGCTATATGGATGCGACGACGGCGCAGAATGCCGCCGCCGCCGCGTTTTCGGACACGACCGCCATTCTGACGCTGTACCATCCCACGACGGGCGGCGGATTCGTCATGGCGAACGTCCTTACGGGCGCGATTACAGTGGCTGTCGCGCAGAGGGCGAACGAGGCGAATATGTGGAAGGTCATCAAGACTACCACGACATACACCCACACGTATCCCGGCGGAAGCAGTTGGAGTGGGACGCGCCCGTCTGCGGGGTCGGGCAACATCATCAGCATAAGCAACTCCCGCAGGGCAATCACGACAATCGAGGGGTACACGCTCTTCGCGCAGGAGACTACATCTACGCGGGAGTATCGCGGATGCACGGCGGCGGAGGCGAACTTCCTTCTCCTGAACAGGCCAGCGGACACGCTGTCCGACCACGTCTGGAGGTGCGTACGCGTGGCTACCGAACTTGGGCGCGTCACGATACAGACAGGCCACAGGTACACCGTGGACTCCCGTTTCGTGTCCGACGCGGAGGGGTACAACGTCGCCATCCACGATACGCAGATATCGGCGAGCGGCACGAACTGGAGCCAAGTGTCATGATTAAACTCTTCGACGAGGCTCTGCGGTTGATATTCTTCCCCGTCCGCTGGGCGAACGCGGTGACGACGTGGATTCAGAATATCTGCTCGCCCGACGATACTCTGAAGATTCTGAACACCTGTTCGCCGAAGGAGGGGTCGTCGCTGAAACTGTCGGTCAATATGCAGAGGATTCTGGAAGCGGTGATGAACTACTTTGCGGACTTCTGGATTACACCCGACAAACTCGGCGAGGCTCTGGACGAATCGTGCGACAAGAAGACGATAATCCGCGAGGGCGGGAGGTATCGGGTCACGGATGACATACCGCGCTCGGCCACCAACTCGTATGACGAAGGCTCCACGGCGTGGGAGGAGCTTGATAACGCACAGGCGTTGGCGCAGACCGCTCCGAAGCCCGACAAGTATGTGAATGAGACGGCTGAAGGGGGTGACTCGGAATTGCAGATTGCCAACAATCTCATAGCCCTTATCGGAGTGTCGAATTTGGCGGCAAGGGCAGACCACAGGCACAAACTGGAAACGGCGCAGGGTACGGTGAAGTTCCGCCCAGCGAGCGGGACGCAGACTTCGACGATGCCGGACGAGCGGGAGCAATCAGGCTTCCCGAATGCCTACGCCACCCTTAAGACCGACACATGGAAACCCGACAACACAAACGGCTTCAGTCTGCTCAAGATTTCGCGCATAGAGCATGACACCGCCAACGGGCGGCATTTCTTGTATTTCCGAGAGGTGAAATACTCAAAGAATGGGAATCCTATAGAGGTGAGCGCGGAAAAGGGCGTTATCAAGATAGACGCATAAATGGTATAATATGCGCACATACTTCACGGAGGCCACATGAACAACGCAAGAGTAAGAGTGAATCCACGGGAACTTGGAAGGCGGCTCGACACGCTTCAGGCGCGTTTCGGCTCCTCGTTCTCGCTGGAGATTGCCGACGTTCCACAGGGCGTGTACGACGTTTTCGTCCGCGTCTTCAGGGCGGCGGCGGACGCGTACTTCGACTGCCCCGCGTCGCAGAACGACAACGGCGACTGGGACTGCTACATCATAGGCACGACATTCCCCGACGTCGGCGACGCCTACTACGAGATACACGCCACGGACGCGGAGGGCAACCCCACGTCGCTCGGCTCTGGGAAGGTTCGCATAGAGCCGTTCTCGGCTGGAAGTTCCCCGATTACACAGGGGAGCGAGGTCAGCGTTGCGACATTGCCCGACGAGACGGGCGCGTTGCATCAGGTCGTAGCCGTAAACCTCGGCACGACGGCGGAACCCGACTGGAGTTGGAGGGTAAAAACCGTAAACGGAGAGCAGTAAGATGAAAAAGATAATTATGCTCGCGGCTGTCGCCGCCTGTCTGAACGCCGTCGCTGGCGTCGGAGCGACTACCAACTGGGTAGCGAAGTACGTTGCCGATTACGTCAGCAACGCTATATCGAACTCCACGGGAGAGGTGACTGCTCGCACAACGTCTGTGACTACGGGCGAAGTGACTGTCGTGACGAGCGGGACGGCGGAAGTGCCTATCGTGATGACGATTACGATGCCGTCCGTCGCTGGACTGGTAGCCGCAGACTGCAACCAGTCTGTTGCGGCACAGGGAATCACAAACGGGACGTTATGGGCATGGAGCGACACGAACAACCGATACGAGCGTAGCGGCGGACTGCCGATTGTGCCGACTTCCACCAACTTCGTGTGGAACGCAATCGGCTCGGTGTCCGACAATGGGAATGTCGCGTTCAAGGATGGGGAGGCGATGCTGTTCACGGTGAGCGGCACATTATTGACGGAAGCACAGGCGCAAGCCATAAGGGGGAACTGACAATGAAGAAGATTGTTGCTATTGCCTTGATACTCGCGTCTGCTGTCGCTGGCGCGGCAGGATATAAGGACTGGTTCACCCCGGAGAAAGGATGGGATGGGTATAAGGTTCCTGTCTATATCCAGTTCGGAAGTTCTGAAGGAAAAGACTTCGACTTCCCTGTGACTACAAGCCTTGGGGAAATCATAGATACGTTGAACCATGGAGCGAAGGATGTTCCACAGAGTGCGAAGAACGCCTACATCATTTCGTTGTCCGCTCTCGCAAATTCCATTTTCTCCGCCTGTCAATCGCAGATGAATAAGGTGAAGATAGATAACCTCGGCGCGGCATTGGAGGGCGTGTTCGTCTCGGCTCACGGGCAGTATGAAGATGAACGGGGGAATGTGATAACGAGGTCGAGGAGCGGCGTTGACACCTCGAAGTTGCGCCAGCAGTTGATAGCGAACAAGAACTCCATAGTTGCGGGTGGGCAGGCGGCTGGCGGTAGCGAGCAGAATCCCCTTACAGTCGTTGTGACGCAGAAGCCATATGATGATTTGCAGTTTGAACAACACGTTAAAGACAAACGCTCCCTCACGTCCCTAAAGGGGTGGTATAAACTGGCCGCCTCCAACATCGACACGAGCGGGCCGGACGGTGCTAACGGATGGACGCTTGAGAACAAACACTACTTCATTCCTTTCACCGATGGAAGTACAACCGCACTCGGCTGGAAGAAATGGAACGGCTGGAATGAATCTTGTTTTTCCGCTGGCGACGATGAGGGGGGGGGTAACAATAAGCCGCTTCGACTTCGCGGGTGGACTACCGCTAACAACTGCGAAGAGAGCATACAGAACCTCTTGACGAACGAGACGGCTACGACCGACAGGGCTAATCACAAGATACTCACGCGGTATGACGCCGGGAACGGTGCGACAATCCATTGGATGCCGTTCGATGAATCTGTCATAGGCGGAAGCGAAGGTCACGCAGATGAGATGTCGATAGAATTGTCTTATGACGAGGATGATTATTCAGAAGACGAACCGAAGAAGTTCAGATTAAAGGGGTTCGATACAGCAAAACCCGAATCCGATACCGACGGTGCTGTACTTCCATTCGTCGATGCTACGAGCGACGATTTGCAATGGGCTGGAATCGACACCTTCTTCGCTGACAGCGTGTTTCGCAAGTCGCAGACTACTGGCAAGATACTGTTGAACGGAACTTCCGAAGAGGGCAAGGTCAAGGTGCTTACGATGACAGGAAGCGGCGGCGATGACCAGCATATATCCTCGGTGACTTTCGACAACGCTTCTATAGACGGAAACCCCGAAGGTGTAGGGAAAGTTCAACTCCATGGCTTCGATACCGCGCCGTCGCCCTATGCGAGCGGCAATATGACTTTTGCCGATGCTCTGACGAACAATACAGCAGATATTGCTGGAATGTCTATTCCTGTGCGAATCCCATCGCAGGCGACCGATAGCGGCTGGACTGTCGGATACGTCCCTATGGGCAAGATTACTGTATCACCCGCCGCCACCAATGCAGTCGATAACAAGACTATCGAGATAAACGATAGCAACCCCGACAACAAGTTCCTTCAGTTGTACGGTGCGGCTGGCGACGGAATCACTCTCGAAGAGGGCGATGTGTATCAAATCGGTAGCGACGGCAAGGGAAAGTTCGCAAAGTTGGGAGGTGACGCGGACGACAAGGAAGTTGACGAGAATAACGCCTCCATCGAATCCTACATAGGGGAGGACGGCGGAAAGTATTTACGTCTGCGGAAATGGACTGACAATCGTGAAGGTGAGCCGCACGTCCTCGGATGGAGCGAACACGCCTTGAAGTATTGGCTTGCGAACGATTCTAACGGCATAGGCATCGACAGTAGCGGAAACAAGATTACGCTTTCGGGGTATAGTAATGCCAGCAATGGTTCTATCCCATACGCGATAACGGACGGCAACGGGCTTGGCTGGTTAGGGGGGGTTGACAATCGCATTCCCCTGCTCCATTCGGGTAGTGCGCCTACCCCGATGGCGATAGGCTCGTCTCTCGACAAGGCGAACGTGTCTGACGTTCCTACGCTGAATGTCGCCAACTTCGCAAGCGGCGGGAACTGCTTGGTTTCGCTGAATAAAATGCTGTCCGACCCCGCCGAAAATTCCAACAGGAGCGCACACCAGTTCATGGCGAGGTATGCGGGCGATGGCGGCAACCCGTCTGTGCATTGGGTGTCTATTGACGATGTGATTGCTGGCGGAAAACCCGATGGCGTGACGGTATCGACCAACGAGACTAATCATGCCAATGAATTGGCTATCAAGGGGTATTATGATGCGACTGCGACTGCGACCAATCCCGCGATTCCAATCAAGAACGACCAAGGTTTCGCATGGGTGAACTTCGACGATTTCTATGATAACGCCACAATCGGCAAGTCGCCTAATCAAGCCAAGGCAATCTTGTATGGGTCGGGTTCAGCCGCCGCGCAATCTGTCCCGTACATGGGCGCGAATAACAAACTGGCGTGGAGCGGTGGTAATCCTTCCGCAGGAGCGATATTCGGATATTCCAATAATGCTATCGGCTGGCAATCAACGGCTTCCCACAACCGCTATTACGGCACGGATAACACAGGTGCCCTCGGATGGCACGAAATGGCGAATGTTTCGACGAATTTGGTTGAGGTGGACGACCGCACCCTCAAATCGACAATCTCCCCCAACAATTCCGACACCAAGATTTTCTCGCTCTACTCCGAGCCGCTGGCCGAGCCGTCCGTCGCTCGAATGGTTGGGGGGCATCTTGTATGGGAGCGTGTGCCCATAGCCGATATTGTGACTGACGGCCATACCGTCCATCTTTCGACCAACGACAATAACCAAATCGTCCTCGCCGTCAAGGGCGCAAGCGACAATTCGGGGAAATATCTGAAGTCCGGCGGGGCGAACGCCGACAATAGTTGGACGTCTATCGAATCCGACGGAGAGTCGCTTGCAATCGACACTACGGACACGTCCAAGGATGTATGGGGTATCAAGGGATGGAAAACCTACGATTCTTGCGAAGCGGACTTGTCGAAGATGCTGACTGGTAAGGCGGAGAACGACCGCACCTCCCATGAGTTGTTGGCACGGTATGGCTCTGGCACGGGGAAGACGCTCCACTATCTTCCCATAAAGTCGCTCGTCAAACCCGGCTATGCCTTGGAGTTCGTCGGCACAGGCGGCGGCAAAGGCGTGGTCGTGGGCGAGGGCGACAAGACCAACAAAGTGTCGTTCGCCTCCGCCTCCGGTTCAAACGTGTCCGTGACCACCGAAGAGGATGGCTCCGGCGGAGTGAAGATAACCATTGGAACATACTGGACGGACTGATATGATGCTTCTCGCTATCCTACTACTCGCCATTTCATCTCCGAATGTGCAATACGGTCTCTCCGCGCTTCCGGCCGGATGCAATACGTCCGCGCTGTCGATGCCGCACGGCGGAGCGCCCATTGAGACGCAGTCGTTCGACGCGGCGACGAAGACCGCTGTCGCATCCGTTATCGCCGGAGCGTCCGAGCGACAGGGAATCGTGTGGCCGACGCCTACCCGTCCATCCATTCCGCTCGACGGGGGCTTGCCGCCCGCACCGCTCGGTTGGGGCGGTGCAGTCGCGTCCGCTCGTGGCAGCGTCGCGGGATTCGCCCCGCGCATGTGGTCGAGCAGAATGGGCACGGCGGTCGACTGGATTCCGACGATGGGCGGGTGGTCGAACAACCCAATGCCGTATGGTCTAAATGATTCCCGTCGGATGGGCAATGCGTGGCCGACATGGGGACGAACTGCGGCGGACGGCTATTGGCTGACGTCCGGCCCCAAACGCAATTCCGAGGTGGTGAACGCCATTCGCAATAGCATCCCAGCCGGATATATCGCTGGGGATGGACTAAATCCGCTGAAGGACGCGCCGTGTGCGCTTACCAACACCAACGACCGAGCCGTCACCTTAACCAACGCGATGGAGACGGTCATGTCATGTCCGATGGACGCGATTACCAATCGCGTCTACGCGGCGACGTCTTCGCAGTCGCGGCGGCGGCTGTCATGGCAAGGCATCGGGGCACTTGCGTCTGCGGAGGCTCTTTGCGACATAACGTACAGCGTACTGCCCGACCAAGTATGCGCGTCTCAACGCTGGATGTCGGTGGTGCGTACGGCGAGTGAATCCGCGACAGTCGCGGCTACAAATATCTGGCTGTCGGCGACATCTTACGACGCTCGAGTGCTTGGAGAAATCCCTGCGTGGAGCGGACTCGCGGAGAATACGGTCACGAGTTCGACATGGGCAGTCGGCCACCCGCGCGAAGCGATAGCCAATCCGACCGCGACCGTCCGATACGGCGGAAGTGGCGGCTCGCATACGCCTCCGGCCGATGGCGCGGTGCTATCGTATGAATCGCTTTCCAATCTCGTGTGGCGTTCGACGGTACTGCTCGCCGGAGTCGGCGGGATGTCGGCTGGCGACTGGATAATCCATGCGCACGGCGAGCAGGATATCGGAGGACCTTACCAAGCGCCGTCGCTTCGGCTACGCATCGACAGCGTGACCGACCCACAGGGGCACTCGTACGCGACCAATTCGACAGCGTGGTTTTGGCCGCAACTCGCGGCGGAATGCTCGACCGAATACGTCACCAATGCGACAATATATGCACAGCGCACGATTGCGAAATCGTCGTATGGCGTGACTACGGCGGAGCGCGGCAATCCAGAGGCAGTCAACCTTATTGACGCGCCGGGCGTACCCGCGAGCAATTTACCCACGAGCAATTCGCTCTGGGGTTCGCTGTCGTCAACACAACTCATCTCGCTCATGTCTTGCGCGGCGACGACGAACTTTTC